>Ga0315289_10003234_pt1 | contig 24706 bp, 19 predicted proteins | sample YL17G11_40_MG_FD_203452 | JGI IMG/M metagenome (GOLD analysis project Ga0315289, IMG submission 203452) | Sediment microbial communities from Yellowstone Lake, YNP, Wyoming, USA - YL17G11_40 | ecosystem: Environmental > Aquatic > Freshwater > Lake > Sediment | place: USA: Wyoming | collected...
GACTTTGACGCCGTCCACGAACACCCTGGCGTAAGAGTTCACCCAGGCCGCGTGGATTCCGATGCGCCGCCCCTGCCACTGCGCCGGCACCTTGATCTCGCGCGAGTACCACGCCACCTCGACCTCGGCGAGCCTGTCCGGCCACCCTTCGACGGCATAGATGCGCTGGCTTGGGCCCGTTTCCCTGCGTCCCGCCCCCAAGGGCCACATGCCCGGCACCTTGAAGTAGCCCCAGCCCGTGCCTGCAGCAGGGACCGGCTCGTCGTCAGCGAGAGCGGGTTTGAAGCGCCACAGGCCGTTGATGCATATCCGCTCGCGCGTGGCGGTCTTCTCCCGGTATGCTTTGTCCAGGTCCCAGACTGCCCTCACACCTTCGAGCAGGGCAACATCGGCTTTCTCCTGTCCGGCCGCCTGACGCACCAGGCCGCAAACAAGGGCCACCAGCATGCACACTGCCACCCCGGACCTCAGAGATAGAGGACGCATCGCATCCCTCCCATCGAAGAAGCTCCACGCCCGCGGGCTGCCGGGCAAATCCTGCCCTCGGCGGCCGAGGCTCTGAGTGCCAACTGATCCCTGTCCTACGCCTACGACGCCGGGACACGGCCGACTGAGTATATGGCTCCGGTCGGCCTCGGTCAACGCTCTGGACCGCAAACTCCTGTGAGGACCCGGAACAGAGCCGAGGTCATTTGCAAGCACTCCTGCGCCTGCGCACAGCCGGTAGAATGCCCTATGCATGCGATGCTGCCAATGGTATAATCCCCGCCCATAGGTGACATGGCCTATTGGGGCAGGAGCGAAGGTGCTGGGGAGGAGGTCCGCGAAAGTTGTGAACCGGCTGTCAGTCGGAGTTCCAGACTCGAACTTGCAGTTCGGCATTGGTATGTGATCCCTTTTCCGTGTGCTTGCGGAGGGACTGGTCGTGCTGAGAAAGATCGAGTGCTACATCCAGCCGTTTAAGTTGGAGGCGTTGACCCAAGCCCTGGTGGAGCACGGGGTGGACGGGATGAGCGTAACCGAGATCAAGGGCTTCGGCCGTCAGAGAGGCCGTCTGGCCGAGAACGCGCAGAGCGAAGCCTCCGGGAAGGAGATCCGCTTCCTGCCCAAGCTGAAGCTCGAAATCGTGGTGGGCGAAGAGATGGTGGACCAGACGGTCAACCTCATCGTGAAACTCGCCCGGACTGGAACCGTCGGGGCCGGAAAGATTTTCGTGGTCCCAGTCGAGGATGCTATTCGCGTGGGCAGCGGAGAGGTCGGCCACACTGCCATCGAGTGACCACGCATCACGCAATTACACAGGGAGGTCCGACGTGTCGAACGACGCCTATAATCCATGGCAAATGGCTCTGCACCAGCTCAAGGAAGTCGCTGACCGCATCGGACTGGAGCCGGACATGCGCGCCATCTTGTCGCACCCGCGGCGGACGCTCAGCGTTTCCATACCGACGCGGATGGATGATGGGTCATTGCAGGTCTTCGAGGGATTTCGCGTCCAGCATAACATGACCCGCGGGCCGTGCAAGGGCGGCATCCGCTACCACCCCGATGTGACGCTCGACGAGGTGAAGGCCCTCGCCATGTGGATGACGTGGAAATGCGCCGTGGTCAACATCCCGTATGGGGGCGCCAAGGGCGGCGTGATCTGCAACCCCAAGAAGATGTCCGAAGGCGAGCTCGAAAGGCTCACACGGCGTTACACCAGCGAACTCCTGCCCTTCATCGGCCCCGAACGCGACATCCCCGCCCCGGACGTGGGCACCAACCCGAAGGTCATGGCCTGGATCATGGACACCTTCAGCATGAACAAGGGCTACTGCGTGCCCGGCGTCGTCACCGGCAAGCCCCTCTCCATCGGCGGCTCCCTCGGCCGGAACGAAGCAACGGCCCGGGGTTGCGTTTTTGTAGTCCTGGCGGCCGCGCGACGCTACGGCTTGCGAGACAACACGCCGACGGCCGTGGTCCAGGGCTACGGCAATGCAGGCGCCATCTGCGCGCGGCTTCTTGATGAGTCCGGTTTCCACGTCATCGCGGTCAGCGATTCCCAAGGAGGCATCCTCAATCCGAAGGGCCTCGACCCGGCGGCCGTGGGTGAGCATAAGCGCAAGACCGGCTCCGTGGTCGGCTTTCATGGCAGCGCCACAATTACGAATGAGGAACTGCTGACGACCGGGTGCGACCTGCTCGTCCCGGCCGCGCTGGAGAACCAGATCACGGTAAAGAATGCGGGGCAGATCAGCGCGCGACTGATTGCCGAGGCCGCCAACGGCCCGACCACTCCCGAAGCCGACCGCATTCTGGAATCCAGGGGAATCGCCGTCATCCCCGACATCCTGGCCAACGCCGGCGGGGTCACCGTCAGCTACTTCGAGTGGGTCCAGAGCCTGCAGGCTTACTTCTGGAGCGAGCGAGCCGTCAACCTGCAACTGCGGGACATCATGCAACGGGCCTACCACGACGTGCAGGAACATGCCGACCGCGAGGAATGCCCGCTTCGAACGGCTGCCATGTCATTGGCGGTTTCCCGTGTGGCGGAGGCCCACAGGGCACGCGGCGTCTATCCTTAGCAGGTCATCGGGTGAAGACGCCACAAGCAGGCTTCCCTTCGAGAACGGCCAAGTTGGCAAGCGGAGAAGCTCATGGCGAATCGCGGTGGTACGCGCAGAATCCTTGCCGGCACAGGAATGCACTTGACCGACGAACACAAGACGACCGGCCAGGAACCGCCGCGTAAGATAATTGTGGGCACGGCAATGTACCGAATGTGGGTGCAGTACCCGGGCCTAGAGAAGCGGCTCCAGGAGTTAGGCCAACTGATTGACGAGATGGCCGAACAAGCAGCAAAGAAATACCCGGGCACGAGGATGGACATTGTTGCGCTGCCCGAGGTGGCTGTCAACGGAGAAGGTCCGGCGCGCCAGATCGCCGTGCCGCTCGACGGCCCGGTGCTGGACGCGATGGGAGCCAAAGCCCGCGAGCATCGCTGCTACGTCATCGTGCCGCTGTACATGGTCGAGGAACGAGAGAAGGGCGCCTTTTCCAACGCCGCCGCGCTGCTCGACAGGGCCGGCAACGTGGCCGGCGTCTACCGGAAAGCCTTTCCCGTCGGCGACCCGGCCCGTGGCACGCTGGAGGGCGGCGTGACTCCCGGCAAGGAGTTCCCGGTCTTCGAGTGCGACTTCGGCCGCGTCAGCATCCAGATCTGCTATGACATATCCTTCGATACCGGTTGGGAGGTCCTTGGCCGGAAGGGAGCGGAACTCGTCATCTGGACGTCGCAGTCGCCCGGTCAGATACGCGCGTCATGCCGGGCCTTGCAGAACAAGTACTACGTGCTGACCAGCACGTGGCGAAACAACGCTTCGCTGTTTGACCCCATGGGCCAGATGGTCCGCGAGATCCGCGAGCCGGAGCGCGTATTCGTCGAACAGATAGACCTCAGCTACGTCCTGCTGAATTGGCAGCGAGCGTTAAGCAATGGCAAGGCATTCGACGATAAGTATGGGGAAGAGGCGGGTTATCGCTATTCCGAGGCAGAAGACGGAGGCATCTTCTGGTCGAACAACCCCAACAAACCCATCATGGACATGGTCCGCGAGCTGAAGCTGGAACTGCCGGCAGACGTGGTCAGGGGAGTGCGGCCGCTCCAGGACAAGGTTCGCGGCGGCCCGCCCCGCACAAAATAGTGGCCCGTCAAGCCCAAGACACGGAGAAGGAGAGCATTGTGGCCAAGTTCGTCTGGAAGAGCAGCCCTGTGGTCAAGCGGTATGAAGGCAATCCGATCCTGGCGGCTAAGCAAGTCCCTTATCCCTCGGATATGGCGTACAACGCGGGCGTGGAGAAGTTCGGCGGCCGTTACGTAATGATGTTCCGCAACATCTCCTGGGAACACCGCTACACGAAATACACGCAGAGCCTGGGGCTCGCCTACAGCGATGACGGCCTGCGTTGGGAGGTGCAGAAGGATTTCCAGTTCAAGCCCGAAGGCACCACCGCCCCCGAAGACCCTCGCCTCATCGTCGTTGAGGGGCGCGTTTACGTGTGCTTTGCCGATAACACGCGTCAGGGCCTCCGCGGTGGCATCGCCGTCACTGACGACTTCAAGAACTTCGAACTCTTGAGCCTCTCGGCTCCCGACAACCGCAACATGGTGCTCTTCCCGGAGAAGATCAACGGCAAGTTCGCCCGGCTCGAGCGTCCATTTCCGGTCTACGGCCGGCGGGAGCCCGAAGCCTTCGAGACCTGGTACTCGGACTCGCCGGACTGTCGCTACTGGGGCAACACGCAACTGGTGCTGAAGTATGATGACGTCCCGTTCTGTAACCGCAAGAATGGCCCGGCCGGACAGCCCATAAAGACGGAGAAGGGCTGGCTGACGCTCTTCCACGCCGTCCACTACGATCCCGACACCGTCTATCCAACCTGGCGCAACGAGAACTGGCACAAGCTCTACAGCGTCGGCATCATGATGCTTGATCTGGAGAACCCGGCCAGAATCGTGGGGCTGTCTCGGGAGCCGCTCATGGTGCCCGAGCCCCCTTACGACTACGAGACGGACGGATACCGAAGCTACACCCTCTTCCCATGCGCAACCATTCTGGAGGGCGACGGCACAGTCCGCATCTACTACGGAGCCTGTGATACGGTAGTGGCCCTTGCGACGGCAAAGCTCGACGACCTGATCGCTCTGTGCAAACCAGTCTGAACTTCTGCAAGGCGCCAACGCCTGCTTTCCCGCTTTGCAGGAGGCCCGGGCGACCGGATTGCAGCACGGAAGCTGCCCACCCGGTCTGCACCGTATCGCTTCTGTCACCTTGACTCGCTGCATCCTTCAGGGAGCCGCGCCATGCCTGAGCGACCGAACGTCCTTTTCGTCACGACCGATCATCTGCGCTACGACACGCTTGGATTCACGGGCGATCCGGTCCTCAAGACCCCAGCCATTGACGCCCTGGCGTCGCGGTCCGTCAGCCTGTCCCATTGCTTCGTCCAGAATCCCGTGTGCCATCCGTCGCGCGCCTCGATGATGACAGGGCGCTACCCTTGCCATCACGGGGTCCGCTGGAACTTCAATGACCTCAGTGAGAACGAAGTGACGCTCCTGGAGTACTTCAAGCAGCACGGCTACACGACCGCCTGCGTCGGCAAGTACCACCTGGACCAGAGGCGCTTCCACAACGCCATTGACTACAGGGACGCCTGGGCGATCCGCAACATGGACGCGGACAACCCGTTCGTGCAGTACGTCAAATCCCGGGGCTTCGAGTACAAGACCGGCTTCGCCCTCCCGGACTTCCAAAAGCGGCTGGGCGCGGTGCCCCAGCCGGATCAGCCCGAGGACTGCCACCTGGACGCGTACGTGGGCATGCGTACCCGCGAGTACCTGGAACGGCTGAACGGCGACGCGCCGTTCTTCCTCTGGATGGGGTTCTACGGGCCTCACCACCCGTACGTTCCTTCCGGCCGATTTGCCACGATGTACCGCGCGGACGAAGTGCCGCCGTTCCGTCGCTCCGAGGACGATTTGCAGAAGAAACCCGTTGAGTACAGGCTCTACTTCCAGGCGGAGAGCCACAAGTATTATCACTTTTCCCAGGCCTCCGAACAGACCTTCCGGGAGATGAAAGCCGCGTACTATGGAACGGTCTCGCAGATTGACTGGCAGCTCGGCCTGGTGCTTCAGGCGCTCGGGGAACGGGGCCTGGCCGATGACACAATCGTCGTGTTCACCAGTGACCACGGTGAGTTCCTCGGCGACCACGGGATTCCGGCCAAGGCGCCGTTCCTTCTCGACTGCATGCTGCGTGTGCCCTGCCTGATCTACGTCCCGCAAGGAAGCCAGAAAGGCATTGTGTCAGACGAGCTGACGGAGTCGGTCGACCTGTATCCGACCCTCTGCCGCCTGGCCGGCCTGGAAGCGCCGGAATGGGTCCAGGGGCGTGACCTGACGCCTCTGCTGGCCGGCGATTCCGGAGCGTTCCACGGGCGGACCGCCGTGTACGCCGAGGCAGTGGACAAGCGCTGCTTGCGGACTCGTGAGTGGAAACTGATTCACTATCCGACCAAGCCGTACGGCGAGCTATACCACCTCACGGAGGACCCCTACGAGTTGAACAATCTTTACTATGAACTCCCGGACCTCCGAGAGCGAATGACCCTCGACTACTACCACCACCTGGATGCCATAGAGGACTTCAAACATCCGTCCTATGCACGTTTCACGGGCACGGACCCGGAAACCGGCGAACAGGTGACGCATTACCTTACCTGGTAGGGGCCTGTTAAGGAGATCACATTGGTTTGAGACTGCCACGCGCATTGCGACGCTCTGGTGATCTCGAGCCCTCCGCCGCAAGCCGGACGCGGCGCCTTGACGCCGCCGACCGTCCATGAAACCGTCAGTTTGGGCATCTCGGCGAAGGCTCGGCAAAGCGAGCCGCGCGCCGTGAATTGACGACCGCGAGACGGGCCGCCTATAATACTGACTGGTCAGTTTCATCAGGATCGAGAATGCCTGCGGGGGCGGGGCATCAAGGGTTCAGCGTCATGAGCTTCGCGGGACAGGTGCTTTCCAAGATTGCCCACAGGGGCCCGTTCGCACGTGCGCTGCGGCACAGGAACTACAAGTTGTTCTTCTTCGGTCAGGGGACGTCGCTGATCGGGACCTGGATGCAGCGGATTGCGCTGGGCTGGCTCGTCTACCGCCTGACTGAATCGGGATGGTTGCTGGGGGTGGTCGGCTTCAGCAGCCAGATCTTCACGTTCGCAGTCACTCCCTTCGCCGGAGTCCTGGCCGACAGGGCCAACCGTCACCACTTGGTCATAGCCACTCAGACGCTGGCCATGTGCCAGGCATTCCTGTTGGCTGCCCTGACCTTGACGGGCAAGATCACCGTGTGGGAGATCATCGCCTTGAGCGCCGGTCTGGGCTTGGTGAACTCCATTGACATCCCCGTCCGGCAGTCGTTCGTGGTCGAGATGGTGGAAGATCGTGAGGATCTGCCGAATGCCATCGCCCTGAACTCATTCATGGTTAACGGGGCGAGGCTGGTGGGGCCTTCCGTGGCGGGCATCCTGATTGCCGCCGTGGGAGAGGCATGGTGCTTCCTCCTGAACGGCGTCTCATTCATGGCGGTAATCGCCGCGCTTCTGGCCATGAGGGTCAAACGCGGGGCGCGCGCGCCCAGGGGGAGCCGCGTTCTGCACAACCTGCAAGAGGGATTCAAGTATGCCTTCGGCTTCGAGCCGATACGCGCCATTCTGCTCCAACTGGCGATGATCAGTCTTCTCGGCACGTCCTACCAGGTGCTGCTGCCTGTGTTCGCCAAGGACATCCTGCAGGGCGGACCGAAGACGCTCGGCTTCCTGCAGGCGGCGGCTGGGGTAGGCGCGATCGCAGGAGCCATCACCCTGGCGTCCAGGACGAGCGTGCGCGGGCTCGGCCGCGTCGTCGCCACCGCTGCATTCCTCTTTGGGGCAGCCCTGATCGGCTTCTCGTTCTCCCGGACCATGTGGCTGTCAGCGGTGTTGCTCATTGGCGCCGGATTCGGGATGATGATCCAGATGGCGTCCTGCAACACACTGCTGCAGACCATCGTGGACGACGACAAACGAGGGCGGGTCATGAGCTTCTACACGATGGCTTTCATGGGAATGGGTCCCTTCGGCAGCCTCTTAGCTGGGGCGCTCTCGACGAGGTTCGGCGCCCCCGGGGCAGTGATCATTGGAGGGGCGGGCTGCATCCTGGCCGCTGCTTTCTTCGCCCGCAGGCTGCCGAAACTGGGCAGGCTGGTTCACCCCATCTACGTGCGCATAGGCATCGCGCGTGAGACATCGCAGGCAAATCCCGCTGAGGCTGTCCCTGCCGGCCGACCGCAGGACATGAGGTTGTGAACTGAGGCGAAGCCTCCGGGTCCGGCGGTTACGCCGTTCGTGCCCTGACTGCCGAGCCCCACGCGTATCGCGTGGGAGTTCGCGAGTGTCCGGAGAACTGCGTTCCTGTGCTGCCCCCTGGCGGGTTGATCACGGAATAGTCAGCAGGGCCCCGGGGCGCAGCGCCCTCTCGTCGCCGGCCGTGTCCGGATTGGCAGCTTGGATGTCCTTCCACCTGCTGCCGTCGCCATAGAACCTTTGGGCGATGCGGAAGAGATTGTCGCCCTTCTGGACGGTGTAAGTGCGTCCTCCGCTCGGCACTCCAGTTGCCTCCTCCACCGCCGGTGCGTGGCTCCTGACGTCCGCCGGCACAGGCGCGATCGTCGGCTCTGCAAGGGCGGGCTGTTCCGTCTCGCTCGGAATCTTGTCGTGCCGGACGGTAAGCGTTATTGCCGTATGATCTGACGAGGCCGCAGGCTTGACAGGAGTTAATGGTTCTTCCTGGCCTTCAACCCTGCGGTATGGGCCGGTCAGCCTTGCGGCCACGTCACTATCGTCCTTTACGTTTCTCTCGAACCGCGTCCGCTTCTGCCACGGCCATTTGCCGAACTTGTAGCCGTCGTCGCCGTCAATGTCGAGCGTTGTCCAACCCAGGACGAAGTCGAGTATCTGGGTCCAGCGCGCGTTCCACACGATGCCCACGAAGCCGATGTGCGGGATGAAGTGAACGCAAGCCGGAGTGTAGTCGGGCGTGCCTCTGCTCGTGCCTGTGCCCGCGATTGATGCCAGGCCGGCCAGCCCGCCGTAGCGTATATACATCGTTTCGGGCTTATTCACGTCGAAGTCGCGCCCCCAGCCGACCTCCTCGCGCGATACGATCAGGCCGTAGCAGTAGCTGTGAACCGGCGTCAGGCCGATCTGGTTGCCGCCCCATCCGAGGAAGTACCCGTCAATGTTGCAGTAGCCCGCTACCAGCAGGTCAAGGCTGTTCCAGTAGAGCCCGATGCAGGGCTTGGTGGTGAACGTGAAGCCGCCGTCCACCATCTGCGTGAAATCATGGTACCGGTACTGGAAGTACCTGCCGACAGCGGCGCAGCCCTGTGACGCCATGAGGGTCACGGCCAGCGCCACCAGCAGTCCCAGCTTGCGCATGCGTCGTCTTGCTTCCATGCCCACCGCCTTTGACAAGAGGCACCCGAGGCGCCGGACGCCCCGGCTATCCCACCAGCGTGTCACGATAGCAGCTTGTGAAGGCGGAAATCAAGCAGTTCGTCTGCCCCGCTTTACGGCGTTCTGCCGGCCGGTCTCGACCAATCGGCGCGGGTGGGCGGCCTCAGCACCCCAGGAAGAAACCGCGGCACCGTTGCCGACGCCGAGCGCCAATCGCGGCGTTAACTGTCGGCCGAGTGCGCCCAGCTCCCAGCGGAGGCGGGCGGGCCTTTGGGGTTATTGTTGGATATCGTCCCCGTTGGCATGGCTGTTGCCCCGCGGGTCTTGCCTGGGACAGGTGCCCTCCAGCGCATTGCCCGTGCTGAACTTCTATTCATCGCAAGGTCGCCTGCGAGGCTCCTGGACCTTGCCTGCCGGGAACCATCCGCTCTCCGTCCTCACGCAAGGGCGGCCTTCTGCGTGCCCGGACCGCTCTTGCTTCTCTCAGCCGCAGCATAGTAGTCAGCAATGCCGCGCATCACGTTGGCCTTGTGACGTCCCCATGCACAGACAGGGACCGTCTTTACCTGGCCTTCGTCGGGGTCGAAGAAGGCAAAAGCGTTGGGGCACCTTTCCAGCCGGTCGGTCTCAAGAGCATGCTTGTCCTCGAACGGCAAAACGATCAACTGCAGGGCCTCGTGCATGTTCGTGTGACGCTGAAGCAGCACGCGCGTCTTGCGTCCGAGTACCAGGCCGGCCAGCAGAGCCGCGGCGTGCCAGGCCCTCAGAACTCCGGATCCCTTCAAAGCCCTGCTCAGACTGACATGTCGCCTAAGGATGGGCAGCAGCGATAGCACGGTCCGCAAGGAAAGATGGCCGCCCGCGAGCCCTGTGCCGGGCGCGGCCTCGCCGGACGTGCCCCTGCCGCCGGCATTGGATCGGCGCGCCAGTCTCCTGTCTAACTCGAACAGGTCTTCTATGAACGCACGGAGGGAGGTGCGCAAATACTCGTCAATCGGGCGGTAGCCATGCCCGTCCGAGACGAGCACGTACAAGCTCTCGCAGTTGGGATGCGCTCCCATGAATGGAGGCGGCTTTATTCCCAGCCTCTGCATCAGTGTCGGCATCGCCGCCAGCGCACCGGCGGGCATGAAATCGAGCTGGGCATCTGGAAAGCAGTCATTCACAGCCCCCTCAATGTCCTCGCCCGTTATGCGCTCGGGGTCGAAGTCAAAGTCGGACGAGTCCCACGTGTGGGCAAGGGGCATGAAGTATACTCCGCGTACGTAGTCCCGTCGCTCGTGGCAGAACTCCAACAGTTGTGGCATTTCGTTGTCGTTGATGTCCTTGCCCACACACATCATGAGAGCTACCTTGGCCCCGCCCGCAGCGCGGACGTTGTCCAGCGCCTGCTGCTTCAGCGCCAGCGAACGTTCGTTAGCCCTCAGCCTTCGGTAGGTGCTCGGATTGCTACCGTCGTAGGCGATCAGGATCGTCGCACGGGTGCTCACCAGCCTCCGGCAGTAGTCCAGATCGGCGAGCTTCAAACCGTTCGTCACGACCCGCGGGGCAAGGCCGTATGACCTGGCGAGTGCAATTATGTCGAACAGGTCTTCCCGCACGGTAGGCTCACCGCCAAACAGTTGAACCGGCGGACGGGGACTGTACTCGGACAGGCCCTGAAAGAGCTTCTCGAAGTAGTCCATGGGCGGCTCAAAGAGGAAGCCCATGCTGGGCGTGTTGTTGATGCAGATCGGGCAGTTCAGATTGCACCGGTTGGTGACGTCCACAAACACGAACGTCGGCTGCCTCCTGTGTCGGCATTCGAGGCAGTTCAGCAGGCAAACATGGTGTTCAAAGCCCCCGTCCAAGGCGCGTTTGGCCATATAGCGCTCCGCATTCCCGGAGATCAATGCCTCGGTCTGGCCGCAGGACGGGCAGTTCTTCACTAAGTAGATTTCGTTTCCCCGCTGCTGGGGACTTGCCGGCACAAGCTCTTGGCACGATTGGCACGCCGCTCTGTTCATACTGCGTCCTCCGTCGTTATCCGTCCCGGGGGCCCATCCGAGCCCATGGACTCTTGTTAGACGAACCAGAAGTGCACCGGCGACCCCATATCTGGGTCGCCTTATGCCACAAGTCGGCGATGGGCTGGACTTCTTCTACTGTGTCGTTCAGATGTCTTCGGGCGCCAGCCGGCCTGTGTCCGCCTTGCCTGCCTTCAAGGAGGCTTGTCAATGATGTTAGCATTGTGCTTAGGAGTTAGCAAGGACGCCGACAGGGCACGTGGCGTCTTCCACAGCCCCTTCATGAAGGGTCAAGTGCCGCGCTACGCTCGCTTACGAGGCGCGGTCTCGTCACGTTGAAGCGCAGAACGCAGTGTGCTATTGTCTGCGGGGATTGCCCTCACATGCTTGTTAACTGCTCCGTCGCGGCGAGGTCGTCCGAGGGCCGCCATGGGCGCGGGCTGACCGTGGCGCGGGATGCCTTTAGTCCACGCAGGGGCCTGTTGCGCGAACAGCCGCCGGGAATGAACTCTGGGGAGAAGGTGCAGGGAGGCACGCCATGAAGCTCGGATTCGTCAGCGCGATCTTGCCGGACCTTTCGTTGGAGGAGGTCGTGCAGTTCGCTTCCTCCGAAGGCTTCTCGTGCGTAGAGCTGATGTGCTGGCCTGTTGGCAAAGCCGAACGACGATACGCCGGCGTGACGCACATCAACGTGGACGGCTTCGGCAAGCCCGACGCCGCGCGAGTGAACGACATCCTTGCCTCGACGGGCGTGGCAGTCAGCGGGCTGGGGTACTACCCGAACGTCCTCGCCCCGGATCCCAAGGAAGCGAAGGCGTACATTGATCATCTCAAGAAGGTCGTCCGGGCCGCCGAATTGCTTGGCGTCGGGCTCACGAATACCTTCGTAGGCCGGAACTGGACACGCTCCGTCGAGGAGAACTGGCCCCAGTTCAGGAAAGTCTGGAACCCTATGGTGAAGTTCGCCGAGGATCACGGCGTGCGCATTGCCATCGAGAACTGCCCGATGCTGTTCACCCGCGCTGAGTGGCCCGGTGGCAAGAATCTTGCACACTGCCCGGCCATATGGCGGCGCATGTTCGAGGAGATCCCGAGCCCGTGCTTCGGCCTCAACTACGACCCTTCTCACCTGATCTGGCAACACATTGACTGCGTCAAACCGCTCTGGGAATTCGGCGACCGCATCCTCCATGTACACGCAAAAGACGTGCGCGTGGACAAGCACCGCCTGGATGACGTAGGGGTCCTTGCCGCTCCGCTCCAGTACCATACGCCCAAGCTGCCCGGCCTGGGAGAGGTGCCTTGGGGCCGGTTCTTCTCGGTACTAAGCGATGTCGGCTACAACGGCGCGGTTTGCATCGAGGTGGAGGACCGCGCCTTCGAGAAATCGCTTGAGACGCGCAAAGCCGCCCTCCGGCAGAGCGCCGCCTTCCTGCGTCAGTTCAGCACGTGAGGAGACGGCGTAGTGCTTGCGCCGGCTCAAGCTGCGCACGGGCCAGGTCCGGCACGGCCGCAATATGAGGAAAGAGACATGGGCTACACCTACGCCCAGATCGCCAAGATGATTGACCATTCGCTCCTGCACCCCGCCCTGACCGACGCGGAGCTGCACGAGGGATGCAGGATCGCCGTCAATTACGACGTGGCCACCGTCTGCATCAAACCGTACTACTTGAAGCGGCGCGTCGCGCTGCTCGGCAGCAGCACGGTCAAGCCCGGGATCACGGTCGGCTTCCCCCACGGCGGCCATACCACCGCCGTCAAGGTTGCCGAGGCGAAGGAGGGCCTCCGTGACGGCGCGCGCGAACTCGACACGGTCGTCAACATCGGCAAGGTGCTGAGCAGGGACTGGGATTTCGTGCGAGCGGACATTGCCGCTGTCGTGAAAGCCGGCCACGACGGCGGCGCGCTGGTGAAGGTCATCTTCGAGAACTGCTACCTGAAGGACGAGCACAAGGTTGCGCTGTGCGGGATTTGCGGCGAGATAGGGGCGGACTTCGTGAAGACCTCAACGGGTTATGGGTCCGGCGGCGCAACCATTGAGGACCTGAAGCTGATGCGCGCTCATTCGCCCGCTCACGTCCAGGTCAAAGCGGCAGGCGGCATCCGCACGCTGGACGCGCTTCTCGAGGTGCGTGCGCTCGGCGTCAGTCGCGTGGGCGCCAGCCGGACGGTCGAGATCCTCGAAGAGTGCAAGCGTCGCCTCGGGAAAGAGTAGATCGAGGCTCGCAGTCGTCTCGGCCTTGACTGTCGCGTGGACGATGGGTATCTTTCAGCGCATTCTGCCGGCAGCGGGGGACACGCACATGGGATATGACCTGGTGACCTTTGGAGAGGCGATGGTCCGCCTGACGGCGCCCGGCTACATGCGCCTCGAGCAGGCCCGCGTCCTGGAAGTTTCAGTCGGAGGGGCGGAGTTGAACGTCGCCGCCAACTGCGCCCGCCTGGGGCTCAAGACCGCTTGGGTCTCGCGCCTTGTGGACACATGGTCCGGCCGCCTCATCGCCAACGAGGCGCGCAGCCACGGCGTAGACGTAGGCCACATCCTTTGGGAGCAGTTCGATGGCGTCGGCCACGTGCGCAACGGTTTTTATCACCTGGAGATGGGCGCTGGGCCGCGAGCGAGTGCCGCCACGTACGATCGCGGCCACACCGCCGTCAGCCGGATGACGCCGGACATGGTGGACTGGAACGGCCTCCTCAGCCAGTGCCGATGGATGCACGCCAGCGGCATCTCGCCGGCCCTCTCGCCGGCCCTGCAGGAAACCACGATCAGGGCGTTTAAGACGGCCTCCGAGCTGGGCGTCCGGACCAGCTACGACCTCAACTACCGCGCCAAGCTCTGGTCCGCCGCGCAGGCCCAAGAAGCCAACGCGCGCATCCTGCCTCACGTGGAGGTGCTCTTCGGCAACGAAGAAGACTTCGATAAGTGCCTCGGCATCAAGGCAGCGGGCGCCGGGCAGGACTATTCGCAGCTTGACCCTCAGAGCTACAAGGACGTCGTGAGGGAGACGGTCGCGCGCTTCCGTAACGTGAAAGTGGTCGGCACCACGCTGCGCAACGCAAGGACCGGCTTGCTGAACGACTGGCGCACGCTGGTCTTCGACGGCAAGGAATTCCACCTCAGTCGCATCTACGAAGGCCTGGAAATCGTGGACCGCGTCGGCGGCGGTGACGCCTTCTCATCCGCCGTCATTTACGGCCTGCTGACGGGCTGGCCGGCGGCAGAGACGTGCGAGTTCGCCGCTGCATACAGCGCCCTGGCGCACACCTTCCCCGGCGACATCAACTGGGCGACGAAGGAGGAAGCCCTCAAGGCTATGGGCGGCGGCAGTGCGCGGATCTCGCGTTGAGACCGCTCCCGAGTTCGTCGGGACGAGCGTTCCCCAACTCTGTGGGTCGGATTGAGGAGGGCAGGCATATGGATTTCACCAAGGTGATTGCCCAGAGGCGGTCAGTTCGCAAGTACAAGAAGGACCCGCTGCCCGAGAGGAAGCTGCGCAGGCTTTACGAGGCGCTGCGGCTCGCGCCTTCAGGCGGCAACCGTCAGAACCACTGCTTCATATTCGTCAAGGACGAAGCAAAACGCCTGCAGATCGCCACCCAGGCCTGTCACCAGGAATTCGTGGCGCAAGCCCCGATTCTCATGGCCGCCTGCTGCGAACCCGGCGGCTCGTTCGACGTGGCCATTGCTGTGGATCACATGATCCTCGCCGCGGCGAACGCCGGGCTGGGCACGTGTTGGGTCGGCTGGTTTGAGAGGGATATCGTAAAGCGGATCCTCGGGGTCCCGGATTCGAAGGAGGTGCCCATTCTGGTCGCCATCGGCTCCGCCGACGAGGAGCCGCCCGCCCGGCCCCGAAAGCCCCTTGAAGACCTCATAATGACCGACCGATATGTGACGCCGGGCACGTAGCGGGCGACACTCGCCTGCGAGGATGATTCGAAGACGCGGCCGCGATCCGGCGGCGGCCCTTCGGCCCCGCCCGCAGCCCGCGCTCTTCACTCGAGTTCAGCCGGTCCGCTGACACAAACCTTCCCAGGGCGCACACCGTCACCGTGCGCTTTCCACGCGACCCGCTTCATGCGCCCGAGCAGATGGGCCCCACCTCCCGAATCTGGCTGAGCATGCCCGGGCGGGTGCCGGGACGGCAGGGGACCCACCGCGTCAGGAGGATGCCGGTCCCGCCGTAGCGCAGCAGGGCGTCGCGCCACCCGCGCACGTTGTCCGGGTCGCGCCCCGGCGCCCCCCAGACCTCGAAGCCCTTCCGCCGCAGCCGCCGTACCTCGTCGGCTTTGACCCGGGCGTACCCCCAGGGAACCTGAACAATGTCCTTCGAGATCTTGCTTTCCGACGCCCGAGACTTCTCGACGTGGGACTCGCCGGCGGCGTAATCTTGGCAGTCCTTCCACACGACCGTGCGCAGGCCACGCTCCTTCAGACCGACGTGCAGCGTGATCACGGCGCTTGCATATTGCTTGAGCGAACGCCAATGGTCTTCGTCCATGCCGACGTGGAAAAACCGCGGAGGCCGGCACGCCTCGATGAGTTCGTCAATCAACTCAAACCCGCGGCGCCAGTACTCGGCGTTGTCGAAAGGCCGGTGATATGGCCGGAACCAGTGGTTGTGCTGGTTCAGGCCGCTCTCCGCGAAGTTGAGCTTCGGCACGACCTCGATGCCCCGCTTCTCCGCGCGGGCAACCAGCTTCCTCAGGTGGTCAATGGGCACAGTGTACTTGCGCGCCAGCTCGGGATGCGACTTGTACTTCACCCCGTCCGCGCAGTCTATCACGAGCAAATTCAGCCCGACCTCCGCCATCGCGTCAACGACCTCCAGCCCTACGCCGAGGTGAAACGGCTTCTCACGCGGCTTCCGCTTGCACCATACCGGGTCATAGTGAGTGATGTGCAACAGGTAGCCCCGAATCGGCAAGACCTTCGTGGCGGCCATGCTCGCCCTCCATCAAAAGAGTAAAGCGGAGTCAGCCAAGTCTTAGCAACGTCGAAAGCGTTCCGGCGAAGACGTCTTCCTTCTCGGCTGGGCTCAGGTTGAGCATGTTCACTTTGCTTACTTCCAGCCTTGCGAATGACGCGGTGTCGGGCGCCGGGTGGGGACCGTCAGTGCCAAATACGACGCGGTCCGAGCCGACGCGGCGCACCGCATCTTCGACCTTCCACGGCAAGGCGACGCCGCTGATGTCGAGGAAGACGTTGCCGCACGCCTCGGCGATCTCTATGAACCGGTCCAGGCGCTCGGCGCTCGTGCACAGGTACTGGCCGAGGTGCGCAATGATGAGCCGCGTCCGGACGAACTTGCTGGCGATGCGGCGCGCCGCGGCGAAATCCCCTGCGAAGTCAACGAGGCACGGCACGCCCAACTTGCCCGCCAACTCGAACACCGGGTCCGAGATGTAATCGGTAAGGCGGCACTCGCCTGCGTGCACCTTGATGCCTCGGAATCCCAGTTCGGAGATCGCCCGCTCTATCTCCGGCAGAACCGAGCGCTCGTAGTTCGGCAGCGCGTAGACGTATGGGATCAGGCGCTCGGGGGACTTCGCGACCGCCTCCCGCGCGATCTCAACGGACCGGCGCGTCGTCGTTGACATCGCGAAGACAACGGACTTCTCGATCCCCGCCGCGTCCATCGTCTGGATAATGGCCTCGGCCGAATACTCCGTGGCCGCCGCGTCGCCGTGCTTCAGGTGCACGTGAGAGTCATAGATGACCATGCTTCATCCCTGCTGCCGCAGCAGACGGGGCAGTGTAATCGAGGAGGGCCGGCCAGTCAACGCAAAGCGCCGCCGAGTTCCGCCCCTGCCAGCCTGTCCGCTTTTTCGTGCAGCGAGGCCGCCGGCTCGCGGCCTGCCCCAGAGGCGCGGCGGAGGGGCTCAACCGCTGACCTGCCTGCAACAACGGGCTGTCTCGGGCGGTTCTCGCGCGGAATCCAGGCCAAGTTCGCGAAAAAAGCGTGCCAAAAGCCCCCTTCTCTGACGAGAGAGGGGCCTGCGGAGGCCTTGCAGGGCATCCGTACAGCCTCTGCGACGTACTTTTTTGGCGCAAGTGGTTGCCCAGAAAGGGGCTGCGAGAAGTTAGGTTCGTTTCGTAAAAAAGGCCCTGTTTCGCCGCAACGTCCGACAACGGTTGTCGGTGAGCGCAGATGCAGGCTGATCTTCATTGACGGGGCTCTGCCGCAAGCACCGAAGTATGAAGCCTAAACTCAGAACCATGAAGTCTGCCTGCGCCTCGCGCTGCCACGCGCTCGGCCGTCGGGCGGACGCGGCACAGGCGCATTCCCTTCTTACATACTCGTCCTTGGGATAGGTGTCAAGGGGAATTCGGCCCAGGGAAGGCGACGAAGGAGGAAGGAGACGGCGTGGGCCCTTGATCTCCAATGGTCGTCAGGGAGGATGCCGCGGGGCTGAACGCCGACAAGAGCTATCCGCAGATTTCCAGGATTCCCACAGGTTGAGGCAAGAGGTTAGCACGGCGGCTCGGACGCCGGTCGCAAGGGCCCGATGCAACGGGGAGAAGGAATGGGGGGAAAATGATATTTATAGCGCGGCATGATGCAACCATACTTATGTGTTGACTGGCGCCTTAGGACCGGCTATTATCATGGGCATGCCGGAAGGGGGGAACGGCGGTACGACACGGTTTTCGCGCCTGTGAGGGGAGAAGTCGGGATAGGGGTTAGACGAGGTCATGCTTTGAGCGCGCAGGGAAAATGCGACCATCTGTTCATCAGCTACGCCACCGAAGACGTTGAGTTGGCGGAATGGCTTGCACTCAAGCTGACGGCTGAGGGCTACCGCGTCTGGTGGGATCGATTGAAGCTCCTCGGTGGAGAGTCGTACGTCGAAGCCGTAGACCACGCGATCAAGAGTGAGAGCTTCCGCGTGTTGGCACTGCTCTCGCGGCATTCCCTCCATAAGGACAACCCGAGAAGAGAGCGCACATTGGCGCTCAACCTGCAGAAGGAACGGGGAGAGTTCCTGATCCCATTGAACGTTGACGGCCTCACGGGTGCTGAGCTCAACTGGATGACTGTCGACATCACCTTCATACCGTTCCATACGGGGTGGGCCAGCGGATTCGCGCAGCTACTCGATAAGCTGCAGGCCGTAAACACCCCGAGACCAATTGCCAACGGTCGCGGGACAGTCTGTGATTGGTTCGCCGCACGCGCTGGCGCTAAGAAGAGAGAAGAACGTCTGTGGGGCAACCTGCTGCCCATCACCGAGCTTCCTAAGGCGGTATACAGGTATGATTTGGAGACCGGGACAGACCTGGACGCGCCGACCAAGTGCTGGTCATTCTTCAGGCAATCTCCGACCACGGTTTGGGCTTTCTCTCCGCCTCCCGAAGAGTCGTGCATCCCTGCAAAGGAAGCAATAGAGGTAACGTGGCAAGACCAACGGGAACACGACGGTCTGCTGATGAGGAACGTCGCTACATATCTGCTCAGAAGATGCGTCTTAGTTCGCTGTACGCAGAAAGGCATGGCAGTCGAACAGGCCCATGGCGATCTCTACTATCCTCCCGGGCTGCTACCTGACGATCGTCTCTACTACACCAGATACGACGGAAGGCGAACCTACGTGAACAGCGTGGGAGAGCGTACGTTCAAGTCCGCAGCGGAGCGAACGAAGAACAGATATCATCTCTCACCCGACTTCTACCCCGTATTGACCGCCTTCGGAGACCCAGTCTTTCGTGTCTCCATTAGGCTCTACCTGACAGACCTCGAAGGCAATCCGATCGATGCTAACAGGATGCAGAGCCGGCGGAAAGGAATCTGCAGGAGCTGGTGGAACTACCAGTGGCTGTCGCGCGTAACGGCAGTGGTCGACTGGTTGAGTGGCGGGAAGCAAGCATGCGAGCTGGTCTCGTACAAGGGCTCCAGGCTGGCCGTCTCAGGGCGCCTTCTCAACATGAGGTCGCCGTGGGGGATTGAGGGCGATGGCCCCCTTGCTGAAGCCGAGGAGGAGATGGTGGAAGTGATCGACGAACAAGACTACTCTAACGACTGGGAATCACCGGGCGACGATGACGTATGAAGCGTCAATGATGCCAGAACCGCCGCTGGAGTTCCGCTATGGTCAATGCCTGGCGGACCCGCACGATGGGCTCTCGATGTTCGGGCCGTACGACGCAGATGCCCCGGGCCGTCCCGGGAACATCTCGTACGGCCTTGTGGGCAGGCACGTCGGGGTGAAGTTGTTCCAGGCGTTCGCTTCTGCGCTGAGTCTGCCCATACGGAATGCAGGTACGGACTATGATCCGCGGCTATGGCCCACCTATCCTGGCTTCGAGGCGGCGTTCGGTTCTACCTTACCGTCTGAGGCGACGCGGCGTTTGGAACTGGACGGCGATCGGCTTACGATGGCCGCCCGGTACAAGGATCCTTTCAAGAGGGTCGGAACGGTCGTTGAGCAATACCTCGATGGACTGACTCGCATCCTCAAACGAGAGGAAGTTGTCAGTTTCATCATTTTCGTGGTGCCGGACATTGTCTATCAGAATTGCCGGATCAAGTCGCGCGTCTCTGAAGCCATCGGCCCCGGCGTCAAGCCCAAGCAGGCCGCCCTGCGGGCCCTGGGCCAAACGGATCTGTTTCACCAGTACGACACCGCCCACTACCGATACTCGATAGATTTCCGACGACAGATCAAGGCCCGTGCCATGAAGCACGGGATCCCGATTCAGGTCATCCGGGAATCCACCCTCCACCTCGGCGACTTGCCAGAAGGCGTTACGAGGTCCCTTACCCCGTTAAGCGACCGGGCCTGGAACCTGAGCGTAGCCTTCTACTACAAGGCCGGAGGAAAGCCTTGGCGGCTTGCCTCGGCCCGCGACAGGGTTTGCTATGTGGGCATCGCGTATAGACTCGCAGACCAACGGGCAGGCAGCCGCAGTGCCTGCTGCGCTGCACAGATGTTTCTGGACGACGGGGACGGCGTCGTGTTCATGGGTGAGCGTGGACCTTGGTATTCTCCGGAGAACCACCAGTTCCATCTTTCGCGCGACGCCGCAAAGCGCCTTCTCGCCGGTGTCCTCAAGGCTTATGAGGAACTGGAGGGTAAGAAACCTCTGAGAGAGGTATTCCTTCACTGCCGTTCTGGGATCAACCGCGACGAGTTCTCCGGCTTTCGTGCGGCATGCCCTGAAGACGTCAAGGTCGTCGGGATACGGGTGTGTCAGGAACGGCCAGGTGGGTTCCGGCTGTACCGAGAGGGCAAGTTGCCAGTGCTCAGAGGGACGCTCTGGGTCATTAACGACCGGAGCTGCTACTTGTGGGGCACGGGTTTCAAGCCCCGTCTCAATACCTATGACGGATGGGAGGTGCCCTCGCCTTTGCAGATTGACGTCCAACACGGCGATAGCGAGATCACGCAGGTTGCCGAAGACATCTTCGGGCTCACGAAGCTCAACTATAATGCATGCCGTCTGGGGGAATCGCAGCCAGTAACGATAGGCTTTTCGGATGCGGTTGGAGAGATTCTGGTGTCCAATCCGTCGGTCGAGGCGGCCAGCCCGAAGTTCAAGTTCTACATCTGACGGGCAATTCGGGGCAATTCGGGGACACCACACATAATTGGGCGCGGGCAGACGCTTCAGGCTGCGCTTCTTTGGCTGCGCCTCCAGGTTAGTCTCGACCTGCCTGCCGGCAGGTCTGCTTCACCGTCGGCCCGGGCTGACAGTCGTACGCCTGGCCGAAGGAGCCCATGACGTTGCGGCCTTGACCGCGCACCACGGCGGGGCTACCATTATCTGACAGGGGAGGCGCGCTTGATGGGGGCACGGGCTTTATGCATCGCGTGAGGCACAGTAGCTCTAACGGAATCACCGCGGAAACCGCCGAGGACGACAGGTATCTTGTTTGTCCGGCCACAGTTCCATCGGTCTTTCTCCGCCCTTCGGCGCAGCTCAGGGCGGCCCTGAGGGCCTCGAAGGGCCGCGCGCTCGGCGCCGCCCGCTTACGGCGGGCGCCTCCGCGGTGCACTTTGTTGCCGGTTCTAATGGGCCGACAGGCATGTGCTTCTTCTTGAGTGCTACGTGAAGGGGGTTGATGGCAATGAGTGCGAGGATCAGGATCTTGGGGTTTGCAGGGAGCTTGCGGAAGGCGTCCTACAACAAGGCGCTCTTGCGGGCGGCCACGGAAATGGTCCCGGAAGGCGCCGACCTCGAGGTCTTCGACCTCGAAGGGATTCCGCCCTTCAGCGAGGACGTGGAGCAGCAGCCGCCCAAAAAGGTCAAGGACTTCAAGGCGAAGATCAGGGCGGCGGATGCGATCCTCATCGCGACTCCGGAGTACAACTACTCCATGCCCGGCGTGCTGAAGAACGCGATTGACTGGGCTTCGCGGCCGTATGGGGATAACGCTTTCGCGGGCAAGCCGGTCGGCATAATGGGCGCATCTATAGGAATGCTGGGAACGGGAAGGGCGCAGTATCACCTTCGGCAGAGCTGCGTCTTCCTGGATATGTATCCCCTCAACCAACCGGAAGTGATGGTCGCCTTCGCGCACGAAAAGGTTGACGACAGCGGAAAAGTGACAGACCAGAAGACGAGGGACAAGGTCCGGGAGTTGGTTGAGAGCCTGATTGCCTGGACCAGGAAGCTGAAGGCGACGGGGTGACGGTCGGTTTCCGCCCGCGGGCCACGGTCCTCGAACGTCCGCATCCGCCGGGGGCGGGTGGGTCTTGCGCTGCCTCGGCCCTTGTGTGCTTCGCGCGTCCCTACGGGACGCATTTCCCAAGACACGCTCGGGTTCCCAGCGATGAATCGCTGGGGTTTTGCCAATGGCCCCTGACGGGGCCAAACCGCCTCTGCCTTTTGTGTGCTACAGGCGTCCCCGCGGGACGCGCGGCACTGGCCCCTGACGGGGCCAGTGTGGTGCGCCAGAGATTCCTCTTCCCCTGCTGCTGGTTCGGCCTGAGCTGCTTGTCAGCTTGTGGCGGGGGCGCCCGTCCGTAGCGCTGGCCTCTGGCCGGCTACGCGCCGGCGTCCCTTGCGGCACGGACCTGGCAGAAGGCCTCTGTATCACGGCCAAGCTGGCCCCAAGCCTGTTGGCGCGGCTTGCCATTGACACCCGGCCCCGATCCCGGTATACGAGGCTGGTTGTGGAAGCGGTCGGCGGGTCCGCCGCGGCGGCGTAGAGCGGCCGCGGTGCGACCCGCGAGGGCGCTTGGCCCGCCTCACATTGGAGCCAACCATCAATTGTGGAGTCATGAGATGAAGCTCAGGGTCGGAATTGTCGGCATGGGAGGGATCGGGAATACCCATGCCCGCGTCTACAAGGAGCTGCCGGAGACCGCCCTCGTGGCCGTATGCGACATCATCAAGGAGCGCGCGGACAAGGCTGCCGCAGCATACGGAGCCACGGCCTTCTACAGCGTCCAGGAGATGTTGGACAGCGGCATCGCGCTGGACACGTGCAGCATGTGCACCGCCGGCGTCGAGAACGGCGGCGACCACTACAAGCCGACCATGGAGCTTCTGCGCGCCGGCATCCCTGTCTTGGGGGAGAAGCCGATCAGCAATGAGATTGACAAGGCGGAAGAGATGGTGGCGCTCGCAAAGGAGAAGAACCTGCCCTATGGGATCAACCTGAACCATCGTTTCACCCCGGCGGCCGAGCGCGCTAAGCGATGGGTTGAGGAGGGGCGTCTTGGCACGCTCCACATCATCAACATGCGCATGTGGATCAACAACCCCAACGAGACCTCGCCCTGGTTCCACATGCGGGCGCTGCACCCGCATTCCATTGACGTGATGCGTTACTTCTGCGGCGACGTCAAGAGCGTTCACGCCTTCCTGAGCAAGGGCAAAGGCCGTCAGATATGGTCAAACGCCCAGGTCGGCATGCTTTTCAGCAACGGGGTGGTGGGCAACCTGACCGGCAGCTATGACGCGGGCGGGAGCTTCGGCCTGGAGTGCTGCGACGTGGCAGGCTCGGAAGGCCGATTCGTCCTGGAAGATGCGTGCGAGCGGCTCTTCTTCTACCCCCGGCGTGGGATCGAGGTCGAGCGCTATGACTACTTAGGCGGCATGCGAAGCTTCAGCGAAACATTCAAGAGCCGGATCAGCTACTGGGTGAAGCAGCTCATCGAGAAGGTGCCCCCCGACCAGATATCGGCAAGCGGTGCCGAGGCCCTGAAGGCCCAGAAAGTGATTGAGGCTGCCATCAAGTCTTTCCAGGCGGGCAAGCTGGTGGATGTTGAGTAGAGGACAGGCATCAGGCGCAAGCGGAGTGAGCCTGGCGTCAACCAGAAGAGACCGGCCGGTGCGCAAGAGGTCAGTGCAATGATAAAGCTGGGCGTGAATACCGTGCTGTTCGCGGGTCGCGGGCTTGACACAGCTCTCAAGCACATCGCCTGGGCGGGTTACGACGGCGTGGAGCTGTCGGCCATCGAAGGCATGTGCGAGCATTTGGAGCTGAGCCGCTGGGAAGCCCAGGCCGCGGTCATCAAAGGGCGGCTCGCCGACTGCGGCCTTGAGCCGCTCTCGATGGAGGAGGCGGCGCTGAACGAAGAGAGGCTGAAGAAGGCCTTCGGGGCCGCGCAGGCCATCGGCATTCCGGTGGTTAACATTGGCCCCGGCGGCAAGTCCGGAACCGAGGATGACTTCGAACGTCAGACCGACCTGCTGGCGAGGATGGCCGATCTGGCGGCCGGGCACGGGGTGACTCTCTGCATGAAGGCGCACGTGGGCCAGGTGATCTACAACACGGCCACGACGCTGCGCGCGATGGAGAAGATTCGGTCGCCGGGCTTCGGCATTGACATGGACCCGAGCCACATCCACCGTGCCGGCGAGGACCCCGCAGAAGCACTTCCGAAGGTGCTCAGCCGCGTGCGCCACGTCCACATCCGGGACTGCAAGGGGAAGGGCCCCGGGCCCGGCGATCCGAGGGACCAGGCCTGCGGCCGAGGGGATATTGATCTGGCCGGCTACTTCAGGGCCATGGTCCACGGCGGCTACAACGGCCCGGTCTGCCTCGAGGTGATCGGCGCCGCCAAGTACGATGTTACCGAGCAGGCCGTCATAGCAGCCGAAAGCTATGGTTACATGAACGCGCTGCTCAAAGGCCTGGGAGTTCGCGGAGCAGTCGCATAATGGCAGGCGGCCGAGCGAACCTTCTCCTCATCGTGGCTGACAGTCTGCGCGCCGACCACATGAGCCTGTACGGGTACGGCCGGCTGACGACGCCCAACATTGGCGCCTTCGCGCGAGGCGGCGCCGTCTTCGAGACGGCCTTCAGCCCGCACATCCCCACGACGCCCGCGTTCGCAGGGCTGCTGACCGGCCGCGACTGTTTCGGCACGGGCGTGGTCTCCCTGCGCCATAATGGACCCATGCGTGCCGGGACGCAGACGCTGCCCGAACTGCTCAGGACAGAGGGCTACGAAAGCAGTTGCGTGGGTTTTTCGGCCGATGAGCCGGCGGTGCGGGGTTTCGACCACTGCCTCGACTACGCGGCCTGGGGGGCGTGGGCCGGCGGGCGCTGCCGAAAGGCCGAGAACCTGGCGGCCGTGGCCCTGCCGGAGCTGCGCCGCCTGGCCGGGGGCCGGAAGTCGTTCTGCATGCTCCTGAGGTACATGGACCCGCATGCCCCCTATCTTCCGCCCCCGCCCTTCGAGCGGATGTTCTATGG
>Ga0315289_10003235_pt1 | contig 24701 bp, 26 predicted proteins | sample YL17G11_40_MG_FD_203452 | JGI IMG/M metagenome (GOLD analysis project Ga0315289, IMG submission 203452) | Sediment microbial communities from Yellowstone Lake, YNP, Wyoming, USA - YL17G11_40 | ecosystem: Environmental > Aquatic > Freshwater > Lake > Sediment | place: USA: Wyoming | collected...
CACGGGATCGCAATAGTTGGGTATCCGCTCGATGGCAGCTTGTTCACGCATCGAGGAAGCGCGCCGAGGCTACCTCGCACGAACCCAAGTGGACGAGTCGATCTTAGGAGACATGCCTACTCCTTGAGCTGCCGCGGCTTCCTGCACCGGCAATCATGTAGGCGTGAGAGCCACTGTGGCGGTGGGTGGAAGCCGGAACAAGAGCCACAGGTGCGCCAGTAGGCCTGACGGCCGGCTACTGGATCTGGTCTTCGAACAGATCATCCGGGCAGCGATGGCTAGTCCTGAGAAGTCCGCCCGGCAACTGAGTTGGCATTGGGCAGCCGAGAGGTACTCAAGACCCTCTGAGCCAACGGGGCCACTTGCGAGGGTGTCGGAAGCGGAGAGCCTTCACTCTCGGCGTCATTGTGTGAGGTTGCCCCGTTTTGGTGGACAGTCGGCGGCTTGGGTGAATCTAGTGTGGCATGCGCGCGGACCATTTCATATCTCGCCGGCGAAGCATAGTTGAGCGATGAGTGTCGGCGATGTGGGTTGTGCCAGCCTTCGATCCCGAAGGAACACCGGGACGGTGTGAATTCGAACACCGCCCGACGGGCCTCTTCTTGCGAGCGGAAGGGACGACGATCGAGCAGCTCGCACTCCAGGGTGGCGAAGAAACTCTCACAGAGCGCATTGTCGTAGCAGTCTCCAACCGATCCCATCGATGGCCGGCTGCCATCCCCCGCTTGACAATTCGGGATGGCAGAGTCAGACGTACACGTCCGGGCCTCCCGTCGTGGACCTCGACGTTGATCCGGCGAGCTACCCACAAGGACAGAGGTAGGCGCTCACCCCTAGGATCTCATCAGGTCTGGCGAGAGCGGAATCCAGTGCTTATACCCGTAAGGTCCGCGGTCAGCGTGGGTGGAAGCTTTGTAGAAAGAGCAGTCCTCACGGTTCCCTCTGCAGGCTAACCATGAGGACAGGGGTGTCGATCTGGTGGGCGCGAGAGGGCTCGAACCCCGTTCGGGCCGGCGCCCTGCGGGCGCAGCCCGCCGGGGCGAACGGCCTCCGACCTCACGGATGTGAACCGTGCGCTCTGACCAGCTGAGCTACGCGCCCTTGAGGTTCGTATTGTAGCAGTCGGCCGAGAGGCCCAACAAGGCGAAGATCTGAATGTGGGTATCAATAGCCGCCCGCATTGAGGCCCCCATGATCGCCTGATGTAGACCACCCATCGTCGCCCGATGTGTACCATCCGGCCTGTAAGACGCGCGGCTCCCGTCGCGCTCAGCCGATGTGGGCCAGATGCTACAATGGGTCTTACTGCCACCGTTAAGAAGACGGACCAGTCCCTATGGCGCCACAGGCGGCCCCAACCTCCCAAAGAAACATCCCAGTTCAGATAGCCCTCCGCCGCGAGTCCCTCCTCACCCGCCTGGCCGAAGGGCACTTCAGCGACCCCCAAGACTACCGAGCGCAGCTCCTGGCCGCGCGCCTCTCGCTCATGGCCGGCTTCGACGAGCTGGTTTGCCTGGAGAGCCTGAACTTTGAGCCCTTCGACTACCAGATCCGCGCCGCCCAGACCGCCTTGCGCCGCTTCCGCGGGCGCGGGCTGCTCTGCGATGAGGTGGGCCTGGGTAAGACCATTGAAGCCGGGCTGATTCTGAAGGAGTACCTGGAGCGCGGCATGGTGCGGCGGGTGCTGATCCTCACTCCCCCGGGACTCGTCGAGCAGTGGCGTGAAGAGCTGGTCACCAAGTTCGACCTGGCCGAATTCGTCACCAGCTCTGACCCCGCATTCCGCGCCGCGGGCATGGGTGCCTGGGAACGCTTCCCGCTCCTGATTGCCTCCCTGACCACCGCCCGCCTGAGCAGGCATCGCCGGGCGATCGCCAAGATCGAGTACGACCTGGTGATTGTGGACGAGGCGCACTACCTGAAGAACCGCAGCAGTGTCTCCTGGAAGTTCGTCAACGCCCTGCAGAAGAAGTACATTCTCTTTCTGACCGCCACGCCCCTCCAGAATAACCTGGAGGAACTGTACAACCTGATTACCATCCTCAAGCCCGGCCAGCTCAAGACACCTAAGCAGTTTCGCCGCCAGTTCGTGGCCGAGGGGGAGGACCCGCGCTTGCCGAAGAACCGCGGCCGTCTGCGCGAGCTGCTGGCCGACGTGATGGTGCGCCACTCACGGGGACAGGTCAGCGCCCGGTTGCCTCCACGGAGAGCGCACACCATCCGCCTGCAACTCTCCCCCGAGGAGCAAGCGTTCTACGAACGGGTGAGCGCCCTGGTCCGCTCGCTCAGCTACCCACCTGGTGGGGACAGCCCATCTGGAGGGGAGGGCAACGTCCCACCGCTGAACAGCACTCTGCGCTTCGCCCTGCGCACTGTGCAGCGCGAGATCGGCTCGAGCCCGGCGGCCGTCCGCCCCACGCTGCTCAAGCTGGCCAGGCAACCAGCACTGGCCGCCTATCGGGAGGAACTGCGGGCGCTTGCTGAGAGTGCCCTGGACATTCCGGGTTGGGCGAAGGCCGGGGCACTCGAGCAGCTTCTGACCAGCCTGCTGTCCAGTAGAGAGGACAGGGTGATCATCTTCACTCACTTCCGCCACACGCTGGATCGTCTGGCCAGCCGCCTGCGACGCCTGGGCGTGGACTTCGCCCTCTACCATGGAGGCCTGTCTTTGGCGGAAAAGACCCACGCCATCGAGCGCTTCGAGCGCGTGGTGCCGGTATTGCTCTCCACGGAGGCCGTCGGCGAGGGGCGTAACCTGCAGTTCTGCCACACCATGGTTAACTTCGACCTGCCCTGGAACCCGATGCGCATCGAGCAGCGCATCGGCCGCATCCACCGCATCGGCCAGCTCCGCCAGGTGGAGATCTACAACCTCTCGGCGCGAGGGACGATCGAAGACTATCTCCTGGACATCCTGGACCGCAAGATCAACCTCTTTGAGCTGGTCGTCGGCGAAGTGGACATGATTCTCGGTCACCTTACCGAGGGGCGCGACTTTGAAGAGCTGGTGCTGGAGGTGTGGATGCAAGCCCGCAGTGAAGCGGAGGTCGCGGCCGGCATGGAGCAACTCGGCGAGGCGCTGGCCCAGGCGGGCGCCGCTCACAAGCGGGCCAAGGCGTACGACGAGGCCCTCTTTGGCGAGGACTTCTCGGCGGGCTGATGAGCGAGCTGGAAGACTTTGTGCTCACCTTCCTTCAGGCCAAAGGCGCCATCGTACAGCCGGCCGGCTACGGCGTCCACGAGGTTCTCCTGCCCGAGGACCTGGCCCGGCGACTCGGCGGGACCATGTATCTGCGCCTTGCCTTTGATGACCAGGCGCCGTCCGAAGCGACACACCTAACCTACTCGCACCCTCTCGTGGAGTGTATGCTCGAGGCCGCCTGGGAATCGCCAGCCTGCACTCGCTTCTACATCAATGCTGTGCGGCTGGAGAAGCCCGGGCTTGCCAACCTGGCCCGGCAGAGCCTTTTCATCGCCAATGCCCACCTGACCTCGGCCCCGCTAGCAGCCGAGGGCCGGGCCTTGTATCACTACCTGCAGGTCAACTTCAAGGCCGCTCTGGTCAGCGATGAGAAGCGAGAGCAGCTTGTCACTGTCTGGATGCACGGCCAGGGCGGCTATGCCGTGAAGGGGTTGACGGAAGAAACCTACCTGCCTCTGGAAAGTGAGCCGGCCCTCCCGAACCTCCCCGTAGCCCCCCTGCGCTGGCTGCTCGGCCGTGATCTGGGCTCGGCCCAAGCCCTCTCCATCCTGCTCGAGCGCGCCGCCCAGGCAGCCGTGCGCCTGCTGGAGGCGGACATCGAGCGCCTGCAGGCTCGTGCCGCCCACTTCTTCGAGCTCGACCGCGCTCGCCTGGAAAGCTACTATGACGATATCGAGGCTGATCTCCAGAGGCGCATGGCACGGGCACAAGATGACTCGCGGCGCGCCACCTTGGAAGGTAAGCTGGAGGCGGCGCGCGCCGAGCGGGCAACCAAACTCGCGGACGTGGAGGCCAAGTACCGCCTACGGGTCGAACTGGAACCGATAAACGTGGCCCTAATCGCCCAGCCCAAGCTCTGCCTGCAGATGCAGATCAAGAATCGGCACGCCAGCATCGAATGCACGGTGGTCTGGGACCCGCTTCGCCATCGGATCGAGCCCCTGACCTGCGACGTGTGCAATCGTCCCGCAAGCGCTCTGTCCCTGTGCGCCGGAGGCCATTTGGTGTGCGCCGACCCGGCCTGCCAGATGCCCCAGTGTGTGGATTGCAGGCGGGTTTACTGCCGCTTGTGCGCGGATCGGATCGCGCGTTGTGCGGTGTGCGGTGCACCGATCTGCCAGAAGAGCCTGATTGACTGTCCACAGTGCGGCAAGGGCACCTGCCGCCAGCATGTGGGCACGTGCCATGCCGCGGCTCAGCATCCGTCCGAGCCCGTTGAGACCGCTCCAGCAGTGTCTGCACCAGAACCGGAAAGCAGCCAGCCACCCCCCATCCCGAAACCGCCGCGACTGCGTAAGAGGTCGCAAAAGGCACCCCGCCAGCCCACCCCTGGGACGCGCCCCGCAGGGCCGCGCTTTGGCAAGATGCGGCTCGACGTGCAGCTCCCCGCCAACGGGGCAGTGGTGGTTGCCTTTGTCTACAAGCCTAGCGGTCGCCAGATAGCCTGTAGGACGTGGTCCCTGGAGAAGGACGGTATCTACGTGAGCTGCGAGTGCGAGAACGATCGCACCTGCGTGGCGGATCACAAGGTCTTCATGCCAGCCATACCGGAAGAGATCCAGGAGCAGATGGCGCTCGAGATTGAGAAATTGCGCCAGGAGTATCAAGTCGCCCCCGGGCGGGTGAAGATCTTGCAGGACACCGGGCGGGAAAACATCAAGTACCTGCCGGAACTACGGCTGCAAGCCCCCTGGAAAGACCGCCGACGCATTGAGGCCGCGCAACAGGCTTTCTGGGAAACCTACGTGAGGGGAGAGTAAGTTCAGGACTCCTGACCCGTGGCCGAAACCGATGCACCATACCCAGGCTCATGCCTCATGCATCCACAACTTTCGGTCATATCTCGAGAGCGGAACCTACGGCCTGTCCCCGTAAGGTCCGCGGTCGGAGCGGGCGAGACCCCCGGAAGAAACCGTAATCCTCACGGTTCCCTTTGCGGGCTAACGGTGAGGACGGCGGTGTCGATCTGGTGGGCGCGAGAGGGCTCGAACCTCCGACCTTACGGATGTGAACTAGCTCGGTCGAAACCCCTTCCGCGGACCTTACGGTACGGCCGTCTTGATAACCTTCGCGACAGCGGACTACTCATAGCCGTGAGGTCAACAGTGGCTCCGAAGGGTCCCTCACTGGATCGCGCGTGATGGCGCGAATCGATTCCGATAAACGCAGACTACCAGAACTTGTCAGCGCAGGCAATGGGATGGAGGGCGGAGGATGGGGAGGCGGCCCGGGGTGCATGATCGGCTATCCAGCATAGCGAGGCAGGCCAGCTGTCCGCCGCTCTGTGGCTTCTGGTGAGATGTGGCCGAAACCCACGTCTGAAGCAGAAGTGGCTGGCACTGGAAACCAACGCGTTCCCTCCTTGTTCATGGATGCGCGGCTGAGGGGGAGCCGGCCGAGGGACTCTAGCCCTCGGTAGGCATTTTGCAGGACCCGGCAACGGCGTTCGCGGCTCTTGCTCGCCGGTTGTCAGATTCCGTGCGAAGGCATGGGCTGTGAATGCTGCCTGGCACCGGCAGACACTTGGTCGTCCTCCGTGGCCAAGCAGCAGACATGACTGCATGCCCCTGATCCATCGTCATCTCGGGGGTTGTTCGGGGTCGCGCAAGTGTCTTGAAGTGGCTGCCCTTTGACTTGGAGTAACCACGTCCTGCCCTGCGCCGGCCGCCATCAGATTGGGTGTCGGGCGCGACCTGTCCGACGGCATCATCCTTGACTCAAAGGCTTGGACTACCAAGGGACGCCTTCGGGCGTGTGCAGGATAGATCAGGCTTTGGCTCTGTGCGACTCAGCGCACCCGGCCTGGGGGCCTCCACCTCCCTTGCTGCAAAGTCACGTTGAGGAAGTCGCCATGCCTGCGTTGAGAGGTTGTCGGCTAGCCTTGCGTTCAAGGATCCGTTGAACGAAGCGATCATAGCTCTGACAGAATTCTTGCAAGGTGTGGTGGACGGGCACCCATCCGGTGACGCCTGCTTCGTCACCGAGTGAGAGCGCCTGGCTCGGCCTGAACCGCTGATCATCGCCCCTGGTTGTCAAGTCATCCTCAACGAAATACGCCTGTTTGAATATCTCGCTGAAGGTCAGTATGTCGAGGGCTTTCGCCGGAACGGGAACCTCAATCCTGCATGGATCGAGCGCTTCCAGCAACGCCTTGTCAAACGCATGGCGCACATTGGGGAAGACCGTGATGATCCGGGTTCCCAGCGCTTCCGTTATGTCTGGTACAGGACTTGGCAGGCCGAGGAAGGGGTCGCCATCGTAGACGCGGAGGGATGCAACAAGAGGACGCACTCTGCTCATGTCAATCCTCGCCTGCTCCAAGGCCCTGTGGAGCTTTTTGAGGACCGCGATGCCGGACCACGCCGCTGCCTCTCTGGCCATGCGCTCCGTAACGCCGTGTGACTCAAGGGTGGCGATCTTGGCAAGGAGTTCATCCCTAACCGCGAATGCAAGCCTTCCAGTCATGTGGGTGATAGTGGAGAAGATGGCCTTTCCCTCATTGAGCACTCTGGCAAAGGGGAGCTGCTGAAACAGGCCGAAACTTACCGTGATGTTCACGCCTATCCCTTGGCTCGTCAATTCTCTAGCTGCCTCCAAACCGGCCTTGGTCGCTGGGAGCTTGAACACTACATTGGGCACCCCTCCCTCTAGCTTGCCGCCAAGCTCTTGGTAGATCGCTGTAGCATCTCTGATCATCGCCTCACAATCGTCGTGTCTCTTAGGGTTTACCTGGAGACTGACATACCCCATTTCGCCGTCGCTTACCAGGAAGATGGGGCGCAACAATCGCATGTTGGAGTAGACGATTTCGAGTGTGACGCTCCTCGCTAGGAGGTCGGGATTCTCGCCGGGTAGTGCAGAAATGACTGTGTCAACAACACCGTCCCAGTACTGAGGATTCGACGTCCATGCGGCGTCAATCAAAGGGGGGTTGCATGTCACAAACGATGCGCCCAGGTACAAGGTGTAGTCAAGGAAGGCCGCATAGTCATTGCTGATCTCTGTCACGGTCCTCCCAGAAGCCCTCATCTCGGCGATTCTGCGAAGATTGCTTGTGCCAACAGCGAAGCTGAGGTTCTCTACATAAGAGCCAATTGAGCGCCCAACAACTTCCGAGGCCATCTTGTCTGGGTTTGACACGCCCTCCGATCTCAATCGGGCCAAGACCTCACGGCGCCACTTTGCCGCGAGGATTCCCGCGACACCGGGAGCGGAGGCCACTAGTTCAGTCGCAAGCTCCTTAGATGATCTCGCGACCAGAAGAGCCTGGGCATTTGTCAGTGCCCTGTCATGCCGGGACCTATCTGAGAGGTTCCATCGAGGCAGAAAAGAGAGCATGGCAATGGAGAAGTTCGCAAGGAACTCCAGCATCCGTTCTTGCAGGAGAGGGTCTGCGGTTGGGAAGGTACACCGCAGCTCCTCCATGATCGCATTCGCGAGGGGGAAGAAGACGCCGGGGGAAGCGAAAAACAAGAGTTCTGAGACTGCCTCATCCACATGGCCGGACGCAATGGGGGGCACAAGGCTAGACAATGAGGGTTCTTGATGTCCCTTAAGTTCGCGGCGGATCTTCTGCTTGACGGCCTCGGTCGTCCCCATGACAATCTATCCTCCTGTGCAGATCCGATTGTGGCCGTGCGGCGTGACCATGAGAATGGCTATCGGACCTGCCTGGTTGGCCCGACGAGACCCTCAGTCCTTTTCGCCAGGCATAAGTGTCCTACCCGGCTGGGATGGAGGAGTCCGTGCTTCCGGTGCAGTGAGTCACGTCATCGGCTTGCGACCTTGGCTATCAGTAGGCAGACTCGTTGCTGCGCAACTGCAGGGCAAACGCCGAGTTCAGCAAGTGTAGCTGTCGAAGTTCGGATTCTCCCCATCGAGTCTGCCGAGCGGCAATGCGCGCATCTCACCAACACTTGAAAAGGCCATCGGAGCAGGAAGCACCCCGGGGGTCAGGTTGGGACCCAGTTGCTGACGCCACCGAGGGAGGCTTGCCCCAAATCCCAGGGCGGAGTCACTCGAGATGAGATCCTCTGGCATCGCCCTGACAGCACGTTCCCGCTCAAGCCATGCCAGGTGAAAGAACGAGACCAAGTGAGTTGCCGGGGTCGAGCGGTCTGAGCAATCTTGCGTCCACGCTCATGCTTCGTAGCAGATCTCTCCTCCGGCAATTGTGAAGGCAAGTTCGAACTGCCTCTCCGCGGAGCAGAAGACTGCCAGGTCCGCGCGAGCGCCTGCCTCTAAGAAGGTACCCGCGCCTTCAATACCCAGGAGGTGGGCCGGGTTCACGGCAGCCATGAGTATCGCATCCGAGAACGATGCGCCCGCGAAATCAATAACGTTCCGTACGGCATCACAAAGCCTAAGGGTTGACCCAGCCAGATATGATGTTCCGGCGAGCCTTACAGAGCGATCCGCCGTCAATTCGACGTCCTGTCCCATGAGCTGATATAAGCCCTCATTGAGACCCGCCAGCCATATTGCATCGCTTATCAAGATTAGACGGCCGGGACCTTTGACGCGGTAGAAAGACTTCACCACCGCAGAGGGCAAATGGTGACCATCGACAATCATGCTTGCCATGAGGCCGTCATGAGCCAACTGCTCCCATATGTAGTTGGGGTGTCGGGGAAGCTGGCTGTGTGAGCCATTCCCCAAGTGCGTAGAAAGAACAGCTCCCGCGGATACGGCCGCATTGATTTGGCCCCGAGTGGCGGCGTGGTGCCCCAACGCAACGATAATCCCAGCGCGTACTGCCTTCTCGATGAACTCGACTGCGCCCGGAAGCTCCGGGGCTAGGGTGACAATTCGAATTCGTTGTCCCGAGGCGTCCTGCAAACGTGTGAATTCGTCCCAATCCGGATCGTGGACGAATGACGCAGGATGTGCCCCTCGGGGGCCGTCATCCCGGCAAATGTATGGCCCCTCAAGATGGACCCCGACAATCCGCTCGCGGGCTACGTCGCTGCTGTCGCAGGCACGCGCTATTGCCCGGAGGCCTACTTCCATAGCAGCGTATGAGTTGGTAGTGACGGTTGGGCAGAATGCGGTCACACCAGCGTTGGCCAAGGACATGGCAACGGCGACTACATCCTCAGCGGTGGTCTCGCCTGAGAGGAAGTCATGCCCCTGGTATCCGTTTACCTGGATGTCGACGAGGCCGGGAGCGATCCAGTAGTCGTCACCACCAAGAACGCGGCCGGCTCTGCCAGGGTCGGTAACTTTTTCTACCCTTCCATCGACAAGGTGGAAGCTGCAGAGCTTGCTGGTGCGGTAGTGTCTGCCTCGAACCGTCAGCATGGCGGAGTTCCCATCCCTAATCAGCCCGTCAGAGGTGTCCTAAATCAAAACGGATGTAGCCTCAGAGAATTGGGTTCGGAGGGCCTGTGGGTCCTTCGTCCTGCGTGAGATCCTCCGACCGGTCTTCAAGGGGAGTAGCAGTAAGTGTGCCCGCCGTATGGTATGACGCCGATCTCGTCCTGTGGTCCTTGATATGCCCAGGCGGCGGCCAAGGCATCTTCCACACGCTCGTATCGTTCGAATCCCATCATCCGCGCGATGTCGGAGCCTAGCCCGTCAGAAACTAGACTGATGCGGTATTGCTCACGCAATCTGGCAACTTTAACCGCAATGGCCGCGCCGATGGCGTCTTTGAAGCGGCCGGCCGCCAGTTCCTTGGCAACATCCTCCGGTCGCATGCCGATACAACGTCCGAAGTCTTGGTGGGTCTTCGAGAGACCCTCAGGGCAGGCAGTCACAAGGATGATGTCGCCCCCCGGCTTTGCCAGTGTGGCCCCGGAGTAGATTCCTTTGCCCCCTTGCCAAAAATCGCTCCAGGCAGGATACGAGCTTACGACCACAACATTGTAGAGATGCTCAGCGGGCACTCCATAGATCTCTCGGGAAAGAGACAGGCCGACTTCATAGACCATCTTGTGGTCGCCTGCCAGCGTGGCATAGACACGCGAGTCCTGCGCCAAGACTGTGTTGACCAGGAAGTCTAGGCCCACTACGGCTGCCAGGCGATCTATGCTTGCCCGGGCAGGTGCAGCAATAGAACCATAGTAGTTGAGAGGATCAAGACCGAAGCTGACATGGAACCCGGCGATCGTCTCTTCGCCGGCCACGCCCGGATATAGGATCTTCGCACCTCCGCCATACCCGGCAATGGGATGGGGCACTAAGTCCCCAATGCCTATTACGAAAGAAGCTTCCTTCAGCCGTCGATTCAGCCAGACGGCTATTCCTTCTTCCGATGTGCCGAAGTAGCGCAGCTCGCTCTTGTCGAATGCGTCGTGGTTGGCACATGAGATTCGCCGGAAGATCGCCTCCCCAACCTTTGTCTTCATCTCATTCTGTGTCATCAACCTGTGTGTGCCCAACGCAAACAGTATCTCAATGTCCGAATCACGAACCCCACAGAGCTCCAAGCGTCTAAGAATCGGTGGGATAATCTTGTCTGCAGGGGTTGGACGGGTCAAGTCATCGCACACTATTAGCACTTTGTCGTCGGGCCGGACTCTCTCCTCAATCCGCTTGCTACCTAGCGGATCGTTCAGCGCTTTCTCGAGAAGAGTGTCAAGTGACTCAACCTCTGCTGTTGCACGAGGTTGATAGACCCTTGGGATGCAATGATCAGGACTCCTAAACGATAGGTGGCTTGTATCGGTGTATGGAAGTCGGATATTGCTCAAGTACGCGCCCTCACGCATGCACCTACACAGTGCTGTCATTGACAAAGCGGGTCACAGACAGCAGCGTACAGATCTGAGCCAGATTGTATGCGTCGGAGAACTTGTCAGCAACGAACGAAATAGTCCGTGGGTCTATGCGCCGCACGCCGGGAACCATGGCGGAGGCGGCAGCCATTGTTGGGCCGTGGAACTCAATCGTGATCTCGAAGGGCTTCCGTACCACGTACGGTTTCTGTGAGGAAAGCGCTTCGATAGCGGCCTGCGCTGACGATCTGAGCCTCTCCCGGATGATTTGCGGGGAGAAACTGCGCGCGGCAAAGCGGTCTAGGCCGACTTTTGTTTCAGACGTGACTATCCCCTCCCCCAGGAGGTCAATCGCCTCGACACAGGTGTCTCTGTCGCCGACGACCATTGCGATCGGCACTCCATACTCGCCAGCCAAAGCTGCATTAAGCCGCAATTCGCCTGCGGGTTCTCCGTTCAGGAAGAGGTCGTGAACGGTATTCACCAGCGTGTGGCTCAATACACTGGTTGCACTTCCGCCGGCTCGAGCATGTGTGAACAAGACTACGCCATCAAAGGACGAATCCAGGCCCGCCAGGTGCATATCGCGCTTGAGGAAACCAGAGATGTACTCAGCGCGGGGATGCAAGAGGTCGGGGATGATGTACGTCATCTGGTAGTGAGCCTCGGTAACGAGGAAGCTGATGTCTGGATTGGCGTCCAACGCGCCTTCAATAATGGCATTGATGTCCTGCATCCAATATGCTCGAATGCGCTCGAACTCCCCACGATCCTGCTCTGGCAGTGCCTGCCGCCAGACTACAGCGCCAGATGCGCCCTCGAAGTCTGCGGAAATGAGTATCTTCATTACTTCAACCTCCGGCCTCGTCCAGGAGAATGTCCATAATGGGCTCTTTAACTCAAAGATGCCTTTACTTCACAGAACCAGCAGTAAGCCCCGCGACGAACGATCGCCCCAAGAAGGCGAACAGGATCAATACCGGCACGATGCTTACGACTGCTCCAGCGTTCATCACCGACCAGTCCTTGAACTGAAAGGATACCCAGCGAGCCAGACCGACGGGAAGTGTCATATTCTCGTCGGAAGAAATCAATATGACGGCGAACATGTACTCGGACCAACTCATGAAGAAAGTCCACAAGGCGGCAGTGGCGACACCCGGCGCTGACAGAGGAACCACGACCTTCCATATTGCCTGCCAACGCGTGGCTCCGTCAATGAGCGCGGATTCCTCCACTTCGGCGGGAATAGTTGCGAAGAAGGATCTCATCAACCAGCTACAGAAAGGAGCCGTGAAGGTCACATATACGATCGGCAGTGCCAGTAGGTTGTCCAAGAGGTGCAGTCTGCTCGCCAGGATGTACATTGGCACCATCAGCAGTACACCCGGAAACGCATATGCAAAGAGGAGCAATCGACCAACAAGCTTCGAGCCCGGGAAGTCAAAGCGCGACAAGCTGTAGCCAGCACAAATCCCAAGGAATGTAGAGAGTAGAACCGTTACTAGTGAAACTAAGATGGAGTTCTGAAGGTACCTCATGAAACCGGTGTCGATGAGCGCTCGGTACGCGCTGAGAACCGGAGCTTGGGGGAATAGAGTAGGGGGTTGCGCCAGCAACTCACTTTGGGTCTTCAAGGATGAGATGAGCATCCAATAGAACGGGCCACCGATGACAACAACGAGCAAGGCCACGACCAAGTACGTCCACCAGTGTTGCGTCAGGAACCGCCCTAGGTAGCGCCCATGCTTGTGCCAACCACCATCGAGCCTGGACGGCGCGGGTTCGCGGCGCGTCATTGAGTGGCTCATTCCTTCTCTCCGGCCCTCGTATAGACCATGATGAATAGGACTGCGATGATAAACATGACGACCGACAGAGCGGCGGCCTGATTCATCTCGAGGCCGCGAAATGCTCGCTTGTAGACCAGAAGTGGCATGGTCGTCGTTAGATCAACGGGCCCGCCTCCTGTCATCAAGTAGATGAAATCGAAAGTCGTGAAAGTCCAAATCGTCGCAAGCATGCTAAGTGTGACTAACAGACCCCTGATGGAGGGGAACGTGATGTAGATGAATCGCTGCACGGCTGAAGCGCCATCAACCTTGGCCGCCTCGTAGAGCTCATCGGGAATAGCCAATAAGCGACCCAAAACAACAACCCCGACAAACGGGGTATACCGCCAAGACTGCAGGCCAACCAGAGTGGGCATTATCGTTTGCAGTTTCCCTAGAAGATTGATGTATCCAGTCAAGAGGCCCGCGTCTCTCAGCACTGCCTCGATTACCCCCGACGTCGGATTGAGCATCCATCGCCAGACAAGTGATGACACCACAACCGGTGTAATCCAAGGAACGATCACCCAAAGCCGCACGAGCTTGCTGCCAGGGAAAGGGCGCTGCAAGAATAGAGCAAGCGCGATTCCCGCGATGAATTGCACAACAATGTTGCCGACAGTCCAGTTAAGGCTGAGATGGATGGCTGGCCAGAGGGACTTGTCATGGAGAAGAAGGTTCTTGAAGAACTCCAGTCCGACGAAGCTCAGCGGAGCGCCTGCGGTCTCCTGCTTGAAGAGACTGAGGGTGATCACGTAGCCAAGGGGATAGAACAGCACTAGGACGAGCCATAGCACAATAGGTGCAACTAGTAGGCATCCGAGTCGCTGCCTCTCTGTGAGGCGCCACACCCGGTTCCTTCGCAGCGTTGTCAGCCCTAGCATGGATGATGCGCTCATGTCGTCCCTTGAGAAGGGTCATTGGTGCAGTACAGCCACATCCCGCAAGCGTGGGCCACGATTTTCCTGATCTCTCTTCGCATGATAGACCCGTTCAGCGCGATCCGTCCAGCCGCTTAGGTCCTGAACGAGCTGGTGTGCCTAGGTCACTCTAGGCACACCAGCTTTCCGCCAATCAACCATCCAGGCTCATTGCAACTGCCATTCGCGGATCGTGTTGGCGGCCCAAGTGACAGCTTCCTGAGGGGTCATTCCGCTGATGGCCATCTTGCCAACGATCTGAGCGAGTAGATTCTCTCCGGCGACCCTGCCAATGACCGGCACAGGCGCGTACTCGAATCCGAAGAGGCTCCCGTCCGCAGTGGCCTCGACCTCAAGGTTCATCTCGGCCTTATAGTAGTCGATCACTGGATTTGACCAGAAGCTCTCGCTCTTCGCAGCGGCGGCAGTGATCGGCAGGTACACACCCGGCTCGAGTTCCGCCAGCCATGCACCATTCACATCAGGCTCGTGCAAATACAGCAGGAATTCTTTGACCGCCGCGTAGCGGGCAGGATCCTTGGTAAAGACCATCGCGCCATTGGAGTAGCTCGCGCTCCCATTCTTCCCGCCCGGCGGATAAGGAACACGCATGGCGCTGAAGGGCCCCCCGCCCTTCGCTTCCGCATCCATGTATTGAGCCATGGAGGGGAACAGCATGATCATGCCAGAGGTCTGTGAGACGAACTCAAGCTCGGCATCTCCCCAGGTCCAACTGATGGCATTCGGAGGCGCGTACTTCAACAGCTCGTTATAGAGCTCAAAGGACTTCACGCATTGGGGAGAGTCGAGCGTGACCTTGCCTGCACTATCGAACATCTCACAGTTGTTGGTGGCCATGAAGTTGTATACGTTCTGATCCGTGAACATGAATTGTGATGCCGGGAGTGCCACACCAAACTTGCCATCTTTGGTCAAGGTTTTGGCTGCCGCCAGGAGATCGTCCCATGACTCAAGCGGCGTCTTGATCCCGGCCTTTTCAAACATGCCCACGTTGTACCAGATCAGGTGGGTCATGCCCCACATCGGCACTGCCCACATATGGCCATCGTACTCGTATGGGGTGATCTGGCTCTTCATCAGACTGTATTGTGTATCGACCTCCTTGACAATGTCATCAACAGGCTGCAAGGCTCCAGTCAGTTTCATCGCCATAGTCATGTCCGGAATCGACAATACGATGTCCGGCATTGAGTCGGCCTCAACCGCCGCGTATAGCTTTGCATAGATGTCAGCCCAGCTTTGAGGAGCTTGCGTAACCTTGATGTTTGGATGGGTGCTGTTGAAGCTGTCGATGACTTTCTGGAATGCCGCGACGCGCGCCGGCGGTGATTCCTCGTGCCAGAGTGTAAGTTCAATGACCCCACCGCCGGCGGAGGTGGGTGGCACGACGGCAGGCGGAGCGTTCGTGGGCGCGGCAGCTGGAGCCTCCGGAGTTTGGGCCGGCGAAGGCGCACACGCGGCTCCAAACGACATCAAGATGGCGAGAGCGGCCAGCAACCCAAAGACCTTGTTGGTTTTCATCATTCCCTCCTCGATACTCCTTTCGTCATGAAAGGTAGGCATGCACTGTCCGGATTCAGGTCCATGGCTTCTAGATCCAATGCTTGCGGCCCATCTAATATGCCTGCTTCAGTCTCCTTTCTCGGTTGGCCAGACCCGGAAGCAACTCAGAGATGTTTGACCCGACCGGTGTACTGGTCGATGAACTTCTTGTTGTTCTCGTCACCTCCTGGCAGGTTGGCACTCATCCACACGGGTGGACTTATGCCACGGGCCACGAGCGCCTTGACGGTTTCGGCGACGATCGATTCCAGGGCAAAAGCATTTGCTATCGTGGAGACCGAAGCCACCTTCTGAGGGAAGCTCTCGATCTCGACCACGGCGTCACCTGCTGGCACGTGGGTGTTGACAAAGACATCTACTATCTCATGGAGATTCTTGCCGCTTGGGTGACGCGATGGATGATCAGGGGCTAGAAGATTCGCCGTGGCAGTGCTGGTCACCCCGATTACGACTAGCCCCAACTCCTTCGCCACCACTGCAGCGTCAATGGTTGCCGCATTAACGCCGTACGCATTGACGATGATGATTGCCTCACCTGACTTGATCCGATAGTATCTGAGAATGCCGGACATGTATCCCGGCGTTCGCTCCACGATCGTGGACCGGACGGCGCCAAAGTAGAGTGAAACCCCAGGGTCAAGTATTGGATTGACCGGTACCAGGCCGCCCGCTCGATAGGTGAGCTCTTCGGCGCCCATGGCGCTATGGCCCCCGCTCCCGAACACATGGATCAGATTGCCAGCCGCAATCTGACTTGCCACCACCTCAGATGCGGCCCTGATGCTCTCCTGCTCGTTCTCGTAGATGGTCCTCAGGAGCTCGAGAATAGCCGCGTAGTAGCTATAGAATGGGCTCACCATTGTGGGCTCTCTCCTTGTCTGCGCGCAACGCGCTAGGGGGTCCCAAGATGACTCTGGCGGATGCAGCGTCCAGGTATAGTGTTGCATTGGGATGACTGCGCAGTATGCTCGCGGGGCAGTCTGTGGTCACTGGCCCAGTAAGCATGGCTCGAACTGCTTCTGCCTTCGACTCTCCTGGCGCCATGCAGACAATCATGGAAGCCGAAAGCAACGCCGGCACCGTCAACGTGAGCGCGCGAAGTGGCACTTCTCTAGGGTCATCAAACAGTCCGTCATTGGCTTGTTGCCGGCGGCTTTCATCAGTGAGCTCAGCGATCGCGACCAGCGCGCTCGTCTCAAAGTCAGCAACGCGGGGTTCGTTGAATGCTAGGTGTCCGTTCTCGCCTATGCCCGCACAGGTTATATCTGGAGGGCAGGCACAGAAAAGGGATGTGTATCGTGTGATCTCCGCGGATAGGTCGGGTGAGTATCCCCGCATGTAGTTGACGAGACCGGGTCTCACAGCGTCGAACAGATGCTTGCGGAGATACGATCCGAGGGATCTCGGTGAGTCTTTCGGCAAGTCGATGAACTCATCCATCTGAAACGCTGCCACCCGCCGCCAGCGAAGTCTGGGCTGGGAAGAGAGAGCTGCCAGGAATTCATACTGAGAAGGTGCTGATGCCAAGATCAAGCCAACGCGGTCTTGTGATTCGATACTTGCCCTCATGGTGCCAGCGACAGCAATCGCGGCCGCAAGCCCCAATGAATCGCGGTCAGTGTGGATCTCAACCCGGAGACGATCCTTCGTGAAGCGATGCAACAGCGTGGAAGGAGAGTTGTTCCCTCCCATGCCGCCTGTGCTCGAGGCCCAAGCCGGAAGCCGACTCATCGCATCCCCTCAGTCAGTCATCAGATCCAAGTATCGTCAAGCGCTGTTCTGTATCTTGCCCGGACTTGCCATGACGAAGAACCTATCGATAACAAGCGCCGCGGCTCCGATGGCAGCCGCCCGATCGCCGAGTGAGCTTGCCACGATCTCGAGACGGTTGACCGACAATGGGAAACCGCGCCGGGTCACGACCTCGCGGATTGGGGCGAGAAAGAGATCGCCAAGCTGAACAACATCACCGCCGAGGACTATCTTCGAGGGGTTGAAGAGATTTGCAGCGCTGGCGATCCCGATGCCGAGGTATCGAGCTGCCTGCTGGATGACATCGATTGCCAGTCTATCTCCAGCCTTTGCAGCCGCAATGACCTGTGTGCTTGTGAAGGGCCCTGGCGTTCCCGTACGCGAATCGAAAAGCACAGTCTCCCTCCCCTTCCGTACTTCCTTCGCCGCTAGCTCAGCGATGGCGCGGTCACTGGCGACGGTTTCGAGACAGCCGAAGTTGCCGCATCGACACTGCTCTCCGTCCGGGACGATAGTTATGTGACCGAGCTCGCCTGAGACGCCGTAAGCGCCCTCCGAGAGTCGACCACTCAGGATGATTCCACACCCGATGCCCACACCTATGGAGATGTACAGAAGGTCCGAGCAGCCCTTGCCGATGCCGTTCCACAGCTCGCCGAGTGCCCCCGCTTGCTGACGTTTCACAACCGTGACTGGATAGTCGGTACGTTCCTCGAGGAGGGAAGCCAAGGGGACATCGAACCAGTCGATGTTTTCTGCTTGAATCACACAACGACGCTCTGCGTCAACTGGGCCGGGAACCCCAACCGCAAGGCCCAGCACCTTTGTTGGGTCGTGCCCTTGCAGAAGGTCGTCGGCGGTCTTGATGATCATGTCAATCGAGGCCTGGACCGATGTGTTGGGCATGGGTTGACGGATGACGCGAATCGGTTCGCTGTATAGGTCCGTGAGAGCGGCGACACACGCGCTGCCCGTGAGCTCAATGCCTATGGCCAGTCGGGTCTGGCCGTTCAGCTTCAACTTGACGGGTCTCCGGCCTGCGGCCGCGAGTTGTACCCCGGCGCCAGCCTCGATGACGAGGTCGTCGTCGATCAGGTCACTCACTAAGCCCGATACTGTCGCCTTGGGCAACCGGGCCGATTTGGCGATCGCAATCCGAGAGATGCCCGGTTGAAGACGGAGCAGATTGAGAATGCGAAGGTGGTTCAACTCTTTCGTGGAAATGGGCTTCTCAGACAAGAGAGAACCTCTATATGTTCTGATTCCGAACTAATTATATGGCACTTCGGCGGGACAGTCAACAAGAAGTACGAATTCATGCCTTATTGATTCGTGGATTGAACTAATACGACCAATTAGGTTCAGGATTCGGGCAATTCGAATGGGATATCGGCGGTGGTCGAGAAATGGGGCAGTTTACAGCAGTGGAATCATGTACAACCCGGCAGCGATTGCCCCTGCTGTCAGCGGCCGGATTCTGGCCCCTGCCGGGCGACTAGCCAAGGTTCTATGACGGGGGGTGGCACTGCGTTGCCTTTGTGCCACAGTACGCCTGTTGTCTTTGAGGCGTAGGGACACTCCTATGAATAAGATGATCTCGGCGGAGGGCACCGGTCGGTCGATGATGGCCGCCGCCATCACCAGATGCCCGAAGACTTCCACCCAGACGGCGGGAATGGCGGTGGGTCAACGGTTCGGATGATGTGTGCGGTGACAGACTCCTCTTGGACTGCCCAAGACCAGAAGGAGGACAGGTTAGTGTGGATATTGGCGATGGACTTGGGTGCCAGCTTGATCTTGCCTCTGGGGGCAACTCCATCCGGTTCGGACAAGTAGCCGTCCTGCAGCCAAGCGAAGAAGGCGGCCAGCTTCTCGCGGTTGAGCGATGCAAGGGGAGGGTTGTCCTTGAAGAAGCTCCGCAGCTTCCTGAACGTCGTCTGGGAGTCCAGGATTGTGTGGGGACTCTTTCCGGTAGCCTTCCTATAGTGGATGAAGCCCTCGCAGGCCTGGGACTGGGTAAGTTGGCGAACCATAAGGTCACCTCTCTGGCAAGTGATTCCGATAATCACCGGCTTTGATTCCGGTAATCGGATCGGCCCATTTCTTCTTCCAGAGAGGGGTTGAACCGTAAGGTCAGCGGGCCAAGCTATGGAGGTCGCGGATGAGCCAGGTCGGTCACCAACGCGGCAAGCAAGCTGACCCGCCTCCCGTTGACCATGACACTTGGCCCAGCCTGACTCTCTCTTACAGACTGGACCTGTTCTTGGGGGCAGGTCAGCTGCCTTGGACCAACCGTGCCTGGAGCTGAAAGGCCTTGCTCATTGTATCGTGTGAGGCGGGGTGAAACAAGCCAGCGCCACGAAGCAAGGCGGACTTCGGTGGCCGCGGCAGTCAGATGGTGATACTGGGGAACGGCACGTGGTGAGGGCGCAAGGCCGCCTGCGCTCTGCGCTTGATCTCCTCCCGGCACGGGTGGTCCCTTTATCCGGGCCGAAGTATGCGCACGGCAGCGTGGGGATGTCACATGACTCGTGGCGCCCTTGGTCGGAGAAGTAGTCGACGAAGCGGGTCATCTCCCACCCTCGGCCCGAAGAGAATGCGCGGTTGTGCATCTGGGCCGGTCTACTGATGGTGCGAGCGTTAGCTCTCGGCCTTGATCTGTCTCGTGGGATGACGCGGCTCCCCAAGGGCGTACTCCACGCGTCGTTTCTCGAGAAACCGCGGCAATCCCCATGTGACTATGACGGCCCGTTGAGGGACAGTGGTGACGGGGTCATGTCGGCGTCGCACGGGGTCAAGCTTGGCGCGTGCTGGGGTCGTCTCCAGGAAATCCTCCATGTCCGTTGGTGCCATCGTCCGAGGGAGCTTCGTGAGCAGGATGTGGACGAAGGAAGGGTTAGGACCGTTGACATGTGATCCCACCTCCAGCCTGGGGCATGAGGGCAAGCGGACTCGGAGAACCGGGAGGCTCTTTCTGAGATGGCTCCCGCCCCAATGACTTGGGTGGCCCTGGCGGATGTCGTGAGGCACGAGGAGCGGGAGTCAAGCGTCGCGGCACATTCATGGACCGCCTCCCGAACGTTGCAGGCGCGTTGTCCGTCGGCGGAGGGAGACATGTGGTGTACACTCTGGGCGCAAGGGCGCAGACAATGGCGAACGCACTTGAGCCTCACCCCCCAACGGTCCCATTGACTGATGCGGAAGAGATCCCAGGAGCTGCCAGATCTCGCTTCCGGCTGTCGCTCCGAGGGAACTTGGCCTTGGGGCTGTTGATCGCCCTGCTGCCATCGCTGGTTGTGGCCACGTGGCTGAGTTCGGACTACTCCAACATCTGGATAGTTTGGCCAGGGGAAGAAGAAGCCAGGGCCGGAATCATGCTTGGGTGGCGAGAGGCCCACCTTATCAAGGCCAGCATTGACGAGATCATGTTCTTGACTGGGGAGCAAGATCCGGGGCAGGGTGTACTCCAGCTGTGGCACCCAGGGTTAGAACTGGTAGTTGTCACTCAAGGTGCGAAAGGATGTTTGTACTTTGCTCGACAAGCGCAGGGAAGTGTCCCCGGCTTCATGGTCAGTGCGATTGACACAACCGGGGCTGGGGATGGTTTCGCTGCCGGACTGCTGGCTGAGGTCTTGGCACACCCTCATCTTTGGCAGGAGATCCCTGTCTTGGAGAAGGCCCTGCGGTTTGCCAATGCGGTGGGAGCCCTGACGACGACCCGGCTTGGAGCAATCCCGGCGTTGCCAGACAGGCAGGCCGTTGCGCGGTTCCTCCGCCAGCACGGGAGGGGCACGGGAGAACAGAAACACGAGGAATTGGAGGGTTGAATCGAGATCGCGCTGGGCTTGCCGGAACGATTCGACCGTGGCTGAAGAGCTTCCTGGTGAAGCCCTTCCCAATTCCGATGGATGGGAACGTGCTCCCAATTCCGGAGCTCGGCCTTGACTCTGACTGCATGAGCACCAACCTCGCATAGCGAAAGACGACAGAACATGCCCATGGTCTTTCGCATCTCCTGCATGTGTTCGTTCCGCGCCGCCAGATTCTCTTTCGAGCATGTTCCAATGAGAGTGGCAGGTCTTGCCCCTTGACCGGAATCAATGAAGCCGTCCGGTCGGGCGAGAGAGGGTATTACGGACTGCCCCCATAAGGTCCAGGGTTGGCAAGCGCGAACTCGCCAAGGAAAGCGTAGTCCTCACGTAAGCGCGGATTACCAGAGCTTGTCCGCGCAGGCGATGGGATGGAAGGCGGAGGTTAGGAGTACAGTCCGGTGTTCAAGGATCGGTCGCAGGATCCGAGAGCCCCCACGGTGTGGAGGCCGGGGATGCTCCGCTGCACTTCATCGACGGCGCTGCGGCGGTCGAATCGCTCCCGCTCAAGTTGCTCACCGGCCGGGCATAAGTCGTCCACCTGCCGGTGGCCAAGGTCATCGATGAGGCGACGTTGGAGAAAGCGGGACTTCCGCCGCGCACCCGCCGGGTTCCCTTTCCGAACGCGGAACTCGGAGCTCTGGGCCCGGGAGAAGGACTTTCAGAAGGACTTCGTGGCGGTCGACGCCAGCGGTGCCCGCTGGCTGGTCAAGAAAGGCGTCCAGCTGGTCGGCATGGACTATCTCTCCGTGGCGCCATCCGGACAGAGCAAGGAAACACGCCGCACGCTGCTCGAGGCCGGAGTCGTCGTCATCGAGGGGCTGGATCTCAGCCATGTGACCCAGGGGCGCAACGCTGGGGGAGATCCAAGAGGGGTTAGAATCACAATCGGCAGGCTGGTTTGACGGTTGTGACATAGCCGAGCCATTCGGCCGGTGATGCGGGCGCGGTTCGGGTGGATGACCGTTGGTGTCTCCTGGTACACGCTGAGAGGCGCCAGCTCCTCTCGTCTCGGTTCCCTCCCGCCAGCCGGGCCGTTGCCCTGAGGTGTTCCCGATGTTGCCGGACAACCTTCACGCCCATATCAGGCTGGCGCTGGAAGAGGATCTTGGCGCGGGGGATATCACCACCGCCAGCATCGTCCCCGATGACGCCCACGCGCACGCCCGCCTGGTCGCCAAGCAGGACGGGATTGTCGCCGGGCTGGATGTCGCCGAGGCCGTCTTCCTTGAAGTCGACCAGAGTGTGAGTTTCAAGGCCCTGGTCCCCGATGGGAGCCGGGTCTCCTCCGGCCAGGTCCTGGCCGAGATCGGCGGCCCGGCCAGGGCGATCCTCTCGGCGGAGCGCACGGCGTTGAACTTCCTCGGGCGCATGTCCGGCATTGCCACCCTCACCCGCCAATTCGTCGATGCGGTGGCAGGCTCCCCGGCCAGGATCCTGGACACACGCAAGACGGCTCCGGGGCTGCGGGCCTTCGACAAGCTGGCCGTGCGGCGGGGCGGAGGAGAGAACCACAGGCTAGGCCTGTATGACATGATCCTGATCAAGGACAACCACATCGACTCCGCCGGCTCCCTGGTGGAAGCTATCCGCCGCGCGCGGGCGGCCGAGACCGGGTTGGAGATTGAGGTCGAGGCGCGCACGCTCGAGGAGGTCCGGGAAGCATTGGACGCCGGAGCCCGGCGGATTCTGCTGGACAACATGAGTCCGCCGACGATGATGAAGGCCGTGGCCATCAACCGCGGCAGGGCCCGGCTCGAGGCTTCGGGCAACGTGGGCCTGGACAACGTCCGCAAGATCGCGCGGACGGGCGTCGACGACATTTCCGTGGGGGCCCTCACGCATTCGGCGAGGGTGTTTGATGTGAGCCTGGAGCTGATCCGCGAGCCTGCCCCAGAGGGGAATGCAGAGCGGGGAGCGCCGCACTCGTGAGGTGTACGGTGACCGGGAATGGTTCTGTCGAGGAGATCCACGCGAAGCTAGCGGTGATGCTCGGGGGCCACGCTCCCGACGCCGAGCTGCGCTACAAAGCCGAGCTGGCGGCGCGCATCATCGAGCTCAAGCGCGAGAAGGACGCCGTCATCCTCGGCCACAACTACATGGAGCCGGCGCTCTACCACACGATCCCGGATTACGTGGGCGACTCGCTGGAGCTCAGCCGCAAAGCCGCCACGACCGACAAGGGGATGATCGTCTTCTGCGGGGTCCGATTCATGGCGGAGACGGCGAAGATCCTTAGCCCGCAGAAGACCGTGTTGCTCCCATCGGAGAAGGCCGGCTGCTCGCTGGCAGCCAGCATCACCGCCAAGGATGTGCGGGCCCTGAAGCGACGCTTCCCGGGCGTCCCGGTGGTGAGCTATGTGAACACCTATGCCGAGGTCAAGGCCGAGTCGGACATCTGCTGCACGTCGAGCAACGCAGGGGCGGTGGTCGAATCGCTCCACGCGCCAACCGTGATCTTCCTTCCCGATGAATACCTGGCCCGCAACGTGGCACGGGATACAGGGAAACACATCCTCTTCCCCAGCCTCATGCCGGAAGGGAAGGACGATGGCGACGGCGACGTTCAACTCATCGGCTGGCATGGTCGGTGCGAGGTGCACGAGAAGTTCACTGTCGGGGACACCGTCGCTATCCGGGAGGAGTATCCCGATGTCGTGGTCCTGGCTCACCCGGAGTGCTCGCCCGAGGTCGTGGCGGCATCGGACTTCTCGGGGAGCACGTCGGCCATGATCGATTACGTGGAGCGCACCTCCGCGCCCCGGTACCTGTTGCTGACCGAGTGCGCCATGGGGGACAATATCGCCGCGGCCAACCCGCAGAAAGAGATGCTGCGGCTGTGTAGCGTGCGCTGCCCGCACATGAACCAGATCACGCTAGAGGAAACCCTGGCCTCTCTTGAACAGGGCCGGTATGTCGTCGATGTACCGGAGGACGTGCGGCGCCGGGCGTCGATCGCGGTTGAGCGAATGCTCACCGTGGGACAGAAAGACTGAGGAGGGATTCTCCCTGATCCAGACCGACGTGCTGATCATCGGGACGGGCATTGCCGGCGCGACGGCGGCGTTGCGGTTGGCGGAAGACCCAGACCGCGACATCGTACTCCTCACGCGTGACCCCGATCCCCACGAATCGAACACGCGCTATGCCCAGGGCGGGATCGTCTCGCGAGGGCCTGGCGACGATCCGGGGAGCCTGGTCGCTGACATCTTGGCTGCGGGCGCTGGGGTCAGCTCACCGGCGGCGGCAAGGCTCCTCGCCGAAGAAGGTCCTCGAAGGGTGGAAGAGATCCTCGTCCGGTCCGCCGGAGTGGAATTCGACCGGGCCCCCGATGGCGGGCTGGCTTGGGGCACCGAAGCGGCCCACTCTCACCGCCGCATCCTGCATGTCGGCGATACCACGGGCCGGGCGATCGCTGCGGCTCTGATCGCGCGGTTGCGCGCCTGCCCCAATGTCCGCCTCTTGACCCAGGCCACGGCCATCGACCTGATCACATTCCCTCACCACAGCCGCGATCCGCTGGCGGCCTACCAGACGATCTCGTGCCACGGCGCCTACGCCTTCGATCGCCAGGAGCAGACCGTCCACCGTTTCATCGCCGCGGCGACGATCCTCGCCACCGGCGGTCTGGGGCGGATCTATCGCAACACGACCAACGCGCCGGGCGCCCGAGGGGATGGGCTGGCTATGGCGCACCGCACCGGCGCTCGCATCACCAACGCCGAGTATGTGCAGTTTCATCCCACGGCTTTGGCCGCGCCGGGGGCCGAGGGGTTCCTGATCAGTGAGGCCCTGAGGGGGGAGGGCGGCCGGCTGCTCACCCC
>Ga0315289_10003236_pt1 | contig 24699 bp, 17 predicted proteins | sample YL17G11_40_MG_FD_203452 | JGI IMG/M metagenome (GOLD analysis project Ga0315289, IMG submission 203452) | Sediment microbial communities from Yellowstone Lake, YNP, Wyoming, USA - YL17G11_40 | ecosystem: Environmental > Aquatic > Freshwater > Lake > Sediment | place: USA: Wyoming | collected...
AAAAACTCCGAATTTCGGCCAGCGTGCGCGGTAAAGGTGAAAATTGGTTGTTGACTTTTTGGAGGGTGGGGAGGAAAAAATCAAAAGTTTGATCTCTGTTGATATAATAAAAAGCTAATATCAATCATCTCTTCTTCAATCCGGATTCGGAAGGAAAGGGGCAAGAGAAATCGAAGTAGTTGTAAAATGGTGTGTGGTACGCTCTTTCTACTTCATCTTCTTTTAGGTACCGATGGAACGGAGATGGAATTTATCTTTTTGGGGCCTTTTTTTTGTGAGATGGTGGGGGTGGTTTGGTCGTCGTTTGTTGCGAGGTCGGGAGAAGGTCAAAAAGGTCGAGATGACGCTTTTCTTTTCCCTTGCCACGGCTGGCGTTCGTAATGGATCTTGATTTCTTGGTTGTTGCTCTTTCGGAATAGCCACGCACTTCTTCGGAATAGCCACGCACCTCTTCAAGCTTCGGCATCGGGCTTGGAAGACGAGGAGGCAGCGGCGGCGGTGGTGTCGGTGGCTGAATCCTTTTCTTCTTCCTCCTCCTCCTCTTCCTTCTCGGCAGGAGCAGCTGCTGCAGGTTCCTCTTCGGCCCTTGCCTCCTCCGATACAGGCGCGGCGGCGGTGCCAGTGGCGGCAGCGGCAGCAGCGGCGCCAGCAGCTGCAGCGGCGGCAGCGGCGGCAGCGGCGGCCTTTGCCCTTTTCCTCTCCTCCTTCTTCGCGGCCCGCTTCTCGGCGCGGTGGGCCGCTCGCTTGGCCGCCCTCTCGGCCTCTCGCGCGGCCTCGCGCGCCAGCCTCGCGGCCCTGCGCTCGGCCCGCAGCCTCCTGCGCTCGAGCTCCCGTTTCGCCTCTTCCGTGAGGAGAGCGGGGGGAGGAGGAGGGGGAGCAGGAGCGGCCGCGGCGAGGGCGGCCGCGGGCGACGGCGGCGCCGCGGGCGGCAGCGCAGGCGCCGGCGCGGGCGCAGCAGCGTCCGCGCTTCCCTTCGCGATCGTCGCGCGCTCGACCAGGTCGGCCGGCAGCGAGGCCAGGAGCCTGGCGACGTACGCTGTCCTAGTCAGCGCTCCCGCAACCGCGGCGGCGGACGCCGAAGAAGGAGCGCCGTCGGCGCCGGAGAGCGGAGCGGCCCCTCCCCCCGCCCTGCCCCCCGCGCCTCCGAGGAGGCCCCCTTCGTCGTCTCGAATCCCTCCGCCGCCGCCGCCGCCGCCGCCGTCGGACAGCGCCCCCCACTCGAAGTACGGGACGGCGCGCAGCTGTAGCCCGCACGCCTCCATCGCGGCCCGACGCGCGGCGGTGCGGCCGAGCGGCCTGCGCGACCCGCTCGCGAACGCGGCGGGTCCGTCGGCGTCGAGGAAGGCCAGCGGCTGAGGCCGCCGCGGGGGCTGCGGGGAGCCCGCCGGGCCCGCCGGGGTGCCGCCGGAGGCGTCCAGCAGCGCGACGTCGGCGGCAAACAGCCCGTCGGGCGTCGTGCCCCCCACGGCGTGCCTGATACCCAGCGCGGAGAGCGCCGCCGAGAGCTCGGCGGCAAGCCTCCCCGCCGGCGGCCGGCGCGGGGCCGTCGCGATCCAGACCGCCTCTCCGCGGGAGACGAGGTCTCGCGGGAAGAGGGCCGCGGCGAGGTGGGCGAGCTCGGAGGAAGGAGAAGGAGCGGCGGCGGCAGCAGAAACGGGGGGAGAAGAAGGAAAAGCCTTTCTGCCGGCGGCGGCGGCTGCGGCTGCGGCGGCGGCGGCGGCGGCAGACGGCTCGGAGGCGGAGTCAGAGGAGCTGTCGTCGTCGCCGTCGTCGCCGTCGTCGCTCTCGCTGCTGCTGCTCTCGCTCTCGCTGTCGCTCTCGTCGCCATCGTCGCCCGAAGAAGAAGAGGAGGAGGAAGGCGCAGCAGCAGCCTTCTTCTCCTCCGCCGCTCCTGCCCCAGTCGACGCCGCCGCGCCTGCTGCCGCTCCGACTAACCCTTCCGCCTCCTCGGCCTCCCACGCCAGCTGCACCCGCCTCCCGCCCAGCATCAGGAACGCGCCGTAGAGCTGGTGCAGGTCGGCATCGTCGAATGAGGACACGGGCACGGTCGCCAGCTTGGCGAGCAGCGCGGGCCAGGAGGAAGAGGAGGAGGAGGAGGAGGAGGAGGAGGAGGAGGCCGAGTCTTCCGAGAAAGCGCCGCTCCCGCTCCCGCCGCGCAGCAGCGCCAGCGCCCACAGCATCGACGTCAGCTCCGCCAGCTTGTACCTGTGCCAGCACCTCGCCACGTGGCTCGCCGCCAGCGGCAGGAGCCCCGTCGCCTCGGGCGGGGCGTGGAACAGGCGCGCGTAGGCGGTCACGGCGTGCGTCGCGTCCTGCGGCGAGAACTGGTCGAGGCGCGCGGCGGCGGCCGTGGCGGCGGCGTCGAGCAGCGGCGCGCCGGGGTGGAACTCGAGCGCCGCCAGCGCCCAGAGCGAGTTGGCGAGCTCCTGGGCCGTGTACTGGTGCAGCGAGCCCCCGACGTGCGCCGCGACGACGTCGAGCACGCCGTGCCCCGGCGAGTACCCCAGCTTCGCAAAGGCCCACAGCGAGTTGGACACCGCCTGCGGGCGGAACGCGCCGACGCGCGCGGCGGCCTGCGCCGCGAGCGTGTCGAGCAGCGGGGCGCCCGGGTCGTGCCCCAGCGTCGCGAACGACCACAGCGTGTTGGCGATCTCCTGCGGCTTGAAGCGCGGGGCGGTCGCCGCCGCCCTCGCCGCGGCGGCGTCGAGCAGGGGGGCGCCGGGGTAGTGTCGCATCGTCGCGAACGCCCAGAGCGAGTTCGAGATGTCCTGCGGGACGGAGGAGCCCATGTCCGCCCTCATCTGGGCGGCGCTGGCGGAGAGGAGCTCGTCGCAGGGGACGTAGCCTGGAAGGAGGAAGAGGTGAAGGGGGAGGAGGAGGGGGAGGAGAGAGGGGCGGGAGGAGTGAGCGCAGGAGAAGAGAAGAAGAGCGAAATGAAGAAGACCGGAGAAGAGAAAAATGAAGAAAAACGGCGGGAAAAGGGGGGGAAAACTCGATGGGGAAAAAAGCGAAAGGAAAAAGTTCGAAAACTTAAAAAAAACTCCTCACCGAGCTTGGCCATTGCCCACAGCGTGTTGGACGTCGCCTGCGGCCTAAACGTCGACATCGTCGCCGCAGCGTGCCTCCCGATCCGGTCCAGCAGGTCGTCGGCGGGGAAGTACCCGAGGGTCGCGAAGGCCCACAGCGTGTTGGACACGGCTTGGGCCCCAAACCGCGGCAGCAGCGTCGCGGCGGCGGCGACGAGCCGCACAAACGGCTCCGAGGAGAACAGCGCGGCGGGGCCCGCCGACCCCTGCGGGGGCTGGAGCTTGGCGAGGCGGTGCAGGGCCGTGGCGACGTTGACCTCGTCGAACATGTGGACCGAGTTGGCGACGGAGTCGAGGACCTAGAGAGTTTTTAGAGTTTTTTCCGTTTTTTTTTGTGGGAGGAAAAGTGAGTTTTTTTTTCTTCTTCGTTTTCGTTTTTTCCTGTCTCTTTTTCTCTTCCGAACCGAAACCTCTCTCTCTCCCTCTCTCTTCAGTTCTCCCTTTCTTACCTGGTGGAACGCCGTCGCCGACGCCAGCTTCTTCGTGATGATCTTGTTGTAGTTGACCTCCCCGGCGAGCATACCGGGGACGACGACGCCGACTCCCCCGTCGGCAGCGGCGGCAGCGGCGGCGGCGGCGGCAGCGGCCGAACTGGGCCCGGCGTTTGCGCCGCCGGCTCCGCGCCCGCCGCGCTGTCCCGCGGAGACGGGCTGCGCGCCCCCTGCCCCGACGTAGTGTCCCCTCGAGGAAGAAGAAGCAGAGGAGGACAGAGAGTGCGGCGGCGGGGAGGCGGAGCCGCCGAGCCCTCGGCCGGCGTACGCCGCTGCGGCGGAGCCTCCTCCGGCCAGCTGCTGCTGCTGCTGCTGGAGCTGAGCATAGTGCTGCTGCTGCTGCCCGCCGTGCTGCTGCTGCTGCTGGTACTGGTGCAAGCCCGCGGGCGCGGAGGAGTAGAGCGGCTGGTTGCTGTTGAAGTGGCTCTGGTGCTGCTGCTGCTGCTGCTGGCTGTAGTGGAGGAGGTGGTGGTGGAAGCCTCCGTGCATCGCTCCGGACGCCGACGATGACGACGACGGCGAGCCGGTGTAGCTGCTGGTGCTGTTACCTCCGAAGCCTCCTCCTCCGCTCCCTCCCGCCTTCCCGCCACCGCTGCCTCCTCCTCCTCCTCCTCCGACGCCGCCGCCACGGAGGGCGTTCATGTAATGCTGCAGCGCCGCGAAGGCCGCGGCCGAGGAGGACGAGGACGACGAGCCCGAGGAGGAGGACTGCACCGCGGCAGCGGCGGCGGCGGCGGCGGAGAAGGGATCGCCGTCGCTGGTGCCCGCCGCCGCGGCCGCCGCGGCCGCCGCGGCGACCTGCTGCTGCAGCAGAAACTGATGCTGCTGCTGCTGGTAGCCGCCGCCGCCGCCGCCGTGCTGGCTCTGCTTCCCGGGGTAAAACATGCCCCCCGTTCCTCCTCCTCCGGGCGCCGCGCCACCCTCCTCCTGGCGCCCTCTCCCCCCCCTCCGCGCGCCGCCGCCGCCGCCGCCGAACCCGAGGCTTCCCTGCGGGACGCCCCAGCCGCCGTCGAAAGCGCCGCTGCCGTCGTCAAAACCTCCGACGCCGCCGGCGTCGAAGCCTCCTCCTCCTCCTCCTCCGACGCCGCCGGCGTCGAAGCCTCCTCCTCCTCCTCCTCCTCCTCCTCGGCCCCGGCCGCGCCCGGCGCCCCTCCCTCCCGAAGACCCGCCGCCCCTCCCCCCTCCTTGGGGGTGGTAAAGGGCGTTCTGGTGGTGGTGCTGCTGCTGCGTTCCTGCGAGCATCGCCGCGCTCTCCATCAGCCTGCTGAGGTCGAGCGCCGCGGCGTCATCGTGGAAGGCATCGTGGTGGTGCTGCTGCTGCTGCTGATAGTGCAGCTGCCGCCCCTGCCCCCCCCCACCTCCTCCAACTCCTCCCCCTCCCCCTGAACCGGAGAGGGGCGGGGCTACCCCGTACTCTGCGTAGAGGCTCGCGAGAAACGCTGCCTGTTGCTGCTGCTGCTGCTGTTGATGCTGCTGCTGTTGAGGCGCCGTCCCTCCAGCCCCAGCTCCTGCTGCTGCTGCCTTGGGTAAACCGACTCCTCTCGCGCTGCCGACTTCGGCGGCTCCTGCCGACGGCGGCAGAGTCGCCACTGACGACGAGAGATTCGCCGGGGCGGCCCCGAGCCCGTCAGCTCCCGCATTCCACAGAAATTCCTCGCCGAAGCTGACCGCCGGATCCGTTCCCTCCCAAGACATGGGTCGTCGGAGAGGCTAGGAAAGAGAGCGGTGGGGCGCCGATCTATTGAATGTTTTTTCAATCGAGAGCCACGTACGACGAAAAACGAATCGGAGACGAATCGCGAAAAGAGTTGGCCCTCTTTTCGGTGCTCGACGAGAAACGAAGACAATGCCCTTGTCTCTTTCTTTTTAGCCGCGGTGTTGCAGGCCTTCCCTCGCTCCGTGCCCGGAACACCTCGCGCAGGTGACTCTGCGTGCTTCCTTCCCGCCGTCCTGGCGGTCGCGTTGCGCCCGAGGCTGAAAGAATTGTGAGGGGAGAGATTTCCAGAAAAATCTCTCGCCGCTCTACATAAAAAAAAAAAAAAAAAAAAAAAAAAAGGGGGAAAAAGGTTGGTGCGGAATTTCTTTCAGCCGCAGCTGTTCTAGTCACGCGTCTGGAGGAAGTTACGCGGGAACTAAAAGAGACAGAAAAGAGGGCCTCAAGAGAGAAAAAAAGAAAGCAGCTTAAAAAAAGGTGGCACGAGGAGGCCGAGGTTGCGCTCGAGCTTTTTCTGGCTCTCTCACTTTTTCGATCAAGAGAGAAGAGGGGAGAAAAAACGCAAATAGCTTGGCCGCTTCAAGCGCACGCGCGATGGCTTCTGGGCGAGGCGCCCGGCTGCTGTCAACGGCGTCGATCCCTGTAGGCAGCGAGAGGGGGAGGGAGAGGGAGAGGGAGACGTCTACAAATCGACGATCGGAAGAGAGCATCAAGTTTCGCCGCGATTTCTTCATCGACCGCTCACGACGACCCCGCTCGCGGCGACCCCGCTCACGGCGACCTCGAGACCTCGAAACCCCAAAACAAAACAAAACACCCCCCGCCTCCAGACGATCGACGCCGACGTCGTGGTCGCCGGGGCCGGCGCCGTCGGCCTCGCCGTCGCCCGCGCCCTGCGCCTCGGCCTCGGGCCCGTGCCCGGGCGCGGGACGAGCCGGCGCGGGCCGAGGGACGTCCTCGTCCTCGAGGCGCGCGCGCGGCCCGGCGCGGGCGTCTCGTCGCGGTCGTCGGAGGTCGTGCACGCCGGCCTCTACTACGCCCCGGGGTCCCTCAAGGCCAGGACGTGCGTCGAGGGCGCGCGGAGGCTGTGGCAGTTCTGCGCCGAGCGGGGGGTGCGGGCGCGGAAGCTGGGGAAGCTCGTCGTCGCCCCGGGGCGGGCGGCGTGGGACGCCCCCCCGCGCGCTCCGGCCCGCGCCTCCGCGCCCCCTCCCTCCGCTCCCTCCGGGAGGCTCGAGGCGCTCGCGGCCAACGCCCGGCTGTGCGGCGCGAGCGGCCTCGAGCTCCTGACCGCGGCGAGGGCGAGGGAGCTCGAGCCGGCGCTCGGGCGCGCGCGGGGCTCGGCCGGCGGCGCGCTGCTGTCGCGCGACTCGGGCATCTTCGACAGCCACGCGTTTGTCGAGGCGCTCGCGGCCGACGTCGAGGGGCAGGGCAGCTCGCTCTCCTTCTCCTCGTCCTCCTCCTGCTCCCCCGCCTCCCCCTCCTCCTCCTCCTCGCCGGCGGCGGCGTCCCCGCCCCTCGGCGGCGGCATGATCGTGTCCAGGGCGGCGCTCGTCGGGGGCGACCTGTCCCGCGCGGGCGCGGACGGGAGGCTGGAGCTGCTCGTGAGGACCGCCGCGGGCGGCGGGGCCGGCGGCGGCGGGCCAGAGACGGTGCGGGTGCGGGCCGACGCGCTCGTCGTCGCCGCGGGGCTCGGCACCGCCCGCCTCCTCCACGGCGACCTCGTCGAGGCCGACGCCGTCGTCCCGGGACTGCGGGGCTGGCCGAGCCCCGAGGGCCTGCCGCCCCGCGCGGCCTTCGCGTACGCCAAGGGGAACTACTTTGCACTCCCGCCCTCGCGGGGACCGTCCCCGTTCTCGAGGCTGCTCTACCCGCTGCCCGACCCGAGCGGGGCCGGGCTCGGCATCCACGCCACGCTCGACCTCTCCGGGAGGACGCGCTTCGGGCCCGACGTGGAGTGGCTCGGCGAGCGGGAGACGCGGGAGCTCAACGGAGAGGGGAGGAGCGACGGCGAAAGAGGCGGAGGCGGCGGCGGAGGAGCAGGCGGCGGCGGGAGCGAGATCTTCGGCCCCGAGCCCGGCGACGTCGACCCTTCCCGCGCGGCCCTCTTCGACGCCGCGATCCGCTCCTACTGGCCGGGGCTGCCCGGGGCGGGCGCTCTGAGGCCCGAGTACGCGGGCGTGAGGCCGAAGCTGCTGCCGTTTTCGAGGAGGGGGAGCGGCGGCGAAGGCGGAGCAGTGGGGGAGGCGGCGGCGGCGGCTCTCTCTCCTCCCTCGTCCTCCTCCGACTTCTTCGTCGCCGGGGCCCGGACCCACGGCGCCCGCGGCGTCGCCGTCGTCGCCGGGATCGAGAGCCCGGGGCTGACCGCCTCGCTGGCCCTCGCAGACGAGATCGTGGCGGCGCTGCTCGAGGAGTAGGGAGAGGAAGCGGGTGAGAAGGGCTCCTCCTCCTCCTCCTCCTCCTCTCTCCTCTCTCTCTCTCGTTCTCTTTTCTTCTCTCTCTCTCTCGTTCTCTTTTCTTCTCTCTCTCTCTCTCTCGTCCATCGCGCCCCTGCTGCCTTGTAAAATGACACACTGTCTTCCTGCAAAACGCTCTTTTTCGTCTCGCTTCCCCCCCCACCCCCACCCCCACCCCCCACACACTCTCTCTACCACAGCGTCACGAGGAGCGCGACGGCGACGGCGACGGCGGCCGCGAGCGCGGGAGGGGTCACGAGCGCGTGCCACAGCGAGCCCCGGAACAGCAGACCCCGCCTCTTCGTCCTCCTGCTGCCGCTGCTGCTGCTGCTGCTGCTGCTCCCCGGCCGCCGCCGCGGCGCCCCCCCGTTTCCCTCCCCCTCTCCGTTCCTTCCCGCCCCCTCCCGCTCCCCCTCCCCTTCGCCCCAGACGAGCACCCTCGCCGCGGCCTCCCTCAGCTCCTCCACGGTCCCGTCATTATCCAGCACGTAGTGGCTCCTGCGCGCCTTCCCCTCGGGCGGCGCCTGCGCCGCGACGCGCGCCCGCGCCGCCGCCTCGTCCAGCCCGTCCCGCGCCATCGCCCTCCGGACCTGCGTCTCCCTCTCGCACCGCACGAGGACCCGCGGCCGCGTCAGCGCCCAGAAGCCGGACTCGTACAGCAGTGCCATATCCACGACGGCGACGAGCTCGCACCGGAGCCAGAGCGAGAAGAGGGAGCGGAGGAGGCGCAGGGTGATCGGGAGGTGCGTCGCGGCGTTGAGCTTTCTTCGCAGGGCGCCCGAGGCACCGTCGCCGCCCCCGCCGCCAAAGACGAGGGCGCCGAGCCTTTCGCGGTCGATCGAGCCGTCGGGCGCGAGGACTTCGGGGCCGAAGGCCGAGACGACGCGGCGGTGGCCCCAGGTGCCCTATTTTTTTTTTTGAAGGTGGTCGGCCGTCGGGTGCGGAGGTGGGCGAGAGAGAGAGGGAGAAGAGGTGAGATTTTGGGGTCAAAGGTCCGTCGAGAAAAAGGGGAGGGCGATTGCGCGAACCTCATCTTCTCTTACTTTCTCGACAGCCTCTTTCGCAATGACGTCGCAGTCGATTACGGAGACGCCTTCTTCGACCAGCTTGGCGACGACCGTGGACTTTCCCGACGCTATGTTGCCCGTGAGGCCGCAGATTCGCATCGGAACTCGGGCCCGGGGGCGGCGAGGTGGTTTCTTTCTTCGTCGAAGAAATGAGAAAGAGTGAGGTTTTCTTTTCGTCGTCACATCTCAAAAGAAAAAATGAGAAATATGCTCTGCTGCTTCGGCTTCCGAGGTCGAAGCGGACTCCTCCAGCGGCCGGGCCTACGGGCTTCTCTCGTCGTCGAAGAAGAATTCGCTGGTGGCAGCGACAGGAAGGAAGATTCCGCCGCCGCTGCTGCGAGCGCGCAGAAGGACAAAGGCAGCGTCGCCGTCGTCGTTCCCTCATCGACGACCTTGACCTCTCTTCCTCGACCTCGCTCCGTCATCCCCTTTGTCCGCGTCGACGGCGGCTCCCGCGGCAAGGGCACCATCTCCCGGGGCGAGGAGCAGTCCTTCGAAGCCATCGCGACGCTGCTGGGAGTCGCCGAGCGCGACACGAGGATCCTTCTGCCTCCGAGCTCCCCGGCAGCGCCACCGCCGCCGGCCGCGCTCCTCGTCCGGCGGCGGCAACCGAGGGGGAGCGGCGGCGGGGCCGGAAACGACCGGGACACGCTCCTCCTGGTGGCCCTCGAGGGCGTCCGCCTCTCCATAGACTGCGACAAGGGCGTGGCTTTCGTCTTCTCGTGCCCGGCCAGGCCCCGCGGGGCCCTCGACGGCTGCCGCGAGCCGTCGCTCGACGACCCGCTCGTCGCCGAGCTCGCCGACGCCGCCCGAGCGGCCTCCTCCTCCGCCTGCTCCTCCTCCTGCGCTCCCGCCGCCCTCATGCTCGAGTGCGCGCTCGAGGCGGTCTCCCTGGCCCTGGAGGAGCGCGCCTCGGCGCTGGAGGCCGAGGCCGCGGCGGCGGGGGACGCGCTTCTCGCGTGCATCGGCGGGAGCGGGAGAGGCGGGAAGAAATCGTCGTCGAAAGCGAAAGCGAAAGCCGCAGGCACGACGGTTTTGACGACCCGCGAGGCCCTGGAGGGGCTCCGCAGGGTCAAGGGCGAGCTTTCCGACCTCCGCGCCGCGGCGGCGAGGGTGACGGGGGCCCTGGCCCCGAGCAGGAGCAGGCAGCGGGCGCTCGGCGTCTCTCCATCGTCGCATGCCTCGGGAGGCCGGCGGAGCCGAAACCAAAAGCAGCAGGAGCAGCAGCAGTGCCGGCGCCGCGGCGGCGGGGGTCCTCTCCCTCCTGCTTCTCTTCACTCTTCGACTTGGTACGAGGAGGCCGCGGAGGCCGCCGCGGCGAGGGCCGGCGCCGCTGGCTCGAGCGCCGAAGCTTCGAGCGCCGGGGCGCGAGGGGCAGAGGCCGCCGCGAGGCTGACGCTGCGCCGGATGGCGCTCTTCATGTAGCTCCCATGTACTCTGCTCTGTAACCAGTGTGTGTGAGCGTGTACAATGTGGTCTTCCTTTTTGCAGAAGTGGGGGGCCTCTTCTCCCGGGAGAGTTGAAAGGGAAAAAGCGAAGAAGAAGGAAAGAGGAGAGGAAAAAAGAAACCGTCTCCTCACGCCGCCGTCGTCGTCCTCCCGCCCGCCCCTTCCTCCCCCTTCTCCCGCCGCCGCTCCCTCGCGGCCAGCACCGCCCTCCCGGCCCTCGACCTCGTCTCCCTGCCCAGCGCCGCGCACACCGCCTCCCCGGCCGCGGCGACAGCCTCCAGGTCGCAGCCGTGCTCGACCCCCAGGCCGCCCAGCAGGTAGAGGACATCCTCGGTCGCGACGTTGCCGGCCGCGCCCGGCGCGAACGGGCAGCCGCCTAGGCCCGCGACGGACGCGTCGTGCGTCGCGACCCCCTCGCCCATCGCCGCGAGGACGTTAGCGACGCCCTGGCCGAAGGTGTCGTGGCAGTGGGAGGCGAGCCGCGAGACGGGGACGAACTCCTCCGCGACCGTCCTGAAGAGCCTGGAGATCTCGCCGGGCGTCGCGACGCCGACGGTGTCGCCCAGCGAGACCTCGTAGCACCCCATCTCGAGCAGCCGCCGCGCGACCGCGCCCGCGGCCCTGGGGTCGACCCTGCCCTCGTAGGGGCAGCCCGCGGCGACCGAGACGTACCCCCGGACGGGGACGCCGGCGGCGGCGGCGGCGGCGGCGACGTCCGCGAAGCGGCTCAGGGCCTCCTCGACCGGGGCGTTCAGGTTGCGTCTGCTGAAGGACTCGGTCGCGGCGGCGAAGACCGCGACCTCCGTCGCCCCGGCCTCCAGCGCGCGCTCGAGCCCCCGCATGTTGGGCGTCAGCACCGGGAAGCGCGTCCCGTTCCTGAGCGCGATCTCGCGCAGCGACGCCGAGGCCGCGACGCGCGCGACCACGTCGGCGGCGTCGGCGAGCTGCGGGACCCACTTGGGGCTCACGAAGCTGGTTGCCTCGACGGAGGGGAGGCCCGCGGCGGCCAGGGCGTGGATGAGGTCGAACTTGACTTCGGTGGGGACCTGAGGGAAAAGGGGGTGGGGGGGTGGGGAGAGAGGGAGAGGCGGGGAGAGAGAGGGAGAGGCGGGGGGGGGGGGGAGAGAGAGAGAGAGGGGAGTGAGAAGTGCGGAAGAGAGAAAAAAGAGGCGAGAGATAGACAACGACAAGGGCGGAAAGAACTTGAAAATAAACCATCTTACCTGCGTCGCCTCGTTCTGGAGGCCGTCCCGGGGCCCGACGTCGACGATGGTGACTCGCGAAGGGAGGTCGGCGCCGAGGAGGCGCTGTTTTTTTTGCGGCGGTGGCGGTGGTGGTGGTGGTGGTGGTGGCGGGGGGAAGAAAAGGTCGAGTGAAGGTGAGAGAGTGAGAGAGCGGCGTTGTTTGTTCCGCCGTGAGCGAGAGCAAGAAAGCAAAAACGGGACCCATTCGATCTCTCCTCACCGGAATCGTCGAGAGCCCTGCGCGGAGCAGGACGTTGCTCTCTCGCTGCACTTGAGACGCAGAGCGCGCCAGAAAGGCCGCGGCGACCATCATCGTGGAAGAGGAGAACGAGAGAAAGTTGGAGATCGAAGCCACGAGCAATCGAGTGGGAGAAAAAATGGAAACCTCTTTTGCTGGGCGTTCCCTTACATATGACCCAACCCCGTTTTTTATCGCGACTTTCCCCTTTCTCTCTCTCTCTGGATTGATGTTGCTTGTTTGTATGTGTATGTGTGATGATGGTGTGTAGTGGTGTGTCCCTCTCTCTCTCTCTCTCTCTCTCTCTCTCTCTCTCTCTCCCTCTCTCTCTCTCTCTCTCTCTCTCTCTCTCTCTCTCCAAAACTAACTCGACTATCTCTCCCTCTTTTGATCTAACCTATAAAAAAAACGGGGGAAAATTCTCAACTGTTCTCTCCCCCCCCCCCCCAAACAATCTATCCCCTCTCCGACCAGACGTATACCACGGCCGGGGCCGTCGCGTCGAACCCGTTGAACGCCGAAGCGCCCGCCAGAGTGTACGCGCCCATCCTCGGGAAGGCGAGCCAGTCCCTCCCGGCCCTCAGCCTCGGCAGCGGCTCGTCGCGCAGGACCGTGTCGAGGCCGTCGCAGGTCGGGCCAAAGACGGTCGAGAGGAGCCAGCCGTCGGGCAGCGAGCCGCCCCTCTCGGCGAGGCAGCGCGCGGAGGCGGAGGGGGGCGAGGAGGAGGAGGCGGAGGGGGCGGAGGGGGGGCCGGCGGGAGGCGGGGTCGAGGGCGGGGCCGGGGCAGAAGCGGCGGGGGCAGGCGGCGGGCCGCCGGGCGGCGGGGCTCCGCGGGCGCCTCCCGCCCCCGCTGCTCCCCCCTCCGCCCCGTCGTCGTCGCTGCTGTCCCCGTCGAACGCCGGCGGCCTCGCCGCGAAGCCAAGCACCTTCCTCGCCGAGCCCCCCGAGGCGGGGGAGGAGGAGGAGGAGGGGGGGGCGGTGGCGTTGGAGGCGGCGGAGGAGGAGGACGACGAGGCAGACGACCCGAACTCGAGCTTCTTGCAGCCGAGCGCCGCGTGGTCGTAGAGCACGCAGTTCATCGAGCCGTAGAGCCCGTCGGTGATCCAGTAGTCCCTCGTGCCCCGCTCGCTGACCCCGCCGCAGCCGCACGGGCAGGCGCGGCGCGGCCCGTCGCGCGACCCGAAGACGGCGCACGCGAGCATCGCCGCCCCCTCGGCGTAGTAGCGCCCGGGCTCGGCGATGACGCGCACGCCGCAGCCGGCGGGGAAGTGCGCCGCGAGCGCGGCGTTGACGGCGGCCGGCGCGGCACCGAGGTCGAGGCCGAGGGCCGGGACGAGCGTGTGGCCGGTGAGCGGGTCGAGCGCGGTCTCGAGCAGCGAGGGCGGGGCCGAGTCCGAGGCGGCGGCGGTGGTCGAGGCGGGGCGGCGGCGGCGGAGGTGGCGGTGGTGGCGGCTGGAGTTTTCGCCGTCGCCGTCGCTGTCCGAGGAGACGGCGGGGGCGGTGAAGTCGGCCTCGCCTTCCTCCCCCCCCCCTCCTCCTGCTCCTGCTCCTGCCCCGCCTCCTCCGATCGCCGTCGGCGCGGCGAACCCGCCGCCGATGTCCAGCAGGTCCATCTCGAACCCGAGCGCGAGCCCGTCGTCGAACGCCTCCCTCGCCAGGCCGATCGCCGAGGCGAACGCGGCCGGGTCCGAGGCGCCCGACCCGACGTGGAACGACACGCCGACGACGCGTACGCCCAGCCGCCGCGCCTCGCGCAGCAGCCCGCGCGCGGCCTCGCCGGGCTCGGCCCCGTACTTGTTCCCGAGCTGGCACCTCGCGCCCTCGTCGTCCGCGCGCAGCCGCAGCAGCGCCCTGGTGGCGGGGTGCAGGGCCGCGAGCTTGCGCAGCTCGCCGCTCGTGTCGAAGGTCGTCAGGTCGACGCCCGAGGCGGCCGCCGCGCGCACGTCGGCCGGCCGCTTGCACGCGTTGGCGAAGACGACGCGCCCGGGCCGCACGCCCAGCGACAGTACGAGCTCGACCTCGGCCGCGCTCGCGCAGTCGAAGCCCGCGCCCAGGGCCGCCAGCGTCGCGACGATCGCGGGGTCCGGGTTGCACTTGACCGCGTAGAACGGCTCGACGCGCGGCAGCGCCGCGGCCCAGGCAGCGTGCGCCCTCGCGACGGCGCCGAGGTCGACGGCGTAGACGTTGTCCTCGAGCGCGTGCGCCTCGATCGCCGACGCCAGGGCCGCGTGGAGCGAGCGCTCGTCGCCGCGCGGGAGGCGGGCGGCGCGGGCGGCGGCGAGGACGGCGGGCAGGGGCGCCGGGGCGGGCGGGCGGCGCGGGGCGGCGGCGGTGAGGCTGCCGCCGGCGCCGGGCGCACCTCCCGCTCGCGCAGCGGCGGCGACCGCGGGGACGAGCGCCGCCGACGCTCCGCCCGCGGCCGAGGGCGCCCTGGGCTCCAGGAGCGTCGCCAGGGCCGCCGCGGAGGCGCAGCGGGGCAGGAAGGGCCTCGGAGGGTGGTGCGAGGGGCGCGAGGAGGAGGAAGCGAAGGGCACGGAAGGGAGCGTCTTCTTCTTCTGCTTCTTCTTCTTGTTCTCCTCGTCCGGAGCGGCGGCGGGGGCGGCGGCAGCGGCCGAGGCGAAGGCGGCCGGGGTCGGCGCCCTCGGCGGCGGCAGGACCTGCGCGACGGGGGAGGGCGTCCTGGCCGGGCGCGGCGGCGAGGACAGCTGCGAGGAGGCGGGAGCCTTTCGGAGCAGCTCCTCGTCGGAGCTGTCGGAGCGACGGTCGAGCGCCGCCGCGGCCAGGAGCGCCGCCGCGGCCTCGACGTTCCTCGCGGCCTCGCCGTCGTCGCCGCTGCCGGCGCTGTTGCTCCCGGCGTCGCCCGAGTCCCTCCTCCTCCCCGCGCTTCCTCCGCTTCCGCTTCCACCGCTTCCTCCGCCCTCCTCGCTCGCCGCGGTGAGGGCGGCGGCGAGCGAGGAGGTGTTCGAGAAGAGCGAGGGGCTGAGGCGCAGCGGGCCCCGGGGGGAGCGAGAGGGGGCGGCGGCCGAGGCCGCGGACGCCTCGGCGGGAGCGGCGAGCTCCTCCGGGCCGTCGTTGTCGTCACTGTCCCCCGTCCCCGGGCGCGACAGCGGCGACAGCGGCGACGAAGCGGCAGAAGGAGGGGCAGCAGCGGCAGCGGCCGCAGTCGCGGTGGGATCCTCGCCCGAGGCGGCAGCGGCGGCGCAGGCGGCGGCGGCGGCGGCCTTGACGGCGACGCCGCAGGCGGTCGAGCCGGGCGGCGGCGAGGCCACGAACGCCGCAGTGGTGAGGTGGCTGAAGTCGTCGTCGTCGTCGTCGTCGTCGACCTTCTTGGGACCAGCAACGTCGGCGGCGGCGGCGAAGGCGGCGGCAGCGGGGGCAACACCTGCCGCCCCCCCGACCCCGACCCCGACCTCCGCCCCCTCGCCCTCGCCCTCGTCGCTCTCTGTCTCTTCGTCCTCCTCCTCCTCCTGCTTCACGAGGCAGTAGAAAGCCGTCCTCCCCCTGCCCCCAAAGTCCTGCGCCGCGGCCCCATCGAACCCGTACCCCGCGGGAAAGGACAGGGAGGACAGCAGCCAGGGGCAGAAGGCCACGTCCGCGTCGACGCTCATCGCGACGGCCATGCGCCTGGGGCCGAAGATGGCGGCCGCCCGCGCGACGACGGCCGACGGGCACAGCGCGTCGGGGCAGAAGCCGCACAGCTCGAGCGACGCGTACGAGCAGGCCTCCTCCGGGGTGACGTGCACGGTCGCGAAGGCCGAGCCGTCGAGCGCGTTCATGGAGTAGCCGCAGGGGTCGAAGACGAAGTCGTCGACGAGCGCCGAGGGGAGCAGCGCGCGGAGGCCCGAGGCGGCGGTGACGGCGGCGGCGCCGACGAAGGCGGCGTCGCCGTCCCTGTCCTCGCCCCCCTCGCCCGGCGCTCCGCTCCCGCCGCTCCCGCCGCTCCCGCCGCTCCCGCGGGAGAAGAGCGCGGCCCTGGCCGGGTCGAGGCCCATCATGCAGACCTCGAGGGTGTAGGTCGGCGAGGAGGGGGGAGCGGAGGGGCAGGCGCCGGCAGCGGCGGCGGCGGCGGCGGCCGAGGCCGAGGCGCCCCGCAGCAGCGCGGGGCCGCTCCCCGCGGCGCCCCTCCTCGCGCGCCCGGCCAGGGCCGCAGCCGTGGCGTTGGCGGCCCCGCCGGCGGCCGCGCCGACGAGCCTGGAGGGGGCGCCGGAGAGCAGGAGGGCCGCGGCGGAGGAGGCGGAGGAAGGCGACGGGGGGGCCGCGGTGGCACCGTCGGCGCCGGCGTTCTCCGCGGCCAGCAACGCCGCCGCGGCCTCCGCGGCGGCCGCCGCCGCGGACGCGTCGGCCACGAACACGTGCCACTGCAGCCCCGAGAGCGCGTCGCCGAGGACGTACGCGCCGCCGCCGCCGCCGCCGTCGAGCCCGCCCTTGCCGCAGCCTCCTCTCCCGTTCCCGCTCGCCGTCAAGTGCCCAAAGTGCCGGCGCAGCGTCGCCGTCTCGGCGCCGAAGTCGTGGTGCGGCGCCGGCTGCGCGTCCGGGAACAGGAACGATGCCCTGCTGTACTTCACGCGGCACGGCAGCAGGCCCGAGCTCGAGCGGGCCGAGGCCAGCAGTCGCGGGATCGCCTCGAGCAGCCTCGTGGTGCCGCAGGTCTTGAGCACCGCGCGGCGGCTCGAGACGAACAGCGACGACTCGGAGAGGACGTAGCTGTCAGTGCGGTCGTTGGAGGTGACGGAGACGACGCAGCACGAGGCCTGGCGTGAAGGAGAGGGAAGGGGGGCGGAGGGAGGGGAGACGGGAAAAAAGTGAGACGGAGGGGAAGAGAAGCGAGGGGAAGAGGGGGGGAGCAAGAAGAAGCGGGAGAGCCGCGGGGGCGAGCGCGCGAGCGAGGGAGAGAGGGGGGGAACTCACGTCGGCCAGGAGCGCGTCGAGCTCTGCCCTGGGGATCGCCCGCAGGCCCCTCGCCGGCGCCGAGGCCGGGTCCGGCGCGTAAAAGTCGATCTCGAGCCTCTTCTCGGAGCCCTCGAAGACGGGTGGCGGGAAGTGGAGGTCGTTGGTGTTGTTGGAGGAGGAGGTGGAGTCGTTGTCGGCGGCGGCGGCGGCGGCATGAGCGGCGGCGGCGGCGACGGCCGAAGAAGGAGAAGTCGCCATCGCGGCGATGATTTTCTGCTCTAGTTTTTCCGCTCTAGGGGGAAAAAAGGACGAAACTGAAGAATGCGCGCGGCCACGTTCAACTTACGATCGCTGATTTCCTCAGCGAAACGAGTCAGAAAGAAACGCGGCGGGCAGCAGGCACCCTCCCGAAGAAAACGATTTCGCGAGCGAAGTGGCGCTACAAGCGAGGGGGGGCGGGACGATGGGCGAGCAAAAAGAAAGGCTTCGCCTTTCTCCTCTTGCTCTACCTCTTCTATCTAATTTCCCCGCGGCCTGTTAAGAAGGCGCGCTCTGGCACTGTTCGGAGGGGAAAGGGGGTGAAGAAAAGGATGAGAAAGTCGAAGATAAAGGTGAGCAAAGATGCGAGAAGAAGCGACGACGGCTACGGGCTGACGACTCTGTCAACAAGAAGATGAACAACCGAAAATATTGGTTCTCCCTTCTTCGCCCCTCTTTGACTCACCGGGCCAACTGCAGGGTCACGAAAGCGGATCAATTGGCCCCAGGGACGGAGTTCGGGTTCGCAAAGATCGTCGGTGCGATTTCTCGAGGGCATCCCGGTGTTGTCGTTCGGTGTCTGAATTTCTTTTTTTGGTTCGGCCGACGCGGCGTGCAAAGGGGGCTCTCGATCGGGAGCTCTCTGTGTGTCAGGCGGCGTCGGTTTTGGTTTTTGGGCCGGGCGCAGGTGGGGTGGCAGGCGCGACGGAAGATGCTGCGGTGGAGGCGGAGGCTGGGAAGGTGGACGGCGGCGGAGAGGCGGCGAAAGAAAAGGAGGCTACGAAAGAAGTGAGACAGCGAGTTCGTTCGTTGACCGCCAAGAAAACCTTTTGTGTGCCTCTTTTTGCCTCCAGCTGCCCCCCCGCTCCCCCTACCGCGGCAGAGAACCCGCTCGCGCGTTTCCCTCAGATAAAAAGTGGATGTACTATCTATTTTCTCGTTGTTTACAGCTATGATATGAATGAATTCCAGTTTTCCGATTTTTGAACAAAGGGCAAGAGACGACGAAAGAGAGAAAAGAAGCAAAAGAGAGGGAAAGCCTGCTCGTTCTCTTTTCTTCTTCTGCGCTTCGTTCTTCCTCCTCCCTCTTCCGTTACGCCGCGAGCCTCCTCGGCAGGGCGAAGTAGAACGCGTCGACGCCGACGCGCGTCAGGGCCGGGCCGTCGGCGGGAGGCGGGGCGAGTAAGACCTTGTAGAGGAAGAGGTGATTGAAGCTTTTTTTTTTTGGTGGAAGGGTGGGTCGAGAGGGCGGGCTCGAGGTGAGACGACAAGGGAGAAATAGAAGGAGGAACGCAGCCAAAGCCCCTCTCCTGAATGAAATATCTACCTATAGAGCCCCTTCCACGTCGAGTCCCCCTCAGGCTCGCAGCCTCCGGGGCCGGGAAAGCGCCTGCAGAGGTTGCGCCAGAGATTGTCGTCCTTGGCCGCCTCCCTGATGATTTGTTTGTTGAGGTTGAAAGAGCGTCGCGGAAAAAGAGGTCGCGTTGGGTGAGTTTTCGTTCGGCGCTTTGACCATCGATTCGACCGCTTCTTCGGCTCTTTTCGCTTCTTTGTCTTCGCAGGGAACAAGCACACAATCTCCCTGGGCGACTCAGCGAAAAAAGATCTTAATAAGAGGCCCAGAGACGTGGCACGACAGCGGAAAAGTTCGAGTCCGATGTCGCAACGACGACGAGGACCACGGCGTTCATCAAGGGCAACACTTGTCAGTCCCCTCTCCCCCTCATTCGACTCATAATTCCTCACCGCGTCGACCTGCACACGGCCTCGAAGGAGCAGAGGTCGCGTCCGGTCACCAAATGCCCCGCGACCAAGTGGAGAACGTCAATCGGAAGCGATTCGAAGACCGGGGGCGGAGGAGCCGACTGCGGAGGAAGAGGAAAGGATTCGTGAACGACGAGGGCGCGCTCGAGGCTCGGCTCTCGCGAAGCGGACGGAGAAGAAGGGGAGGGGCTGTTCATAGCGAGAGGAGAAAGAGGGCAGGGAGCGGCGAAAAGCGGGGTGTCGGAGTTTTTTGAAAAGAAAAAAAAGGAGCGGAAAAAAACAGGAAGAAAATGAGCTTTTGCCCTTGATTTTTTCACTTTCTCCCAGAAACGAAGAGGGGGTTTCTAGTAGATTAAAAAAATAAAAAAGGAACCATGTGCGACGACTCCCCTAGCTCCCTGGTCCCCCGCTCGGCCTTCTTCGACGTCGAGGCGCCGGTCCAGCAGTGTTCCCCGCGCAAGGGAGCTAGAATTGCGAACGGGGAAGGAGGGGCAGGAGGGTCCTCTGAAACCGCGAGGGACGCAGATGCGACGGCGGGAGGAGTTGGAGGGGGGACGACACCGGCCACCGCGACCAAGAAGCCCCCTCCTCCGAAGCGCGTCTCTTTCGCGAGCCACGTCCAGGTCTCGAGCTCTTCGTCGTCTTCATTGACGTTGACGTCTCCATCGAGATCGAGGAGAGAGCAGCCCAAAAAGACAAAGGGCGGAGACGAAGAGGAAGGCGGCGAAGTTGAGGAAGAAGACTCTGGGCGAATGAGGTCTTTGGTTTTTTCTGCCTTGCTCCTCATCGCCGTCTGTGCGGGGCTTTTCGCAGCGGGATGGAGTGCGAGGGGGAAAACGTCGTCGAAACCTACGATTGTCGAGGGCGATCTCTGGCAGGCGGCGCCGTCGAGAGGCGAAACCGTCCTGGGTGAGTTGTTGGGAAAAAAGGGCGTCCCCCAGAATTGAGATGGGAGAGCTGGCCGTTCCTCCCCCCCGTTTCTCGTCGGAAAAAAAACTCGCCCCTCTCACTTGGTTTCTCTCTCTCCCCCTAACCTTTCAAAAAAAACGACAGGCACGGGCCCCTCCCGCGGATTCTTGCTCCCGGGAGCCAAGCAGGGAATCCATGACCAGCGGTGGTGGGACGCGCACGGCCTCTCTGCGGCGATGGCAGACGGAGCAGCTTCGAGCTCCTCCGTAGCTTCGAGCTCGGGCTCGGCGGCATCAACGGCGAGCAGCGCTCTCTCGAGCGCGCTCCTTTACCCCAACCCGCCGCTCGACCGGCTTCCCGCCGCGGCCCGGGACCGCTACGCGGCCTACGACCTGATTTCCCCGGGCGTCAAGAGGTATAACGTTTGGTGGGCATCACACGAGACAGTTTACCCGCCTCCTACTTCCTCCTCCTCTCCTTCCTCCTCTCCCTCTTCTTCTTCCTCTTCTTCTTCTCCTTCTTCTTCTGCAGCCGCTCCCGCTCGCGGCGGCGGCAGCGGCAGCAGGAACGTCGCCGTCGCCTCCGTGGCCGTCTCCTATTCCTCCCCGTTGCCCCAGGCCGAGAGCGGGACTGCTCTGGCAGCAGACGCCGCGAGGGAAGAGGAGAGAGGAGCGAGACCAGCGGCGGCGGCGGCGGCGGCGGCGGCGGCGCAGACGACGACGTGCCCGGCCGGCTCCTTCCTCTGGCCCGCGTCCGAGGGCCACCGCCGCGCGGTCAACGCCTCGCGCTTCCACTGCTACGATTCCCGACAAGACGCGATCCTCCAGGGCTACCTGGCGCTCGACGCGGCGCACGGCATCCAGAGTGTCGCCACCATATGGAAGGCGCCCAGGGCTGCGAGACACCCCGGGTGCGCCGGCTTCGACAACGGCAACGGCGGCGGCGGCGGCGAGGAAGGCCGCGACGCGTCTTCTTCTGCTGCCGCCGCCGCCGCTGCTCAGCCTCCTCCTCCGACCCTGGAGTTTGGCGGCTGCGCCCCCAACTGGGACCCGCAGGCCATGGCGGACTTTGCCGACTTCGTCGCCTACCTCGCCGACCGTCACAGGCTCAGCGGCGGCGGCTTCCTCGCGAAGCAGCAGATGCGGAAGGCGACGGCCTCGCCCTCCTCGAGCGGCAACGGCGCCGGCGGCGGCTTTGCGGGGTACATCATCTGGAACGAGGCCGCGAGCGCCCTCTGGTTCGACACGAGCCCGTTCATCGCGCCCACCTCAGGAGCGCTGACCAACCAGACCCAGGCCGAGAAGTGGGCAGACGCGTACGCGGCGCTGCTCGAAGCCGCCGAGAGGAGCCTGCGGAGCGTCGGCGCGAGGCCGGCGCTGGTGCTGGCGAGCCTCGACACGCTGTGGGCCTCCCCGGGGAACAAGGGCCCGATCTACTCGGGCTCGGCGGCGTTTCCGCTCGGCGGGATCCACGCGAACAGGGCGCACCTGGGCTCGGGGAACCTGCTCGAGGGGCTGTGGAGGCGGCTGGGGACCAGGGTCGACTGGAGCCTCGTGAGTTCCTTTCCCTCGAGTTTTTCTGGAGTTTTCGTTCGTTCGTTCCGCTCTTTCTCTCTGATGCGCCCGCGGTCCCCTGCTTCTTCTCTTTTTTTCCGTCTTCCTCCGTCTCCAAAAAGCTCACGCATAACGCGGCCTCGATCCCTCCCCACAAAAAAAACAAAACTCGAAAAATTCGAAACCCCAAAAAACAGGCCGTCCATCCCTACTCGACCCCGATCGCGCCGAGCCGGGTCCCCAGCGCGGCGGCCTCCTCCTCGCCGTCCTCGACCACGCCGCGCCTCCCCGCGGTCCTCCACTTCTCGGACCTGCGGCGCCTCTCGGAGCTGCAGGCGGAGCGGGCCGCCGAGGCGCCCAGCAAGATCGGAGGCGTCCGCGTCGGCGCGGACAAGGGGCGGCGGTCCCCGCAGGGGGTCGTGGCGGCGACCGAGCAGGGCTGGGACGGCGCCGGCGCCAGGGCGCCCTCGGCGGCGGCCGCCGTCTGCGAGGCGCACTCGGCCGTGGCCCCCGCCTCCGAGGCCGCCGCCGCCGCCGCCGCCCCCGACCGCGGGGCCGTCGGCGTCGCCTTCGCGACGCACAACGACTTCCAGGGCGTCTCGCAGGGCGACCCGACGGGCCTCGTGCCTGCGGCGGCCGGCGCGGCGCTGCGGTCGCTCGAGCCCGGGGCGTCCCCGACGCTGGCGGCGTACGAGGCGACGCGGGTGGGGGTCTGGAACGTCGAGTCGGGGCACTACTGCTGCGCAGTGGTGGGTGTGGGGTGCGGCGGGGGGAACGGCGGAGGCTCGGCGCGCTGATGCTCCTGTAAACTTTTTGAAACAACAGAAAAAACTTGGCTTTTTTTTTCCCTGCCTTGGGAGTCTTCTCAAAAAACGCCAACTAAACTTTGTCGACCAGGTCCCAGGCGAACCCGTCGACGTCGAGGATCGCACCGCCGCGTCGACACGTTCCATGAGCTACATTCTGTCTCTCAACCCGGTCGTAGCCTTCGACGCCCTCGGTGACGTGAGTTTCTGAACGGAACGGGTCTTTTGAACGGGGTCATGAGCGGGGAAGCGAAGCGGGGAAATTCGCCGTCACCCCGTCACTTCAATGCAAGCCGTCGTCGTCTCCCATGCTCGACCTCTCTTCGCCAACTCTCTCTCTCTTTCTCTCCTCGAACCCCGTCTCCTCTTCAACAGGCCACCAACGACCTCGCCCGCCGCCTCTCCTTCTCGATCGCCCTCTCGCTCGCCTCGCTCCTCTCGTCCGTGGGCGTCTTCGTCGACGCCCCGGCGGCGGCGCTCGTAGACCTGGCCCAGAGGAGGCCAGCGCGGCTGCGGAGCCTGCTGATAGCGTGAGCAAGAATAGAAGAGAGAGAAGAGAGAGAGATGACGGCCCCGTCTCGGCTGGCCTCGGCGATCTCCTCCTCCTCCTCCTCCTCCTCTCCCTCGGCCGAGCGCGCCCTGTCGCTCTACCGGTCCCTGCTCCGGGCTGCCCGCTCCCTGCCCGCGCAGCAGGACCGCGAGTCCCTGGAGGAGGAGACGAAGCGGCGCTTCCGGGCCGAGCGGGTGAAGAGAGGAGGGGAGAGCGGAGGAGGGGGAGGAGGCGACGGCGGCGGCGGCGGCGGCGGCGGAAAGGGCGGCGACGAGCTCGCCCTCCCGGCGCTGCTCGACGAGGCCGAGGCCCGTCTCCACGACGCCAGGCACCACGGCATCCCCTTCGCCCGTCTCGAGCACGCGGCGCAGATCCCGCGGGCGGTGCTGGAGAGCGCGAGGAGGCTTTTGAGAAGCGACGACGAAGAAGGGGGAGGCGTGAGCCTGCCGAGGGACAAGGGCGCGAGGGCCAAGCTCGAGGCCGCGATCGAGAGGAGGAGGGTCAAGAGGCGGCAGCAGCAGCAGCAGCAGCAGCAGCAGCTCGAAGGAGGAGAAGAGAAGCAATGATTGTGTAAAACTACAGAGTTTATAAGAGAAAGAAGAAGAAGAGGCCAACCCGCCGCCGCCGCCGCCGCCCCTCCTCTTTTTCGTTTCTTGAGAGAAAGAAACGAACAACGCCAAAGCGAGAGGGAGAAAGAGGAGAGGGAGAAAAAGGAGAGGGAGAAAGAGGAGAGAGCAGGAGAGGAAGAGGAGAGAGAAAGAGAGGAAGAGGCGAGAGAGAAAAACCACGTTTTCAACCTCCTCCTCCTCCTCTTCTCCTCCTTCCCCTTTCTCCCTCCTCCCTCTTCCCTTCAGTCTTCTCACTTCACCACCAGCACGGGGCACCCGCAGTGGTGGCAGCAGTAGTTGGTCACGCTGCCCAGGAAGAACTCCTGCAGCTTCGACTTCGTGTGCGAGGCCATCACCAGCGCCGCCGCGCCCAGCTCGGCCGCCCGGCGGCAGACGACGCCGCCGATCGAGTCGGCGTCGACCTCGGCCTTCACCAGGTGCACCACGGGGTCGGGGCTGACAGACAGCAGGCGCGGGAGGAAGCGCTGGGAGACGAAGTGCTCCGCGTTCTTGATGAGCTGCTCGTAGGCGGCGGGGTCCTGTTTTGGTTTTTTATATTGTTGTTATGAGGTCAGGAAGCGGGGAGGGTTCTTCTCGAGGGGCAGACAGAGGTCGGAGAGGAGTGGAGAGGGAAAAAAACATGACTTTTTCTCCCTCTTCCGTTTCCACTCACCTGTTGCGGCAAAAAGTCCACGGGCGGCGCCCCGAAGACCGCAGCGAGCTGCAGGCGAGGGATGACGTGGATGAGGTGGATGTGGTCTCCCGGCCTGGGAAGGGAAGGGAGGAAACCGAGACGGGGAGAGAAGGAGAGAGTAGGGATCGAGGACGAGGTCGAGAAGAGGGGGCGTGAGACACGATGCGGCAATGGTTTGAGTTCCCACTCCCTCTCCCTCTCCTGTTAAGCGCGCCTCTCTCCGACCCGCACTTGTAAAAGTTTTCCAGGGTCCAGACGAGCGCCTTCTCTGCCTCTACAGAGTCGTCTATTGCGATGAGGATGGTTCGCGTCATCGCGAAAAGAGGGGGGGGGAAACCAATAGAGGCGACGAAGAAGGAAAAAAGAAACGCAAGAGCAGGGACCCAGCGAAATGAGAAAGGCAGCCCTCGACTCTTTTTTTCCCTCTTTTCACACACAAGAAAAAACGAAAGAAAGAGAGAAAGAAAAGAAAGAAACCGACCCGATGGCCTCTTCTCCTCTCTCGGGCAGCCGCTGGAACGCCTCCAAGCGCCGCGAAGAGGGCTCGCCGACGTCTGTCCTGAGCTTTCGACGACTGAGTGTGGTGGCGAGTGCGGCGGAGGCGGCGGAGGCAGCGGAGGCGACGACTTCTTCAGGCGAGCCGACTTTGATGACGCTGACGGCGACGATGACGAATCCCCGAAACGTTTTTGACCTTCTCGATAGCTCCTGGTAGGTCCCTTCGCTTCTCTTTCTTTCTCGTTGGGAAGGATGCGTCCCTGTTCTCGCTGATGTGCATTTTTGGGGGTCATTTAAGGCCCGGAATCGTCGCGGAAGCAGCGCAGCGATCTCTTACGAAAGCGAAAGCGCCTAACCACAAGCATTCTATCTCCTCTCTCTCTCTCTCTCTCTCTCTCTCTCTCTCTCTCTCTCTCTCTCTCTCTCTC
>Ga0315289_10003237_pt1 | contig 24696 bp, 28 predicted proteins | sample YL17G11_40_MG_FD_203452 | JGI IMG/M metagenome (GOLD analysis project Ga0315289, IMG submission 203452) | Sediment microbial communities from Yellowstone Lake, YNP, Wyoming, USA - YL17G11_40 | ecosystem: Environmental > Aquatic > Freshwater > Lake > Sediment | place: USA: Wyoming | collected...
AGCCTTCACGTCTAGGGTTTGGAGGGCTTTCTGGAAAATCTTGGGGTTGGGTTTTCGCCATCCCAAGATGCCGGAGACTATTACCGCGTCGAAGTGGTGGGCGATGTTGAATTCTCTCAGGCTCTGGAAGATGGCTCCCGTTAATGACATGTTAGAGACTACGGCCAACTTGTATTTCTTGTGCAGTTGTTCAAGAAGTGAAGGTAAATAGCTGTCTATGGTCAGCGACTTCTCGAAGCAGTTCGAAAAGGCTTCGGCCGCTTCGCGTATTCGTTCGTCTTCGGCGCCGACTTTGATGCTACAGGATCTTAACGTTTCTGTGATTCTTTCTGCGAAGTTCTGTTCCTCTAGAGTCTTTTCTGTCTGTTTGTAGAATCTGTCTCGCGAGTCGAAGTAGCCTCGTTTGAAGCTTTCGAAGGGCACGGATATACCGTTCTTACCAAGGCTCTGCATCATCTGTCCAAGGCACTTGTCGTAGTCAAATCGTTCAGTATTTACCAGAGTGTCTGCGAAGTCGAAGAGGACAGCCTTGACATTCAAACGAATCAGCCTTCTATTACCGTGAGATATTGGCCCACTATTTCCATTATGAATCCTGAGCATTATTCGTTGCTCTTCTAGGTTCAAGAACACGTAGTATGGTTAACGTGGGAACAACATAGTTCTACGGGTCCACGAGTTGGTCCTATATCTTGACTCTGTTTCTATTGTTCCATTGAGCAACTCTGGAGTACAGTTTCAGTCTGTAAAGTCTTGCTCTTTTCGGGTCGTTGACAAGCATCCACTATGCGTAGGTGAAGTCTTCGATGGAGTCGGCCGTGATTACGTCGGGTATGAAGCGTATCTCATCGTCGGATAGTTTATGGTGTTTTCTGTATTCGCCTAGCGCGCGCAATGTTCAGCTATGTATTTATTGTTCTTTGCTCATCTTTTTTTGGCGCTCCTTCGGGGGCCGTTTAGATGAAATCCTCTTAGCATTCAAGACTGTTGCGTGAACGTGTAGGAATCGTTAGGCGAGACTATTTTGCCGAATTTTCAGGTTTGAAGGAGGTGATGTTTAATGAGGATTCGTGCTATGAGGATTGAGGATGTTGAGGCAGTGGCCAAGATGGACGCTCTGGATCATGATCGAGATTCGGAGAAGGGCTACAAAGAGGCGAAGAAACATACGCTTGACCATCTGCGGATCGTGCCACAGCACTGCTACATTGTGGAAGGCGATCGAGACAACATCGTTGCAGCCATGGTGCTGCATCCGAGGAAAGACGTCTTCGAGGTCGAAGACTTCCATGTGAAGGACATACGGCAGAACAAGCAAGCCCTAACATTGCTCAAGACGAAGCTCATGGAATACCTAGAAAGCGTCGAAACCGAGGTCCTATGCTGCCCCTACGCGATCAGAAGAATGATAGAAGAACAGTAGCCACGGCAGGCACTTCAGGATTTGACAGAGCTTCCCCCCTTTTTGATTTGGTTCTCACAATGTACTTTATCTGTTTGCTGGCATCGACGACTTCGTCTTGACTGGAACGATACTTGTTTGATCTGTCGATGGTGTCAAGATAGTTGGCAATGCTTGAAAAAAGTCTTGGCCCACAATAAGGTCTTTTCTGTCACAGTTTTGGTGAGTTTTGATTTTGGGGAAAAGTTTTAGCTGAACCCAGAAGAAATAGGGAATTGTTCTGTGAATGAACTGGTCGTTGAATCTGTCCATAGTCTTAAATAGCCCGCCTAGAGAGTGGCTTTTTGGCAAACATCATGAATCTGCTAAAACTTTTGTGGATATGCACATTTGCCTTCATGGTCTGTCTGTCTTTGTTGCTTCTCAGACTGTCTGATGTCCTAGGAAGCGAGTTCGACATTTTGATACGATGGGTTTCAGCTATTAACTTGATATTGTTAGGAGTTTTTGTGGGAGCACTCATCGTGCAAAAGCAGATTCGGGTTCGAGCGGTGCTCTTACCTTCTCTCTTGTTTGTGCTAGGATTCTTTGCCGCTTCATTTGTTGGAATCGGAGTGTTGGTGCTGTTTGAAAATCTCGGTTTTGACAATCCAGTGATATTTGGAGTGAGTATCACAGCGTATCTCTTTCTCTACATGGGACTATGGTTCTGGCTTAAAAGGAAGGGCATTTTCAAGAGGTGAAACCCTTAGAAGATTCTTCTATCAGTCTTTTTAAGCCAGTTTGAACCCTTGACTATTTTCTCTTTTGGAAACATTCCATGCAAATAGTAACCAACTTCACATCTTGAAGCGGTTGCGCAAAGGATGTTATACCCTTTGCCTCTCCTCGCCGTCAGAGATGAATGGCAAACTTGCATTCATTTGCGCCCGAGACAGTCGATTGTATGAGTTCAACCTTCACAGGTCTCTCAAGAACGCTTTCCCAGAATTTCTTAACAAACCCTTTCGAGCAGTGGCAGTACGTCTTCGATATGGTTGCTCTGTCAGGAAGTCCTCTCAGCAAACCGCAGTAGCACCTCATCGGCCTAGTGAATGCCTTTGGCGTGTAGAACTGGTAGAGCACGTTGCCTTCTCTAACGAGTCTTGTTCCGGTCATAGGCTTTTTCTGTTCTGCCTCAAGAAACTCCTCTGCGCTCCTTGACTTCTTGCGCCTCAATTTGGCCCTGTCGATGACCCTCTTGTTCACATCAGCACAGTCGCGGCCACAGTTCTCCATGATCTGAATCCTCGTTTCTTCGCCGACCAAGGCGTCCAGTCTTTCCATCGCGCCTCTGACCCATTCAGCTATCTTCATCTTGTCAGTTTTCTCGGTTATTTCTTCACTACCTTCCATAACCTTCTCGCTTGTCGGCTCCCCAGCAAGAGCTTCAACATTTTTCCTCATTGATACCAACATTCTATGCTTGGTCTTGCTCAAGTTGAATACCCTCCAGTCTGCACTTCAGGTTGCTGACACGCAATATAAGAATTATCAGAGCATACATCAAGCAGAAAAAAGATGGCGTCTGCGGGAGATGTCTCCACCAAGCGTGGAAGGGGTCTCCACGCGCTCAGGAAGCTGGGATACGCATGTTTGATGCTTGCGACACTTCGCCGGAATACTTCTCTGATTCCGCGGTTGAGTACCCTTCTTTCTTGCTTACTGTATATACAACGTCTGCCACTTCCTCTATCTCCCGGTGATGGGTGATTATCAGCATTTGTGGTATGATTCTGCCGCCCTCTCTGAAGAATGAATTCAAGATGTTCACCAGCTCTTTTCTCCTCTCTTCATCTAGATGTGTTGTGGGCTCATCCATAATTATTGTCTCAACTTTCCCAGACAGGACTTGCGCTATTGCCAGTCTAAGCGCTATTGCTAGGGCCACACGTTCTCCGCCGCTGATTTGATCGATATCCTGTTCTCCGCTGGGACCTAGCACCCTTATACCGTAGTCATCGTCAATTTTGATGTCCGAATATGCGAGATTAAACCGTTCAAACAAGTCGCGAGTTGACTTTTCAAGCAGCGGCCTCGCCCTAGCACGAATCATCTTCTGAACACCATTCTTGCCGTAAGCATCCCTAATACTATTCAAAACACCGATGAAGCCATCCACTCGCTTCTTCTCTACAGCCTTCTCCTCAAGAGCCTTCAACTCTTCCCCGCACTTTCGGGCCTCATCCTCAGCGCCCATCTTAACTTGCTCTGTTCGCGCAATGTCCTTCTCAAGATCATTCTTGGCCACGTTCTTAGAATCATACTCCTCTTGCTTCTTATCATGTTCTTTTTCATTGTAGTCAAGCTCTTCAATGGCACGAACCGCGTCTGAATGTGTTCCTCTACAGTCGGACAATTCTCCAGTCGTTGCGGCCAGGTTTGACTCGTATTCTGCTTTCCTGTTTGCTGTCGGTGCACTTCGATCGTATTCTTCCTTCTTCTTCTGGAGTTCTTTCAGTTCCTGTTGAGGTTCTCTCGGCTCATATCCAAGCTTCTTTAAGGATTCGTCCAGCCGCTTCGTGAGGCCCGATAGAGTTTCTAGAATAGGTTTCAGCTCAGCCTCGATTTCTTCTTGAGATGACAGCTTGTCCAATTGGCGTTTTGCAGAGTCAAACTCCTTAGAAGCTTCTTCAACCCCCCGTTTTTCACCCTCAAGCCGCTCCAGCTCCTCATCCAATTTCCCCAGCGTTGCAGCCTGCCTCTCAAAATCGGCAACTTCGACCCTCTGATGATCTATGTTGCCTCTTGCTTCAATCAACTCAAGAGCGAGATTCTTGACCCTCTCAACATCAATAGCATCTATCTTTCTGGATTTCTGATCAACCTGTTTTTTCTGCGCGCCCGCTTCTTTCAAATCATCACATAGCTTGGCTAATCTGGTCTCTGCTTCGCTTTTCTCCGAAGAAAATTTGCTCGTCAACTGTGCCAAACGTTCAGGCGACAACTCCATCTCACACGTGGGGCACGCTTTCACTTCAGTCGCACTGGAGAATTTCAACAGGTTTTCATCCAATTCCCTCACGCGCTGTTCAAGCACGCTGGTGAACCGTGTGCCAGCATCAATTCTGACGTCAAGCTGTTTTGACGTCTCTTGAAATTCTCTTCTCTTCCTTTCAAGAACCGCCTCAAGGTTGTTAAGGTCCACTTTTTCATCAAAAGCTTTCGAACACTTTTCCAGTTCCTTCATTAAATCTGCACTTTTCTTTTTCTCGTTCTTCTCGCATTCGTCGAGCTGTTTCCTTGCCGTTCCCAGAGCGGCATCAGCGCCTTCATACTTCCTGCGCTCCTTCATTGCCTCTGCCATAAGCCCGTCTTTTTCGATAAAGAGCTCATTGTTCTTCGCGTTTTCCTCCAAGATTCTCTTTAGCTGTACTACTTCGTTCAGCTTGTCCTGAAGGGCGGCCTGACTCAGTTCTTGCGTTTTCTTCTCTACGAGACAACGCACATACTCGTCCAAGAACGGCAGCTTAGCAACATCAGTCGCGAGTTTCTTCACTACTTCCTCAGCCGCAACTGCCTTGGTCAGCTCTTCTTCTTCTCTCTTCAACGCCTTCTCGAGGTTTGCAATGTTTCCTTCAATGAGTCCTTTCTGCTTGTCAAGCTTGTCAAATTCCTTCTTCTTCTCTCTCAGCTCACATAAACCCGCATGCAGGTATTCCAGCTCAGCTTCGATTCCGGCCAACTCTTTCCTTTTCAGAAGAAGGGCTTTCTCCAGTTCCTTCGATTTGGCTTCATGCTCCCTTCTTTCAATCTCGATGGTTGATTTTCGAGCTGATTCAGTCTCAAGCTCGATCTGTCTTTCACGGTACACTTGAATAACGGTCTTTATGGTTTCCCAAGCTTTTTCAAGGTCTTCAACCCCGAGCAACCTTGAAATGAGTTCCTTCCTCTCAGCAGGCCTGGAAGTGACAAGTTTCTCTATCTCGCCTTGTCGCACGTAGACTGACTGCAAGAACATGTTTTTATCAATGCCAAGAACCTTCTGGATCTCAGGAACAACAGAACGTTCTCCATCCCTGGTCAAGAGATTCTTCTTACCTTTTTCCAATCGAAACAAGCTGCCGTGAGCCGATCCTTTACGCTCCATCGACCATTCAACATCATAATTAATCCCAGCCTCAGTGAAGGCCACTCCGACTCTGCATCTGTTCGCTCGGGAGTTGATGAGGTTCTCCTTCTTCCCCCGGTTGCTATAATCATTAAACAACGCGAAACTTATCGCGTCCAGAATCGAAGTCTTGCCCGCACCGTTAGGGCCCACAACCACGTTGATGCCGTAGCCTAAGTCAATGACTGTGTTCTTGTGCGAAATAAAATTCTCAAGCTTGACCCTGTTAAGAATCATGCCTTCTTCACTTTCTGAAAATACTCATCAGCAACTTTCTTGGCTTCATCAGCGTCTCCGTACCTCAGAAACTTGAACATCTCCGCCGCAAGGCCTGCTACGTTTTCATCTTTGAAATAGTCTCGAATAACCTGACTCACGTAGAAAGAACCAGGCTTCAACTCCGGAAGCCTCAACTCAGCCTCCTCAACAACCTCCTGCCTAAAAGCCAAAGTCTTGCCGGCCAAAGCATCCGTCAAAACCTGATGAACACCCTGCCTATCGACGCCTTTACCCTCAACGCGCACGTGCACGATCGGCAACTTCGCTAGGCTCTCAACATGCTTGACCAGGTCTCCAAGCTCCTTCTCCAAATGTGCATAACTCAATGTTGCCTCGATCTGCGGCCTAACACATTCAAGGTTAACATCCCTCACGTCAACGTCGTCGCCCTCAAGATCTACGATGAAGAAGCCTTTTCCAAGCTTCTTCCAACCACCGATCTCATCTTTTCTAATAATCTCTGAAGAACCAGGATAAGCCAGCTCGCCGTCGCCGAACGAAGCCTTAATCCGAGTATGAAGATGCCCCATCGCACAATAATCAAAATTCTTCGGCACCTCATCCAAACCGAGCTCAAACGCCCCCTCAAACGGCAAAAACCTGTCAATGCCCTCATGCAACACGAGAACACCAAGCTTACCATCTAACCTGAGAGCCCCAAGCTTCTTCAACTCCTCCACAAGCACCACATGATACGTACGACTCAAGTTAGACAGGCCTGCAACCAACACATCTTGACCGCTCACCTTCACAGACTGGTGTTCGGCATTTCCGCTGACACCGAGAATCTGTATTTGATCCTCAAAGAGCGCATGGGGCGCGAGACCGCGGCTCTTGGGCCTATCATGATCGCCCAACACCGCGAAAATCTTGGCTTTTCCATTAAGCTTCGTCAAGAACTTCTTGAAGGCACGATAGGCCTGCGGTGTGGGCCGAGGCGAATCAAAAAGGTCCCCACTGTGAATCACGATTTCAGCATGCTCTTCCAGAATCTTCTCGCCTATCTCTTCTAGCGAGTCGTAGATGTCCTTCTCTCTCTCATCCAGGTTATACTGCTTATACCCCAGATGAGTATCCGCCAGGTGGGCGATTCTAACCATGCTAGTGTTTCTCCTCAGAGCCTAGAAACCCTTTCAGATCATCCCTCAAACGCTGGCTATCCTTGTCCGGTGATTCTTCCTTTGCCTTCTCATTTGCTATCTTCATTTTTCCGACTATGTCTATGTCGCTGCCGCCTTCCCGCGTTCTCCGCTTCTTCACTCTCACCATCACCGGCGCCCTGGTCATCTCACCCACAATCACAGCTTCGCCCGTGTTAAGCCCAGGCAAGTCCTCAAGCAGAGTCTGCCCAAGACGCTCAGAGCTCTCGGCGATGGCCCGTTGATCCTCAGGATTAGTCATCCTCATGATAATCTGACTGTTACACTGGCTCAAAGCATCAGGATGAATCTTAGAAGGCCGCTGGGTGATCACGATCAGAAAGACGCCGAACTTGCGACCTTCAGCCGCAATCTTTTTTATGATGGGGCCTGAGTCAGTGTGGCCCTCAATAGGAATGAAACGGTGAGCTTCCTCCAGGAAAACGAAAACAGGATACTCAAACTCGCTGCTTGAAACCTTATCGTAGATGTCTGACAGGATCCTGTAGGTAATGTAGTCTGAAACCTCATCGCTCAGCCCGGAGAGGTCAACAACAGAAAGATGCTTGGGCCTCAGCATCTTATCTATGGCTGTTGATCCACCGGTGAAAACCTTCATTCGGGCTATTCTCTTAATGTACTTCTGAGCCGACTTGGCCCCAGCGATCGTGTTGGCGGTCACGCTAGGCTTGTCTTTCCAACTGTCAGCGTCTCCCAGCTTTTCCAACAAATCCTCAGGCTGAAAAACGGTCTTCTCAGCCTTCAAGTATTCAATCGCCTTTTCCACGCCGCTGATGATGTTAGTGTAGCTCTTACCTATTCCCGAGATCAAACGGATTTCATCAAGATCCAAGTCTGAAAAACAAATCTCGTAAGGCTCAACCCTTCCAACTTCCTCGGCAGAATATCTCCCTGTGCTCGATGGGTTCCTGAAAACTGTTATCCGGTCAGAAAGCTCATATCTCCTGCCGGCGATGTCTCGTCCGAGAAACACGTAGTCGGCATGTGGATCCAACATGACTAATGTCCCGCCTTTCGCAAGAAGTTCATCAGCAAGTATGCCCGCGAGATACGTTTTCCCAGAACCAGTCTGCGCAATAAGCGCTAAGTGCCTCCTGAAACCTTTGATCGACAATGCCACGGGAACTTCGCCGCGAGTGATCAAGCTGCCAACTGGAATTGCTTCTTCCTGAGTGTACGAATAGAACTTCTCAAGCAGCTCTGTCGGCGCAACGTAGACGGGCTTGCCAGGCATGACGGCTTTTCTGGGCAATTGCAGTTCACCGGTTTCAGTCAGGAATCCGAGAACTCGGGCTTTGCCCCAAACTTTGCTATCTGCTAAGCCAGATTCAACGATCTTCTTGATGATGTCAAAATCCAACTCTTTCGTCAAAGCCTGGCTAGCGGAGATGACCCTTTCAATCTGCGCGACTACCTGAACCTGCTTTGGCTTGCCATCCACTTCCTCCTCGGAATAGGCCATCAAGTACTCCCATCGAGAGGGCATATCATCAGGCTTCGACGAAAAATAAAACTCGTTAGAACTAGCCTCACCGACTATTACGCCGACTTGCTTAAGGGAACCTGACACGCCTATAACTCCTCCCACGAATTATCTTACTCCCAAACAGCTTCTCCATATACGGAAAGTACAAATCATCCACTACTCGCCTCTTCAACTTAACTTTTCCATCCACGTTCCTAAGCCACAGATTATACGCGTCCAATCCACAATACCCGTTTATCATGATTCTCAACAAAGCCCGAAGATCAACATTGATCGGCTTGGGCCAACCCGTTTTTGATAGGGGCTGCTCCCAACAGGGCACATCAATTCTCATCGGCGAGTCTCTTATGTCCAACAGTAGATAGAAAGAAACAAAGCTTGGAAAACCCGGAATGTCTGAGACTACTTTGCTGGCCCAGTCGACGAATTCCCTGCCCTTTTCTCTCGTCGCGATCGGAAAATTGCCCACAGTATACTTCTTCGGATTCGCAGCTATGGAACGTATTCTACGCGCCGCGTTCGCTGACGGCCCAAGCAACAACGGGTGAGTGTAACCTTTCTTTCCAGCAAAGCTCATAACTACTTGGTAGTCCGGCCGAGACGACACTAGCTCCGTAAAAATCAGGTCGATCGATTCCAGTTTAGACCCGTGCTTTGCCTTGAGCCTCTTGAACTTGCTGAAGGCAGTTTTTTCTTTCTCCAACATCTCCGGAAAAATGTCTCTAAGTTTCTGCTTATCTCCCTCCTCGATGTCCAATTGCTCGAGTTCTTCGCCAAAAATCAGCTTGAGCAAGTAGTCACGGTAGAACGTGGCTCTGCTTTCTTTGCTGACTCCGGCTATGAGGATGCCTTTCTTTTTGCAGATATCGAGCAGTTCCGCGTAGGTTTTGAAGTAGTCGAGCACGGTGGTTCGATCTTCCTCGATTTTTGTCTCAACTGGAACGTGCATTGCTCTTCCGTAGAGCGAACCGTCGATCAGAACTGTGCTGCATTCAAAACCGTTCTTTAAAGCGTCGATGGCTGCTTGGAATTCAATCATCTCCATCTTCGTACCAATGTAATAATGCGCTTCAAGAAGACCCGATTTCGTGAAGAAAACGTTTGTTTCCAGTCGCTTCTGCTCCTTGTCCTTGCAGACCGCAAGAGACCTGATCACGTAGAAGATGCCGCCCGTGGACAACGGGTTCAGGTACACGCTTGAATCAACAGCAGTGACGTTAAGATCGCCAACGTTTGAAGCAAATTGCTCAACATTTTCCAAGGGCATCCATAACGGTTCAAAATGCTTCCTAAACCTGTCCTCCAGAGGATTCGGCTTGCCTCTCAAAATCCTCTCTTTCATAGTTTCTTTCTTGTCGCCTATTGATGAGGCGAACTCCTCAAGAAAATCAGGCATCAGATTACCTTTTCTCGTCCGATACTGAAGTCGCAGACACTATTTAAGGCGAATCCAAATTCAACCGGCACCCTTGGTCAAAGAAAGACGAGGTCAGGGCACATTCATAGTCTTAAATGGTCACTTCAAAAACCTGTATTCATGTCTGGACCGCTTGACATAATACGTTCCATGTACAATGCATTACGTCTTGATATGTTTCAGACCGATGATATAGTCTTTAAAAATAGCGCGCTAGCCTGTTCCGAAATTGGTCAAAAATGGTTTTTATTCACACTTCATCATCTAGGGCCAGTCTTGGGCTTCGCATCTCTATTGGTTTTTCTGCAGTAACAAGTCTTCCAGAACCTCTGAGAAGTGGAAAAGAAGGAATTAAAGCATTCTTGACCATTTTAGGAACACGCACGCGCGCTATGGGCGGAGGTTGTTTGCCAAGTCTTCCGCGTATTTCTTCGCTTTCTCCAGTTCTCCCTCCTTCAGATGAATATCCTTTCCCTCAACGTAGGTAACCAAGGGTGACATGACCGTTCTGAAGCCGAGTTTTTCGAGCTTCTTCTCTATCCCCTTTGCCGCGTTTCCACTGAGCGGCATCTGGAGCTGCGTGTCAAATGCCGCGGCAAGTTTTCCAGAAAACTCGTCTTTGCCAAACCTGTCTAGAAACTGCATAGTAGGCCCCGTTGCCTTATGCCACTGCGTAGGCGACCCAGCTAAGACGCAATCATAATTCTTCACACTTGTAGGGTCAACATCTTTAGCATACAGACAGTCAACATCAAACCCTTTTTCTCTGAGAACCTCACTCAAGGCCTTCGCAACTTTCTCCGTGTTTCTGTTCACGGAACCCGTGTCGTAAGCAATCAGGATCTTCAAGAAATTCCTCTCAACTTTCAGTGAGACGCGAAGCTTTTGAACTTTTCGAAATCAGGTCTGTAAACTTATCGGTTGGTGTTTTTCCGAGCCCACGTAGACTTTCCGAGTTTTGGTTCGAGCGCTAACATTTCCCTAAAGTTTCAAAACAGCAATATCAAAGCTATCAGGTAAAGCCAAAGGGAAACCCAAACAAGCATGGCTTCCACAGATTTTCCTCTACTCCAAAGCAAACCTATGACAGCAAGATACGCTAATATTGAGAGAATCAAAAGCGAAAACCAGGCAACGCCCATCATCACCATTTGAGCGACTGCGAACACACCATCCCTCTAGAGACCATCATTGTTTCAGCCCTAAAGCATTTTGGACTCCGAGCGCATGCGCTCGTTTGGTGACCAGAAACCGAAATCACACGCCTAAAAGGCAACTGAGCAAGCAAGCTGTGGATCGACACCGCTATTGTCCTGCAGAGTCATGCCCAAGTGTGCATAAGACCGACACGAACCCCTACAAAACCTACCTAGGAGGGGGGTATCAACTGTTCGCGTGTTTTCAGCCCAACATTTGGGTAGGTCCAGCTTCGGCCATCAGCCCGCACGAGATTTCATGCTGGAAACCCGAAAACCGACCGGGGAGGGGGGAGGTGCGTTTTTGGCGTGTTTTCAACCCTAAACCGCAGGTCGCCCGCTCTAGCCCCGGTACAAGTTTCTTGAGGGTTTTACTTTGTTGCCGGTTTTGATGAAAGTGCCCTGCTCAAGTTCTTCGAAGGCTTTTTCCAACTCTCCTTGAGTGTTCATGACGATCGGTCCTCCCCATGCAACGGGCTCATTCAACGGTTTCCCTGCTGCGAACAGGAAGCGGAGGCCACCTTTTGTTTCGATTCTCACGCTGTCACCTTCACCGAACAAGACGCAATGTTGCTGTTCGATCAATGTGCCATCAGAGTAGCCCGACCCTTCAACAGCGTAGACAAACGCTCTGCAAACTGGTTCCATCGTTTGCTCGAATGCTTTTCCAGCAGCCAACTTTACATCAAAATATTCCACGTCGACCACAAGATCCTTCACCGGCCCCTTCGTGCCGTCAACAGTTCCAGCTATCGCCTTGACCTCGGCACCACCCGTGTTCACGCTGGGAATCTGATCCTTCGTGATCCCACGATATCTCGGAGCGATCATCTTCGCCCTTGCGGGAAGATTCACCCAAAGCTGAAAACCCTGCATCACCCCATCATACCGCTTAGGCATCTCCTGATGAATTATACCCGACCCAGCAGTCATCCATTGAACATCCCCCGAGTTAATCACTCCACTATTGCCCATACTGTCACCATGCTCAACTTCACCAGACAACATGTACGTAACCGTCTCAATACCCCTGTGCGGATGCCACGGAAACCCCAAGACATAATCTTCAGGATTATCCGAACCGAAATGATCCAACAACAAAAACGGATCAAACAATGGAACCTCATTAAACCCAAAAACCCGCTTGAGCCTGACACCTGCACCCTCTATCGTCGGCCTGCTCTTCAAAACCCGAACCATCTTCCTTCTCACCGTAACACCTCGAACTGCTACTCTAGTCTATTCTCGAACTGCCTTTTAGAGCTTCAGCTACCGACCATTTCCCCTGCATCTTCCCCCCGCGATGCACACAGAAATCAGTGCCGCCCGGATTTTCCCATTTACACCGTTCGCAATGGACGAGCTCTGACGTGGCTTTCCAAGAGTAGAGCCGAGAAAAGTAGCTTTCACCGATCAAATATGCCACTGCTGTGACGCTGCGGTCACAAAACGTATTACAAAGAACACACAAGACCATATGCAGATACGCAAATGGACATGAAAGAGGCGGTTCCTCAGCAGCAGCCCACAAACGAGTATCCTCCAAAGAGCAGGTGGTCCTACGCTGTCCTTTCGGCGATTCTCATCGTTTCCATACTGATCGTCTCTCTGGTCTTCGTCTTTCCGTTTCTGGCGAATCTGTCGAATGAGCAGTTGGTAAGCAGTGACTGGTCGGGTTACTTTGTTGCTTCAAACCTGGTCAACCCGCAACCAAACGTGACAAGCGTCAACGGATCTTGGACTGTCCCCACTGTCAAGATTTCAGCGACAGATTCTTACAGCGCAATATGGATCGGCATAGGCGGCCAGTTTGACGACTCCCTAATCCAAGTCGGAACCGAACAGGATTCAAGGAAAGGACTAACAGCTTACTCCGCTTGGTACGAGCTGATACCCGCTAACCCCATAACCATCGGCTCAATAAACGTGTCACAAGGAGACCAAATCGAAGCCTAAATATCCCTCTTGGACCCGAACACTACCGCATGGTCCATGAAAATACAGGACATCACAAATGGTCAATCGTTACAGAAAACCCTAATCTACCCGTCCTCCATGCTCTCCGCTGAATGGATCGTCGAACGACCTTCAGTAGGCGTCCGCCTCAGCACCTTGGCAGATTTCGGTCAAGTAAAATTCACACAATGCACGGAAACGATAAAAGACAAAGATGGAAACATAAGCACTTTTCCTAACGCCCAAGTGAGAATGGTGAACCGCCAGAACACGGACCTAGTACATGTTTCAAGCCTAACCTCAGGAGGCTCATCCTTCGCAGTTAACTATGTGCCCTGAGGTCCCTAAGTAAAGAGCTATTTCCTTTTTTCCCCAGTTTTCACGTATTCCCACTTTCCTCGGAGCTATGCCGTTTGCCCCATCTGACCCTACGAGCACATGACCCTCAACTACTCTTCCACTCGCTAATCTGCAGACTGCCTTTTCCCTTGAAATAGTAACGTCACAAATGCCATCTATCAACGGAACCCATGTCCCAGGCACTCTACTGTTGGGGCACGCTTGAAGCTATTCTCTTCCGCATTCTTGACGTATAGTAAATCTGCATTACCGATATCACTAACCAGACAACTATGAAGAGTAGCGATACCACTCTTAACTCCTGACTCTGAACAAGGAAACTTGCAAGAAAGAAAGCCAGGAAAAGAACGACCATTATCATCTGAATTATTCTCAACCTGAACATTGTCTTTCTCGGAGCCCACCCTGTGCCTACAGCAGAGTGCATTTCTTCTCTTTGCTTCAGCCTCTCCTCTGAAAGATAATACTTACCGTTCACTTCGACAAAAATGCCTAAACGACCCAAACGCCTCTTCATCGCAACATCAAATCTCGGAGGAAGACTCAACTCTTCAGCAGTCAATGCTTTATCAGGACTAACAGCTCCCTTCTGACGAAGCTTCTCAACTATTTCATAGAACCATTTCTGAATCTCTTCACGCCTATCAAACATACGCGTACGCTCATCTGCAAATACCTAAGGGACCAGTATTTAGGCCAGTCAAGGCAGCCGCCGAGGACTATCCATTAGGAGTCTCGTAGTTTATAATCGAGAATACTTCGTATTTGTCTCCAAGGGCTTCTCTTCCATGAAGATACCCCAATTCTATCAAGAATACCATACCGACGATTTCTCCGCCTAGTTTCTCAACCAACTCAGCATTGGCCTTGATCGTGCCGCCTGTCGCCAACAAATCATCAACGAGCAGAACCTTCTGACCAGGCTCGATCGAATCTTCATGAATCTCAATCGTGTCGGACTCGTATTCTTTCTGGTAAGTGAGGCTGACCGTCTTAGAAGGCAGTTTTCCTTTCTTCCTAATAGGGACAAACCCGAGTCCAAGCTCGTAAGCCAGCGCCGCTCCCAGTATGAAACCTCTGGCTTCACTCGAAACTACGACATCTGCGCCCTTGTCTCGACCGTGTTCAGCCATCTGTTTGACGCATTCTTTGAATGCATACTTGTCCTTGAGGAGTTGAGTTATGTCCCAAAAAACTACGCCCTTGAATTCCGGTATCCGCCTGATTTTCGCCTTGAGGTCCACTTTTTCATCCTCCATTAGCCCCTAGAATCGTTCAGACCAGTGCTTTCTCCAATGCGTTTTTGCACTCGCATCTCCTTTCTTTCCGTATGTTTGGAATTGCTTTAGCTATTATGTTCTTGACTTTCTCCACGTTCGCCTTCATGGTTTTCAAGACTATATCAACGCTGACTTGCTCGTCTTTCCACACATCGTAATCAGTAACAGTCGCAATCGAACAGTAGCATATTTCAGCTTCTCGGGCGAGAACACATTCTGGAACAAGAGTCATGCCTACGACATCTGCTTCCCACATCCTAAAAAGTTTGGATTCTGCTTTTGTTGAGAATCTTGGCCCCTCTATGCAAACATACGTGCCAGTATCGTGAGCACTAACGTTCAGGGTGCTAGCTGCTTCTATCAGAGTTCGCCTTAGCTCCGGACACATGGGCTCAGCCACCGATACGTGACATACCTGCTTTCCAGTGTAGAATGACTGCTCTCGCCTAGTTGTTCTATCTATGAACTGGTCGACGAAGACCACATCTCCAGGCTTGAAGTCTTCCCTCAGAGAACCAACAGTAGAAGGTGCAAGTATCCTCTGAACACCCAGTTTCTTCAAAGCAAATATGTTCGCCCTCGAATTCACATCAGTCGGCCTAATCGTATGCTTTCGCGAATGCCTCGGCAGAAATGCTACACGCCTACCTTCCAATTCTCCTATAGCAATCGCATCAGAAGGCGCACCATATGGCGTGCGCACCTTCACCTCCTCCACATGCCTGAGGAGTTTCGGATCGTAGAGGCCCGTTCCACCGATGATTCCGATCTCCGCCCGCATGAGAATCTACTCTCAGTTCTCGATTTATAAAAATGCCGACCGCAACACTGAGAACCTCTAATGAAGGACGCGCCTCGCATCGTTCGTCTTTAGCCTTGAGGTAAAAAAGGGACCTTTAAAAAAGAAAAGAGCCAGGACGGCTGGGTCTACTGGACAGAATGATTACAGCGCGCCAGTTTTCCACTCAACTCCTGCAAACCGTGAACTATATGGTCTCCTGAGTGTTGACCGGTCCTGTCAAGGTAGAAAGCAGTTATGCCAAGGTTGTTCGGCACCTCAAAATCAAAACACTCGTCATCACCCACGTGAACCATTTCGTCAGGCGAGACACCGCAGAGGCTGCACACCTTCCTGTAGAGGCTAACCGTTTTCTTGATGAGTCCAAAATCAGAGGTTGAAGAAAAAACACGCTCGAAATAGTGCCCGATCCCTGTCTTCTCGAGTTCTAAATCAGCAAATTCCCTGCGGGCATTCGAAACTATGATCAGTCTAAGGCCTCTGATCCTAAACTCCTGCAAGACTTCAATCACATCTGGATAAACCCTGATCTTGTTCTGATAAACATTCAGAACCTCTTCGGGTGAAGCGTTCAAGCCCAGCTTAGCCATCCAATAGCCCAGACTATACCATTCAAGCCTCTCCCTGCCTACCTTGCCATACTCACCAGTCACAAAGTTCTTCGCATCCTCAAACGAGAGGCCATTCTTGAGGGCATACAACCGAGGAATCCCTTCCAACCAAACAGAATTCACGAAAGAAATATCAGTAACAGTCCCATCCAAATCAAAAGACACAACTTTTGCCCTGCCCACTCGTCGCTCCACCCGTAGCTTCTGCTCCATAGACGTAGGTTCTGACTATTTGACCATTTAGTGTGCCGTAGCGCAGTAAACAAGCCTAGAAGAAACCGCCAAGGCTACGACTTAGAATGCTGCATGTTCGTTTCGCCTTACGGCGAAACATGATGCGCTCAAGGCTCAGGATTACACAGGCTCACGCCAGCAACTATCAGTCTTTAGATAGTATGCTCATACAAATCAAGGCGCCAAAAGTATATGTTACCTCTGTTCTTCCTCATAATATATTACAGAAATAGATTACGTTGTCATATTATATCAAGGCACAAGGGTTACGTACGAACGGTTAAAGGAAACGTCGAATGAATACGGCGCGCGGGGTAAAGTTTTATCCCCTCCTCCCTATTCCGTGGAGTCCCTAGAATAGCTGAATCAGGAAAACTATCAGAGCTGTAAAACCCCCAGCTGTAAGCATCAGCAGTCCGTAGAACCAACCACTCTCCTTGGCTACCTTTCCAAGGTATATGCCAAGTAAGAAGAGAGTAACCAGTGAAAGTGCCAACGAAGCCATGTAAGCGCTCCACAACTGTATCCATCCGACTGAGGCAAGAAAGAAGGGCAGTAAGGATATTATTGCGGTCAACGTTGGGGATAATCCATCTACGAGTGCTACGTAGATAGTGACAAACCGTGCTGCTTCATAATGTATTGACTCCACCTTGTTGTCTGTCGCTTCTTCCATCTCTTTCAAGTGTCTTTCTCTTTCAGCTTTCTCCGCTATTAGTGCCCCAAAGAAACCTGAGAATCCCATTGCAAGGCTTGCACCAAGACCTGCCAGTATTATTATCCCTGTTTTAGTGACGCCTGCTACCCATGAGCCCAAGACTATGCCAAACACTGTCATTGCACCATCAAAGCCATTTAGAACAAAGTATCTTCTGGCTATGCCGCTTGCCTTTGTTATGTGCACGTAAAGCTTGGCTTTCTCAATGAAACTGGAGAGTTTACCCAAATCGCATCTCGTCACCGATTAAGAACCAAACGGAGAGGTTCAGAGGTACCGAGTCTTATTGGTGAAAGTTGAATAAATGCCTTGAGCATAGCCTCTGGGTTGTTGAGGTAAAGTTTTATCCCAAACACACAGCTTTGAGCCAGCTTTCTAGTTTTGCGGAAAAGTTATAGCTGAATCAGGTCGATTGACTGGAATATGCGTGACGTTGTTTGTCTCATCATTGGGGCTACGTGAGTGCTGTTGCTTCGGCACTCTTGTTTGGGACAAGTTCGACTCTGAACAAAATTGCATTGGAAGATGTTCATCCAACGGTTATCGCTGGGATGATTTACTTCATTGGTGGAGTTTTCCTATTTGGAATTCACTTTTCTCCACTCTCCAAGAAGATTCTTGCTTTGTTTGAAAGCCCAGAAATCGAACCCAAAATAACAACGAAAGACTTTAGGGTTTTGGCTTTCGTCATTCTTTGCGGTTCAGTAGTTGCACCATTGTTACTGTTGAATGGTCTGAATCAGACTACGGCAATTAACACGTGTCTGCTCCTTAACGCAGAATCTCTGTTTACTGCTCTGATAGCGTTTCTGTTTCTTAGCGAACGGGGAAAAAAAAAGAGTATCTGGGCATTGCTATGTTGCTAATCGGAGTCGTGTTCGTGACTACAAACGGAGAGTTCCAGAAACTCACCCTAACAGAAAACATTGCTGGCAATCTACTGATAGTAGGGGCTTGCTTGTTTTGGGGAATAGACAATAACCTAAGCAGATTTTTGAGCAAGAAACGCGATATAATACTGATAACTGGATTGAAATGTTTCATTGGCGGTCTGGCTCTACTGGCGATAGCCTTTGTCATTGGCGTTCCATTCAGCATTCCTCTAATCTCAATACCCTATCTATTGTCTGTTGGAGCGTTCAGTATAGCATTCTCAATCCTAATGTTTCTCTTTGCACTAAGAAAAATAGGTTCAATGCGAACAGGAGTCATCTATTCCGTCTCTTCACTCTTTGGGGCTGTTCTCGCTTTCTTGATACTGAGAGAACAATTCTCTTTCATACAATTGATAGCTGGAGCAATAATGTTATTGGGAGTTTACGTCCTCATTTTGTATGGAAAAAGACGTTAGAGCAGTTCTCTGTCAGCCTTCATAAGCCAGTTCTTGGTTTTGCGGAAAAGTTATAGCAGAACCGAAAGGATACCGTGTGGATTGGTGAATTCAGTTGAAGAATAATGAGTGCACAATCTACATCACAACTAAACATGGCTATATACAAAGATACCATAAAGAGGAGAATGGTTGGACACAAACCAATCCAAACGGTAAAGTCCGGCTACTTAGTGCAGAGCAATTATTATCACACATCTTGCCATCTCTTGCTGGGATTGGACCTCTAAGCGTTAGGGTAGAACCAGATAAACGGAAAAAAGATGGTGTGGTGTAATTTAAGTTTTCAACCAGCGCACTACTTCTTAGTGGCTGCGATGGCCTGATAACGACTGGTTTGGCAAAGCCTGTGCAGTTGACTTTTTTCGGTCTTCAACCCAGAAAATGCACCAACCTATAGACCAGAATATGAGACCGATAGGCAAAACAAGTAACAGGAAGCGCCGTTTCCGCATCTTGGTACCACTTCAGACGTTGTTGGTAATGAGGCGTCTTCTTAAGTGTTCTTGAGAAGTGCAGTTCAGTAAATAGTAAATTCTACTTCGCAGAACGCCTCGCTGGCACCTACCTCTACTCCTAACCCATATGCGCGCGTGGGTGTGGAAGTTTTATCCAACAAAAACCACAAACGAAAACGGTAGTGCGGAAAAGTTATAGCTGAATTTGTGAAAAAAAAAGAGAAGAGGGTTCTTCTAAGTAAGGTCTACTGTCTTCGCTTTGGGGACGTTCTCTTTGACTGATGCGATTCCGTCTTGGCATCCTTGTTTCGAAACGTATCCTTCTCCGCTTACAGCTATTATTTGGGTATTCTCAGCTCTCAGTCGCCATCTGAATTGCGGGGGCGTAGCAGTATCCTTGTATATCTCAAATTGTGGTTCTGGCAAGTTTTTCACCTTTTCTAAGTATTGTTCTATCAACTTGAAGTTCTTTCTACAGTGACGCAAAAGTTATAGCTGAATCGAATCGGAGTCTTTCAATTTTTCTCTTGCAGTAATTCCTCGGCATATTTGATTAATGCTTTTGTTACAATGAGAACATGTTCAGTTTCGGGTCTGCCTATGGATATTTCACCTTTAGGCACTTCTTCTGTAATGTTCTCAGTATGCAAATTCATGGATGTCAAATATTCAACCTTGTCTATGGCTCTTTTCCATTTCTTAATTGCGGGTTTGTTTTCAAACTTCTGATTTGTGACCTTAGTAAGAAGGTATCCTACTTCTCGGCAATTGGCATAAACTCCTTTAGTATCCCATTGTCTATTACATTCTTCTGCTTTCTCTACGTAATCCCATGCCTTTCTGATTGTTTCTTTTCCTCTAGGAATCTCAACAATGAAGTATTCACCAAGTCCCAGCTTCGGTGCGAAGTCGTGAATCCAATCAATTGACGCTATTCTTATGCCTTCTTTCTTGATGTTTTGACTATTTACGCCTAGGAAGATTGGACTTCCATCACCCGACAATACCCAGAGATTCGTAAACTCGGTAGAGAATTGGGAGTCATGACCATAAGCTAAGATTTTTCCTTCCTTCCTTTTTCCCGAAGTTGAAAAAACCTTGACTTGAGGTGGCAGTCCCGCACTTGCATGGTCAATTTCGTGGAAATGCGAAAGTTTGGCTCAGATATACGTCACGTTTCTCATTTTTCATTCTTCTGGCTTCTATATAATCAAGTATTTTGCTGTCTAAAGGAGCAACTAGTGTTGAATTATAGATGGTTTCTTTGAATTGAGAATCAAAACCAGAGTCTCTGGCTCCCAATTCAGCAGTCCTTGTTTTTTCTGGAATAGCTTCAACAACGTTTGCAAGTATTTTCCCATCATCACTTTCTAGGAAACCTTCGACTCCCATTATTGCCTCTTGAAATTTCATATAAGTTATGTCAACTTCAAAACTTATGACTGGCGAAATTGATTTCTCATAGGGTTTGGGCACTACACGCTTTATCTCCATTTTGACCCCCATTCAATATCACCGCTAACTCCTAAAATGCTTTCTTCGCATCTTATGGTAGAGTCAAAAACTTAGCGCGCGCGCCCTTTCTAGGGTGCGATTTTACGAAAAAGGAGTTCACAAACCGAATTTGGTTATAACTTTATCCTAGAGTACCGTCGAGGTCACGTGTTCAGAAGTGTACGAGCCTCACGTGTTCGTCGACATCGTTCACGTTTTAGATTCACGTCTACAAACTGGCTCTCCATACACTCACGGCAGATGTAGGTTTTGGTGCTCCTAAACTTATGTACCGTACGAAAAACGGTTTCGTTATCTACCAAACGTCGTCCGCACTTTCCACAAACGACAGGTTTCCGTGCGTGCGCACGTGCTTGTGTACTCATAATGATGGCTTGCAAATGACCCACCATAATAGCTCAAGGCTAACGTAAGCCTCGAAAGCAGAATCGGTATAGAAACCATGCCAGTTATAAACTGTTCTTTGGAGAAGTGTCTGGAAAACTTAGGCTTACGGTGGTGGCGGTGGGATTTGAGACAGCTTTTTCTCTAGCCTTAGTATGTAACCGATTGCTCCCAGCACTCCCAAACTAAAACCCAAAAAGAAGAACCCCATAGTAAAAAAAGCTTGCGCGCTAAGGAATGGGTTATATGTAGAAGGAATATTGATGCTTCTTGACAAGCCAATCAAGACGATACCAATCAGGAAAAGAACACCCGCTACGACAAGAACCTGATGTGAATCCTTCATAGATTCAACCCATAGTTACTGAGGTTCAACCATCTTATATTATTTCACGCGCGCGCTTCAGCTATAACTTTTCCGCAACGTCGTTGGTTTGGTTTGGGGGTAAAGTTTTATGAACCGCTCTAAGTCATTATCAGAAGTGTGAAGACCGTGAAAGATACTGAGTTGAACCTGATTGCTGAATTGATGAGAAACAGTCGCAGAAGTGACAGAGATTTGGCCAAAGCAATAGGAGTCTCCCAACCAACCGTTTCGAGGATGATCAAGAAGCTGGAGAAAGAGGGTGTCATCAGAGAATACACGATGATCCCTGATTTTAGCAAACTCGGATTCGAACTAATGTCTATCGTAACCACAAAGGAGAATGAACTGCTCAGAGAAGACGAAACTGTTGAAGCGTGGAAGAAAGCTCGTGAAATTGCGAAGAACGCGCCCCAGCCATTTCTTTTCGTCCTAAGCACCAAAGCTTCAGGCGCGGACACAACCGCTTTTGCATTGCACGAAAACTACTCGGAATACGCCACATATCTGAAAGGATTCAAGGCAAATCCACTGGTAAGTATTGATAGTGTCAAGGGTTTCATCGCGATGACGAACCTCAAGGATCATTTCGTTCCCCTGACTCTATCTGAAGTGGCAAACTTCATAAAGAGAAGAGGACTAACGAACAGAACGAAAACCCTCCCTGTAATCAAGGCAGGCAAAAAGGCTAAGACTCCCTGACTACAGAAGGCCTGGGCAGGAGCCTCGTCTTTACATTCTTTTTTTGTCTCATCGTATGTACTTTGGTTTGGTTGGGGTAAAGTTTTATCCCAAACACAAACCCTTCCATACCCTTACCTTTACTTCCCCTTTTACTTCCCTTTAGTATAGGATAGAGTGTTTAAGTGCTAGAATATAGATAAGGGAGAGAAACTTAGACCCCATGGCGCTTCTGGTCTAGCTGAAAACCTATAGTAGTGCAGAAGACTTGGCCTTTCTCACCATCGAACTCATGCTCTGTCTTGCCTTTGACTAATAAGTCAGCTTCCTTAAGCACGGCAACATACTTCTGGATTAGCTCAAGCTTTGCCTTATCTTCTATCTTCTTACTCACTGAATTCCCCATATCTCCAATAGAGTGCTGATAGATAAGTCTCACTATTGGACTGTATGTTTGCTAGACAGAAATACTACAGGTCCTTGGACTATACAAGAAAACTTCAGAAAAATATAGTGTCTAGCGCGCGCACACACAGACCACAATCAGAAATCTTAAATCTGCACAACAATAGAAGGCAAACTAGAGGTCCAGAAATGAGTGACGACCTATGGAAATAACGGAAAAAGAAAGACTAATGCTTGTCAAAAAGAAAGAAGAAATATGCAGGACAACCTTTCAGATTTTAGATATGACACACGACCAAAAGACCTCAGCAGAAATAAAGAAGGATGTGACACTCATACTATCACTGATAAATACAATTGCGTCTTACTCAAATTCCAAAAATCGCGATTTAGACAGACTTGAAAATGCAGCGAATTTAATCTTCTCACAACTTGACCTTGAATACTACGTCGTTTCCGAGTGTATGTCTGAAGTTTTCTGCAATGCTGTGAATTCCATGATTTGATTTTACTAACAAGAGAGGCATAAAAATAGTCTTACCGAAGAATCTCAATTTGGGTTTTATCACCAACAAGTAACAAATGACTCTAACCTAGTTTGAGTCATGTAGTACGCACTGGCCAAACCAAGCGCGCGCGACGAAGGAAAGGATGGACGGCAAAAACTACCATGGGCTTACACTTTCACGAACCGTTGTTGTCGTTCTGCTCTTTCGCGTTCACGTTTCATTTTCAATAGGTGAGTTTTCGCGTTCCTGCCGAACGCATTCAAGTGCAGCTCCAGATCGATTTCCGTCTCAAAAACACACGGGCAAAAAGGACACAAATCAGTGATAAACTAAAGATTATTACAGAAAATCAATCATCAATGTTGCTTTCGTGAAGGTCAGCTTCTAAAGAGGCCACACGATCATCTTCTTCTTCACGTTCAATCTCTTCAAGCATGGCTTCCATGAGCCTTCTCATCTTTCGCTGTTCCATTCGCTTTAACATTTCCCCGCGGGTTGCGTATCGTGACTGCGAGTTGGTCCCCGAAACTCCGTCGAACCATTCCCCTCCTAGATCCGATCTTTGTTCTGCTAACAGAACCCTTGAATCGGCACTCTCCCGCAACGTCTTCTCATGATAATCATCAGCAGTCTTTATACCCCTAAGTACACCATGCTCATCGTAGACCTCGATCGTTCTGAAGCTCAGCTTTGGTCGTATGATGTGAAACGAAGTCTCAAAGCCACAACTTGGACAATAGAACCTTATGTTCTCAAACTTCTTATCATGCCTTAGCCTGAAGCTTTTCTTCGTGCAGTGTGGGCAACCGAAGTTTGCACACTGAGCCAATGCGGGATTGTTGACGCTTGCCCATCTCAGATATCGAGCCTCGGGCGATGTGTCCGCCTCGATGCTCTTGAATTCAATCCAAACATGTTTCCGACTCCTGCCACGTTTGCGCACACCCACTAGTTTTCACCCGCTCACGCAGTCTTGTCTAACAGTATATATGCTTAAGCACGTATCAATCTAGCGATGCCAAACCCCAAATCTACCATAACTTATAACGTATGTTTTGTGTAGCGCGTTCTGATTTGGGATAAATATGCACTTTGGACTAGTTGCCGCGTCGCGCTTTGCTCCAAGCAAATGCTATTTGCCCAGACCATGGATCCCAAGGGTTTTCAACTCGCGCCGCTTTTTCGGGTGGCGTGGATTGTTAGAGGCTGAGCATTCGAAGATGGGGCGTCATCACTCTGATCCTCTTCTGGCCACGCCGAAAAGGTCTGGTACCCCTTATTACAGTGGGATCATGCGCTCCTTGGTCTTTTGATAGAGAAACCAGCACAGAAAGTAAGTCAGCCCAATGATTGCTGGTCCACCTAATAGATAAAGAGGCCAAAATGTTGCGAGCAGGTTGTTCGACAGGTGCAGAGCCACGGCTGTCAGATAGAAAGAACCGGGTCTTTTCTTCGCAATTCCGAAAGCAACGATCGAAGTTGTTGATGCATGAAAGAAGACTCCAGGTAGTCGTAGCAAAATTGGGACTTGCTGGAAAACTACGTATTCTACCATTTCCACGATGCCAAAACCCATACCCACCAGGAACCCCAATGTAAAAATCGATCTTTCAGTCTCAGCATGACGATAGAACAATGGGTAAGCTTTGGAAAATTCTTCGATGAGAGGAGCAAGAAGCACTGTTACGAGGGTTGCGGCCAACGTTTTAGGTATCAATGAAAGCACGAGGTCGGGGAAAGCGTAGATGAACGAGGTCAGAGGAATGCTTACTATTACACCGGAAAGTAGAAAGAAAAGCTTCTCTTGGATCTTGGGTCTGTGGATCGGAATAGTCACACTGGCTTGTCTTACCATCGACTGGGACTCCGAGCCTACCTCTTCAGCCTAGGTGAATAAAAGATCTGTGCCCTGAAGCGGCAAGCCACGAAGATGTTTTTTTTT
>Ga0315289_10003239_pt1 | contig 24689 bp, 23 predicted proteins | sample YL17G11_40_MG_FD_203452 | JGI IMG/M metagenome (GOLD analysis project Ga0315289, IMG submission 203452) | Sediment microbial communities from Yellowstone Lake, YNP, Wyoming, USA - YL17G11_40 | ecosystem: Environmental > Aquatic > Freshwater > Lake > Sediment | place: USA: Wyoming | collected...
TTCGAGTCGGATTCGGGATTCCCGAACCGCCCGAAAGAGGCACTTAGCCCCGGACAGCTATGCAATCACAAAAAATACGCTTGATTGGGGGCTAGTTTGGGTATTCTCCTGGCCGGGAGGTACTGACCCGCGCTTCCCCCCCAAGGGGACGACAAGCCCGCCGAGCCTTGGCGGCGTGGGAGGCGAGCGAGCATGGAATGGGCATTGCAAAGGGTCTGACACCGCGCTATACTTCGTCGGCGTCGCCTGCAGGTTGAGGCCGACGTGTGAGTCGTCATCCCGCGTCCGTGTTCGAAGGGAGGCATGGAACCGTGGCGGGTGCCAAACTCATCGATGCCAACATTGTGGTCCTCGCAGAAACACACAATCCTACGATACCCTCGCGAGACTGGCTGTGTAACAAGGGCGTTTTCTCCCCCGAGGATTTCGTAGGAGAGTTCGAGAAGCAGTTCGTTCACACGCCCGCTTTTGCCACTTGTGAGACTCCGCACTTCAGGTTCTTCGTTGACGAAAGCCGCTTGCAGATTGGTGCGAAACTGTCCAGCAATGATGTGTGCCCCGGCTCTTTGGTGGACAAGGTTCAACGTTACGTAGAATCCCTGCCTGAGACCCGGTATACTGCAGTAGGCTTCAACTTCATCCATAGTGCTCAGTTCGCAACAACACAAGACCGGGCCCAGTTCGCTGCCCAGCGGTTGAATGCGGACGGCGTGCTCTTGGCAATGGGGTTGGAGCGGCAACCTGTCGAGATTGGACTCATCCTGGTCTGGCGAGACCAGCACTCAAGACTTCGTGCCGTGATAGAGCCCAAAGGAGACGAGGAAAACGTGTATATGGCGCAAACAAATGTCCACTATGTGGTTGCCAAAGAGGCAAATGTGGTCGAGGCAGTCGTCGCTCATCTTCAGCGTTTTGACAGGTTTCGAGAGGATGTCGAGGGAAGACTGGCAAGTCTTTTCGATCTTTAGCCCGGGAACGTCAGATGGCAAATGGTCTACCCGCTCAGCGGATCCTTGACACGACATCCTTCGACTGGTTGGGGGACGAGGCGGCCTGTTTGGAGACGAATCCTCCGAGCCCTCAGGCCGGCTTGTTCTCTTGGCTGACGAAAGAGATGCTGGCGTCGTGGCCTTGGCAGGTGGTCTTCGTGGCGCGCGAAATCAAGGAAGGAAATGGCGTGCGGTTCGGTCGGTCGGAAGTTGGCACCGCATGGTTCAATGTTGCTTCTTTTGAGGGTTCGCAGTGGGATGAGACGGCCGCGACGCTCGCGCGCGACCTGAAAGCCGTCAGTCACCTTGCAGAGATGGCGCTGCGTAGCGCGGCAAGGCCGTCTCCTTTGTGCGCAAACTGGGCGTGCCTGGCGAACAGCTACATCAACGCAATTCACCGCTCCGTGCATGAGCGGGATGCATCGCACGTCCCGCTCCCGCCCAGGGGACATTACCGCGGGAGCCCATCCGCTCTGTTATGGGCCGTACTTGGGGATGTCAGCGATAAGGCTCGCCTTGCCTTTCTGTCAAAGGAGACCGCGGTGACCGCATCGGAAACGAAGCCTGTGACAGAAACACGGCTTGGCACGGGTCTAACGCTGAGTCCAAAAGCTCGGGCCGAGCTTCTTGCTGAGAGCATGCTTGGCGCGGTCCAGGAGATGGAAAACGCCTTGCTCTCGGCCTTTGGCTCAGGGGTGCGTGCAGAACTCACCTATCGAGAAGATCCCGAGATACCTTTCAGAGCAAGATTCGTAGTGACTATCTCCGCGGAGGGTCAGATCAGTGAGACTTTGGCTCGGGAAGTCATACTAAAGCGGGTTCTGAGGAGCCAATTGGATCGAAAGCTGCTCGAACGGCTGTGCTTCGTTTACGGCCCTTGACATGGATCCCATAAGTTTCCTCGATGTGGCAAGAGAACTCGCCAATGGCCGGACAGAGGCGCACTGGAGAACCTCGGTGTCACGAAGTTACTACGCCCTGTTCAATGTCGTCACCGCCAACCTCTCGGACACAGTCTCCTGGCGCAAGGATGCCAGCGATCACCAAAAGGTCATCGAGTTCTTGCGCGGCGCGCGCCAATCTGCTGGCGACCAAGAAGAAGACGTAGCATCGGCTCTTGACGATCTCCGGGAAAACCGCAATCTGGCAGACTACGATATGGATACGCCTTTCCGCAGTTCCAGGAGTGCTGGAGTGGTCGTTGCCAAAGCCCACCTTGCCATCCAGGCTTTCCAGGGCATCCAGCGCGCCGCCCTGCGGCAGCGTATCAGGTTACACTTAGAGAGAACGAACCAGTTGAACTTCCTCCGGCGCCAAACGCTTTGACGCGAAGTCATCATGCCACGCAGAAGGAAGTGGGGATTCGCTGCTGACTGTCTGACCAGTTTCCTCGAAGAGTAAGCCGACCTTTCCCGGAACCTCCCGAGTCATGCGCTTCCTTGCGCCCTGCTATGGTTTCGTGATGCAGCTCTTGGTACTGTCCCCTGACGCACCGTAACATGGAGATCCAGTGCCCACGTGCACTTTGACGCTGAGTCCTAAGCTTCCGATGGTCTGGCCAAGGAGGCCCCTCGGAAACCCCTATGCGAGGTCCAGCGGGGTAAGAAGAGGAGGGATTCTACCTGCTGAGCGCAGAGATGGCATTCGCCCTCTCGACGCCGGTGAAGACCGGCAGCAGGTTGAGGTTTCCGTGTGGTTGGGCGGGCGGCTTCGACAACGACGCATATGGGCCGGTGGGGCATGCCATTTGATACGACTACAATCTCGCAGGAAGCAGCGACGGAGCTGCTCCGTGCGTTCACCGGCACCGGGCTCACCGTGACGGGGATGAGGCGGCTGCACGGCGGCATGGTGAACAGCGTGCTGGAACTCTCGACCGACGGCGAGCCGCGCCTCGTCGTGGCAAAGCTCTCCCCTCAGCCGGGCAACAGCGCCTTCGAGCGAGAATGCCGCGTCCTGCAATGGTACCGAAAGAATACGAGGTTCCCGGTGCCGGAGCCCTACGGCTTCGACCTCTCCGGCGAGGTGTTCCCCGGAAGTTGTCTGATGATGGAGCGACTGCCGGGGGACAACCTCGCCCAGGTCCGCCTCAGCCCCCCGGAGCAGGCAACCGTCGAGCGCCAGATGGCCGGCATCCTGGCCGACCTCCACGAGCACAAGCGGAAGACTTACGGAAGCGCGCTTGAGCCCGCCGAGGGGGGACTCAGCCGCTGGCTCGACCGGTTCGAGCCGAAGATACGGCGCGAGTTCGAGTCCGTCGCAGGCCGCCTGAGCGAGAGCGCACGCAGGACGATCGGGCGGGAGCTGGACCGCCTCGAGGACCGGCTGCCAGAGTCGGGCGACCCGACGCTGGTGCACGGCGACCTCTGGGCGACGAACATCATCGTGGACCTCGATGGAGGGTCCGCGCTGAAGCCGAGTAGATTGCCGGGAGGGTCGGGCGCGCCCGATGGCGCGCGGGCGCCGGCCATCAGCGGCTTTGTGGACGGCGGGGCGGACTATGCGGACGTGGAGTACGAATTAGCGTACCTGCTGGTCTTTCACACCGTGGGGACGGAGTTCTTCGGCGAGTACAGCCGTTACCATCGGGTGCGGGAAGGCTTCCAAAGGCGGTGCCACATTTACTGGCTGAACACGATGCTCCTGCACGTCCGCGCTTTCGGAGACGAGGCTTACGTGCAGGCCTGCGAGCGGCTCGCACGGGAACTGGAAGCGCGGCGGAACAGCTAACCACGAAGGTCTCGCAGGCGATGTGCCAAGGGCGGAGACGAAACTGGTGCCACGCAGAAGTGGACGTGCGGAGCACGAGTAGGAGCAAGAGAACGAGCAGGGGCAAGACAGCGCCGAGAACAAGACAACGACAAGGAGGTCAATAATGGCGGCTAAGAGGAAGAGGCAGACGATCATAGGTCCGGCGTTGCCCAATGTCCCCTGGGAGGACAAGCCCAGGGGGTCTACGGAAGTTGTGTGGCGCTCGACAAAGAACCCCATCATCCCGCGCGACCTGCTCCCCACATCCAACAGCATCTTCAACAGCGCCGTAGTCCCCTACAAAGGGGCGTTCGCCGGCGTGTTCCGGTGCGACGACAAGCGCCGCCGCATGCAGCTCCACAGCGGTCGCAGCAAGGATGGGATCGAATGGCAGATAGACCACGACCCGATCCGGTTCATCTGCGACATCCCGGAGGTCGCGCGTTTCCAGTACGGCTACGACCCGCGGGTCTGCTGGATCGAGGACAGGTATTACGTGACATGGTGCAACGGCTACTTCGGGCCGACCATCGGCATCGCGCACACGGAGGACTTCGAGACGTTCCATCAGTTGGAGAACGCATTTTTGCCGTACAATCGGAACGGCGTGCTCTTCCCGCGGAAGATCAACGGCAAGTACGTGATGCTGAGCCGGCCGAGCGACCGCGGGCACACGCCGTGGGGCGACATCTTCCTGAGCCAGAGCCCGGACATGCGCTACTGGGGGGAGCACAGGTTCGTGATGGGCACGAAGGGAGTCTGGCAGTCAACGAAGATCGGGGCCGGGCCCACGCCCATCGAGACCACCGAAGGCTGGCTGCTCATCTACCACGGCGTCCTGACGTCGTGCAACGGCTTCGTCTACAGCGCGGGGGCGGCGCTGCTGGACCTGGAGGAGCCGTGGAAGGTGCTCTACCGGACGGCGTCGTACATCCTGTCCCCCCAGACGCTTTATGAGTGCGTGGGCGACACGCCGAACGTGGCCTTCCCGTGCGCCGCACTTTGCGACGCGCCGACGGGGCGGATTGCCATCTACTACGGCGCCGCCGACACGGTCACGTGCCTGGCCTTCACGCAAGTGGACGATCTGATGGACTACATGAAGTCCAATTCCGACGTGTGAGGGGCGCAAGCTTAGCCGCACAGCCGGCGGGGAGCGCCGTTTCAGGCGGGCGCGACGTGGAAGCGAGGTGCTTGGGGACTAAGCGCCGTGCGCGAGGGACTGTTTGAGTGAAGGGATCGCCTCGTCCATGATTTCTTTCAGGAGGGCGTCATAGAAGAAGTCCGGCTCCTGTGAGTAGATCCAGGAAGTGGTGCCGCGGCTCTTCGTAAACGAGCGTTCCCAAAGGACGCGTTTCGCGGCGGGATCCTCCAGCGTGAGGGTCAGCCCAAGCTCATTCTCGCAACTGACAGCCGGCGCCCCAAAGAACCACAGGTAAACGCCGAAGAATGAGAGGCAGTAGGTGTACATCTTGTCCTGGTAACGCGTAGACTGGATCCGGCCGCGCAGGACCAGGTCCCCATCCGTATCTCTGTAAGTGAAGAAAGCCTGCTTGAAGATGCCACTGTTCTGCAGTTCCTCCGCGATTGCCTTCGCCATGTCTTCGGAAGGCTTGAAGAACCATATGCCGCTGGTAGCGTGCATCTGCACCCCCTCCGGCGACTGCATGTCGTCCCAGCCGTACGGCAGCAGCGGGATAAAGCCGAGCCCCCTGCGAATCAGATTGACGTTTTCCCGGCCATCCGCCAGGGGCGGTACTGCGACCGTCTTGGCCAGCAACGGCGCCGTCCTGACTGCCGGGCTCGCACGGTAAGACCAGGCCCGCTGTTGAGCGCAGCCGACCAGGGCCGCCAGCGCGACGCACGCCGCCAAGGCGCGACAGAACGGAATTCCCCTCATCACTGGACCTCCCTGACTCCGAGCATCCTGGAACGAATCAGACCCTGGTGCACGGTGTGGCCATCTCCGCAAGGGCCAACGGCACGACGGCACTGCACGCGATATGCCGGTGTCTGCGCCGCATTATAACCACAGCGGGCAACCCGTCAACGGGGCACGTCTGGATTCCCACCGAAAAGGAGTCGGGCCTGTGTGGCTCAGGACTCGGGCGTCCACAGGTAGAGGAACACCGCGCCGGGGCGGGGCGGCAGCAGCAGGTCGAGCCCCCGCGCAAGGGGGTCGGGCGCAGGAGCGGCCTCCGAGTAGATGTTCGAGTTGTAGCTGGGAAAGTGGCGGTAGAGGATCACGTCGGCGTGCTGAATGTCGGCCAGCCGGTATGCCTCGTCGAGAGCGTCGTCCAGGTATCCGATGCGGTCTACCATGTGCAGGTCGAGCGCCTGCTGGGCCGTCAGGACGCGGCCATCGGAGATAGCGTCCAGGTCGGCCGGAGTCATGTCCGGACGCCGCTCGCGTACGAGCCCGATGAAGCGCTGGAAAAGGGTATTGATCAGATCCTGGAGGATCTTGCGCTCTTCGGGAGTCATGGGACGGGTGGCGGAGCCGATGTCCTTCAGGGGGCCGCTCTGGATGTGCTCGGACTTCAGGCCGATCTTGCCGAATAGGCCCTCGACGTTGACGTAGCGGAGGGTCGCGCCGATAGAGCCTGTGACCGCGGTCGGCTCGGCCACGATGCAGTCAGCGGCCAGCGCGGCATAGTAGCCGCCGGAGGCCGCCGTGCCCACCAGGGCCGCCACCACGGGGCGGCCGGTCTCCTGGCGGAAGCGCAAGACTTCATGGAAGATCGTGTCGCTGGCAGAAACTTCGCCGCCGGGGCTGTTGACGCGCAGCACGATGGCCCGCACGCTGGAGTCGGCCACGGCCCGCTTGAGCTTCTCCTTGACGTCGGCCACGCTGGTGCCGGGCAGGAGCCGGCTTCCGCCGCCGATGAAGCTCTCTACGTCCACGATGGCCACTTTGTTCGGCTCGAACCAGCGGGGAGACTCGCGGACGACCACCTCCTCTATCTGGCCGCCCGGCAGGGCACTGATGTTGATGCAGCCGCCCAAGGCGAACAGCGCCGCCCCCAGCACCGCCGCACGATACCAGCCTCGGCTCATGGTCCTGCCCCCTTCTTCCGAGTAGCGGCAACCGGACGGATCAAGGAGGGCGCAGGCTCCGTCCGGCGCCTCAGCTCTGCATTCTACCAGACACACCATCCGGCTGCCGAGCGGGCCGCGCAGGCAGCCGCAATGCTCCATGGTTGCGGCACCCGTCCGGGCACTCCGCTACCGGCCGAGTCCCCATCTTTGAAGGAGCGCGCGCAGGCGGTGGTAGCTCTCCTTGGGAGTGCCATCTTTCCTGACGAAGCCGCCGGTGGCGATAAAGGCGGGGTCGCTGAAGTCCCACCAGGTGATGGCCTCGATCTCGGGGCGCGCGTAGCACATGGTATAGAACCACTCGGCCCAGTCGGCCTGGACCGCCTCGGACCACGGCGGGCGCCACAGCCCCTCGATGCGACGGATCCGTTCGGCTTCTTCCGGCGATGACTCAGGGCGCCCGCCTGTGGCGACTCCGAGTTCAGTGATGTGGACAGGCTTGCCGAAGCGAGCGTACTCGTCCAGGACTTTGCTGATGGCCAGCATGTCGCGCGCGGGGAAGTAAAGCTGGACGCCGACGACGTCGAAGTCCACGCCGGCATCCATCACTGCACGGACGTAAGCAAGGGGCGTGAAGACGCGATCGTAGATGGGGCCGAGGTGCACCTTGCCGTCGGCGGCATAATCGCCGAATGAGTTGCAAATATTGACTATGATCGTGGCGTCCGGATCCTTCTCCCTGATGGACTCGCAGGCGACGCCGGTGATGGCCACCTCCTGCTCGTGCGTGAGGCCGAGGCCGTTGGCCCAGTCATGGGCTTCGTTGATCGCGTCCCACATCCTGATGCGGCCGCGGTAGCGCTCGACGCTGCGGCCGACGACGCGGCGACAGTGGCGCTGCGCGCTCTCCCAATCGGCGCCTTTGAGCCATTCGGGGATGCCGGCCTGGTGTCCCCACCAGAGGGGATGTCCTTTGGGGACGATGCGGCTGCGTTCGCACCAGGCGAGGATTTCGTCCACCCGGGAGTAGTCTGGCTTTCCCTCTTCGGGCTCAAGCCGGCCGAGGTAGAAGGGCAGCGTGCCGAAGTTGAGGAGCCCGCTGAAGCGGCGGCGGATCTCCTTGAGGTCCGGGCCGTGGGAAAAAGTGTTGCATCCGAAGAGGAAGCCGGTGCGCTTGCGGCGCCGCGCTATGCGGCTGCGCGCTCGCTCGACGAGCGCCAGCTCCCCTGCCCAGAGACCATGCGAGAGCGAGAGCAGGTGGAGGCCCGCTCGCTTCTCGCCGGAGGCCTTCGCGGCCGATTCCAGGAAGTCAGCGGCGGCATCCACGTGGCCCCGGCAGGCCGGTGACCACGAAATGCCGCGCTCCGCCATAAGTCGCCGAACGTCGGCCAGGCGATCCAATGCCGCGTCTCGGACGAAGTCTATCGCGGCAGCGCGCCGGCCGTAGCCTTTGCCCTGGTTGTCCGCGGTCACCCAGATCGTGCCGAAGTCGGGAACCTGGAACTGGGCGTGCAGCGCGGCCGGCCCGTTCGGCGCCTCGATCTGCACGGTGCCGTCGGGCCGAACCTCGCTGCGCCGGCGCTCCGGCTCGAAGTGCAGATCGGAGGCATAGAGCGTCTTCAGCGCTGCCTCGTCCATCGGGCGCCCATCGAAACCAAAGACCTTCACCTTCAGGAGACGGCTCATGGTCTGTCCTTTCCTGTTACGGGGGTCTGTGCGCGCAGAACTCAGGACGCCTCCTCGAGTTCGTACCCGGAGGAACCGAAGCCCGCTTCCCCGCCGGGGCGGACGGCCGTTGCTCCATTCTACTGAGAGCAGCCGGCGCGTCAACGCGACGCGGCCCGTCAACCGTCTGCCGGGGACTTCGAAACGAATGCAGGGGAGCCGCCGAGGCGGGGAAACGGCCAGGCTCCCGGCTGTTCCGGCGGGGTGATGGGGGCGCCGCACGGCGAAACAACAAGGCTCAGCTAAGGCGCATGGCCCGCCAAGTCGCCGATGACGGGGTGAGTCACGAACGAGATGGGCGACAAGACCCACCAGAGCGTGGTCGTGTCTGACTGCACCACCCTGACCGCAGAATGGCCGCCGGCTTTCGCTTGGACGGTGAAGTCCGACATCATCTGCTGAACCGTCCCGTCGCCCACGACCGGGCCAACGCGCGGAACGACAGCCCCCGCCCTGCCAACTGACGTGCCGCGAGGTCGTCTCCTTGACATTTTCGTATTTTAGTGGATACTGAAACATATGAACCGGAAAGACCGCCACGACGTGGCGCGAATCTTCCGTGCGCTTGCCGTTGAGAAGCGCGTGGAGATAGTGCGGCTCATAGCGAAGCGCAGCCTGTGCGTCGGCGCGTTGTCGAACCTGTCGGGCATCTCGGCGGGAGCCGTGTCGCAGCACTTGCGAGTGCTCAGGGACGCCGGCCTCGTCGAGGCCGAGCGACGCGGCTATTTCACTCACTACAGCCTCGCTCCCGATGCCAGGGAACGGTGCCGGTCTGTCGTCAATGCCCTTTTTGGTGCGAAGGAAGGAGGCAGACGATGTGCTGCGGGAAGGCAAAGTGCGAAAAGCCGGAAGCCCTGAAAGGTAAACCGGGGGAATGCTCCGCGGAGCAGGTGAGGAAGTGCCATGGGGATGTGAAGGAACATCCGTGCTCGGCGGGAAAGGGGAGGCCGAAGTGAGCCGGTTGGCGAGACGCGCGTTGCGGATTGGGTGGAAACTGGCGGCCGTGGCAGCGGTTGGTGGGTTCGTCGTTTATCGCCTGCGCTTTGCGCCGTTGCCAGTAGACAGCTGCCGGGTGGCGATGGGGCCGATTGTCTCGGAAGTGATGGGGACCGGTGCCCTGGAAGCGCGCACCCAGGCAACGATCAGCGCGAAGATCTCCAGCCGGCTCGCCCAAGTGTTGGCCGACCAGGGCGACCGCATCACGAAGGACCAGGTGCTGGCTACCTTAGACGATGGCGATCTGCGCCAGCAAGTGGAGGTGGCCAAAGCGGATGTTGCCGCGAGCGAGGCCGGCGTCGAACACGCAACGGCGGGCATCGTCAGCGCGGAAGCGACCGCCGTGGAGGCCCGCGCCTCGTATGTCCGCAGCGCGGAGTTGCGCAAGGGGGGGTTCATCAGTGATGAAGACCTTGACCAGGCAACGCGGCAGCGTGATGTGGCGGGAGCGGAATTGCGGCGGGCGCAACTGGCAAAGGTGGAGATCGAGCGGCAAGTGCAGAAAGCCCAAGAGTCCCTCCGGTACTACCAAGAGCGTCTGGCCGACACGATCATACGCGGCCCCTTCGACGGGCTGGTCATCCAACGAAGCCGCGAGCCGGGCGACATCGTTGTCCCCGGAAGCGCCATCCTACAGATCATTTCAACCGACCAGATGTGGGTCTCCGCCTGGGTGGACGAATCAGCCATGTCCTCCGTGAAGACCGGCAAGCCGGCCCGTGTCGTATTCCGTTCCGAGCCGAACAAGTCTTACGCCGGCACGGTGAGCCGGATGGCTCCGTTGGTGGACCGTGAGACCCGTGAGTTCGTGGTGGACGTGACGGTGAAGGAACTGCCCAAGACCTGGGCCGTGGGGCAGCGGGCCGAGGTTTACATTCAAACCGCCAGGAAGGACCAAGCCCTGCTTGTTCCCCCAGCGGCCATCATCTGGCAGGGGAAGAAACCTGGGGTCTTCATCAGCAATGCCGGCCATGCCGCATGGCGCAGCGTCGAGCTGGGCCTGCGGAGCGACGATGCCGTGGAAGTCCTCAAAGGCTTGGCGCCGGGCGAAGTCGTCATCTGGCGACCCGACCCGAAGGGAGCGGTTCTGACCGAAGGACGGGCGGTGAGACTGCCATGAACCTTGCCATCCGGGATATCCGCCACAACTCCGGGAGGTTTGTCCTGACGACCATTGGCCTTGGCTTGCTTCTCATGCTCGTCATGGGCATGGGTGGCATCTACCGGGGCTTGGTACAGGAAGCCACGCTGTTAGTTGACCGTATCGGTGCCGACCTGTGGGTAGTCCAGAAGGACACACGCGGGCCGTTTGCGGAAGTCTCCCGGGTCCCGGCCAATCTGGAGGATCGCATCCGCGCCGTCCCAGGGGTCCTGAGTAGTCACGGCTTCGTCTCCCACACGATTCAGCGGGAGTCGAATGGCCAGCCGTTGCGCATGACGGTTCAAGGTCTTTCCTGGCCGGACGACGACGGGCGCTGGCTCCCGATTGTCGCGGGCCGGGCCTTGGGGCAAGCTCACTACGAGATGATCGCCGACGGATCGCTCAAGCTGCTCCTTGGCCAGAAGATCAGACTTGGTAAGGACACCTACACCGTCGTCGGCCGCACGAGGGCGATGAACTCGCCGGCCGGGGACGGGATGGCCTTCTTCACCCTCCCCGACGCCGAAGCCATCCAACTCGATATCTCCGGTGAGGCGATCCGCCTGGAGCGCTCCGCCCGCTATGGCCGGGCCGAGCAGATTGATCTGGGGCGCACCCAACCGCAGGTCATCGAGCGCAGCCTGGGCCCGTCCTCCGCGATCCCGGCCCTCGGCCCGCCCTCCACCAGCGCGGTCCTCGTCAAGGTACGGCCGGGCGTCAATCCCGATCAGGTACGTTCGACCATTGCCCAATGGCCCGATGTTACGGTCTACTCATCGGAGGGCCAGCGACAACTGGTGTTGGGCGGCATCGTGGACCGGTCCCGCCGACAGCTTGGTCTTTTCCGTATCCTGCTCATCATCGTTTCGGCTATTATCATGGCCCTCATTCTCTATACGCTCACGCTGGATAAGCTGCACGACATCGCCATGCTCAAGCTGCTGGGGGCGCGAAACGGCGTCATCCTTGGCCTCATCCTGCAACAGGCGTTCCTCCTGGGCGTTCTGGGCTACGGGGTGGCCTATGTAGTCGGGCAATGGACCTTCCCGTTGTTCCCGCGCCGGGTCGTCCTCATCTACGACGATCTATGGCTGTTGGCGGGGATCGTGGTGGCCATCTCGGTCGTCGCCAGTCTGCTGGGAATAGCCAAGGCTTTGAGCGTGGAACCCAACGAGGTGCTTTCATGAGCACCGCACTCTCCAACGCCGAGACCGTTTTGGACGCCAGTGGCCTGACCAAGATCTACGGCAGCGGCCATACCGAAGTCGTCGCTGTCCGCGATGTCACGCTCACGGTCGCTCGCGCGGAGATTGTGGCGCTGCTCGGACCCAGCGGCGCCGGCAAGTCCACCTTGTTGACCCTCATCGGCCTGATCCTGCCACCCAACGCCGGCCGCATCATCATCGGCGGCGCCACCGTATTCGATGGCGACCGGATGCGGGTCAACGTCCGCAGCTTCCGACGACAGCACCTGGGCTTCGTGTTCCCGAAGGCCAACCTGATCCCCTTCCTCACGGCGGCTGAAAACGTGCGACTGGCGATGGAGATCAACGACCATCCCGCCCGCGCCGCCAGCCGGCGGGCGATGGAATTGCTGGAGTACCTGGGCGTCGGCGAGCGGGCTGAACACTTGCCTTCCATGCTCTCCAGCGGCGAGCAGCAGCGTGTCGCCGTGGCTCGAGCCCTGGCCAATCGTCCGAGCCTCATTCTGGCCGATGAACCCACTGCTGCTCTCGACAGCGTGCGCGGGCGGCAGGTGATGGAACTGTTCCGCAAGGTTGCCCACGAACAGAGCGCTGTCGTGATCGTAGCGACGCACGATCACCGAGCGTTGGACGTGTTCGACCGGATGATCGAGATGGAAGATGGGTGTTTGAGGGATTCCTCTACTAGCGCATGACGTTTGATTTTGGGTTCCCGGTTTTCGCAAGCTTGCCGATGTCTCCATTGGCGAGTGATTCGCCTGAAAGGAGGGTCGGCATGGCCAGGAGGTACGTCGTCAGACTTACGCGCGAGGAACGGTCTGCGCTGGAGGATCTGGTGCGAAGAGGCAAAACGCAGGCGTATCGTATAAAGCACGCCAACATCCTGTTGGCCGTTGATGCCGACGGGCCGGGCTGGAGCGATGACCAGACGGCCCAGGCATTCCACTGCCACAGGAACACCATCAGCAACGTGCGGCAGCGATTCGTCGAAGGCGGCCTGGAGGCCGCCCTGGAGCGCAAGAGGCAAGAGAGGCCGTCCCGAACCCCCATCCTGGACGGCGAGGGCGAGGCCCGGCTGATCGCGATCGCCTGCAGCCCACCGCCCGAGGGCCGGGCCAGGTGGACGCTGAAGATGCTGGCCGACAGGCTGGTAGAGCTGGAAGTGGTCGATTCGATATCGGACCAGACGGTGCGGCGCACGCTCAAAAAAACGAGACCAAACCGCACCTGCGCCAGTGCTGGGTGATTCCTCCGGAGGAAGACTCGGACTTCGTCGCCCACATGGAGGACGTGCTGGACGTTTACAAGCGGCCCTACGATCCTCAGCTTCCGGTGGTCTGCATGGATGAGCAGTCGACACAGTTGATCAAAGAGACGCGCAGCAAAGTCCCGGCCGCCCCGGGCCGACCGGAGCGAGTGGACCACGAATACGAGCGGGCCGGCACGGCGGTGAACTTCATGTTCACCGAGCCGCTGGCCGGATGGCGGAAGGTGAACGTGCGGGAGCGCAAGACCAAGCTGGATTGGGCTGAAGAGATCAGGGAACTGCTCGAGGTGGATTATCCCGAGGCCGACAGAGTCGTGCTGGTATGCGACAATCTGAACACGCACACGATCGGCTCGTTCTATGAGGCGTTCGCGCCGGCACAGGCGCGTCGGCTGGCCCGGCGGCTGGAGATCCACTACACGCCGAAGCACGGGAGTTGGCTGAACATCGCCGAAGCGGAGTTGAGCGTCTTCACCCGCCAATGCCTGGACCGGCGCATACCAACAGTAGCGGCTTTGCGGGCACAGGCGCGGCACTGGTACCGAGAGCGCAACGCCACGCAGAAGGGCGTAGACTGGCAATTCACCACCGACGACGCCCGCACCAAGTTGCATCGACTCTACCCACAGATACAAATGTCATGAACCACTAGAGGGGCCGATCACAGGAGCAATCGCTCCACAGCCGTGACGCAGGTGTCTACAGAACACATTTTGCTCACTCGTTCCCTTGCCCTATCAGCGGTCATCCTTCTCGTCGCGGGCTTGCAGAGGAGATCCATTACCATGCGCGCGAGCCTGTCCACGTCGTGCGTCGGCAGAAGGAAACCCACGTCGCCGTTCCGGCCCATTACCTCCTCCAGCCCGCCATTGACGAGTGAAGCAACCACCGGCAAGCCGTGCGCCATTGCCTCCAGTGGAGTGGTCGGGAAAGCGTCCCAGTCGGAGTTGAAGACAAGGACATCCAAGCTGCGGTAGAAGTGTGTAAGGTCCTCTTGCCATCCCAGCCAATGCACCTTCGAACCTACTCCGAGTCGATCAGCAAGGGCCACGAGTTCGGTTCGCTGCGGGCCGTTCCCCGCTATTAGGAACTCAGCTTCGGGCATGGCTGCGTGTACCAGCGCGGCCACATGCAAGAAGACGTCGAAGCGCTTTCGCTGAATGAGCCAGCCAGCGTTGCCGATCACCGGCGCACCTGCTGGCAGTCCTATTGCTAATCGCGCAGCGCGACGGTCGGAGCTGGTTGCCAAGTCAGGAAGAGGCAGCGGATTCCTGATGGTACGGGCGAGCTTCGCCACCGGCGGGTACATACGCTCTGCCTCGCGCCTCACGAAGTCCGAGGGAAACGTGATCGCGCGGAACCGTCGGAGCGCAACACGGTAGATAAGACGCCACTGCCAGACCGGTTTCACCCCAGTATGGTGAAAGTGCATAGCCAATACCCGGCGCGGTCCGAAGAGACCACCCAATGCCAGCATGGCCATCAGGTTATGTCCTGTCATGACCAAGGCATCGGCCGAGCGCCGCCGCAGCTCCCGGCGCAGCCGAGGGAAAGACCTCCACCCCCCTCTACCAAGATAGGGCAAACCTGCAGCGGGGATGCCAGCTTCTCCCAACATGGGAGCCATGGGACCAAGAACGTTGAGGGAAAGCACTTCGCAGGTATGCCCACGCAGTTGGAGGCCCTTCATCAGGCGCAAGGAAGCCTGCTCCGTTCCACCCAAGTTGGTGCACTGTATTAAGTTGAGTATGTGCAAAGCTCTCTCCGACGCAGAAGCCGACGGGGCCTCTGCGGCGCCCGTCCCAGGATTGGAGTTCGGAGTTTGGCAACAGCTATGGAAGTCAGTTCAGCAAACGCGATCAGCTAAGGCCGAAACGCGTTGCCGTCAGGTTGAAAACAAGGTGCTTTGCCGAGGTTGCTGGTCGTTGCTGGCGCTTGTCTGGATGCGGTCCACGTTGATGGCGAGGGCCTTCCGAAGGAGTTCCAGCGTCTCGGGGACCTCCGGGCCGAGGGGGGCACCGTTGGTGGACTTCCTGACTTCCAGTTTGCCGAACTCAGTCCCGTTCGTGCCCAAGGGCAAGGTTGCCGACCACATAGTACCCTGACCCTCCCCCAGGGCTTTGCCGGGGGGAGGGGCGTTGGAGCCCCCGTTACCGGGGTCTTGGAAGTCCTCCCGCCGAAGCCCATCGGCGGCCGGGAGGACGTTCATGCACCCATTGCGATGGCGGTCCTCGCCATTACCGTCGCGCTCCCAACTGTAATCAGCGACAGGCTGCCTGCCCTCCGGGCCGTCCCCAAAGAGGACCATCGAGGCGTCGTCGAGTTCCGTGCTGTCGGCGGCGTGCACAAACGTCGCCCAGAGTTCGTCGATTGTGCGCGCGTGCCGCATGCTTGCAGAGGCGACATAAGCGGCCGCCCGACATTGCCTGCTCCGCCGCTTGCGTTCGATTTGACGGAGGAGGCGCTCCTTGGCAAGCTTCAGCTCGTGCCGCCCGACGACGCGGAGGGCGAGGAACGTGACGAGGCCGAGGACGACGAGGATGGCCGTGGCCTGGAGGCTGTTGGCGGCGCTCATCAGGAGCGCGAGCTGGGCGAGGACGATGCAGCCTGCGTACATGAGGAGGACGGCGACGCGATGGCTGAGGCCCATCTCGAGGAGCTTATGGTGGATGTGCTGATGGTCGCCGGCGGAGAACGGGATCTCCTTGGCCCAGCGGCGGAGCATGGCGAGGGCGGTATCCATGATGGGGAGGCCGAGGGCGATGACGGGTATCAGGAGGGCGACCACAGCGTGGGACTTCTGCGAGCCGCGCAGGCCCACGCAGGCGATGAGGAAGCCGAGGAGGAGGCTGCCGGAGTCGCCGAGCAAGATCGAGGCCGGACGGAAGTTGAGGACCAGGAAGCCGAGCGTGGCGCCGGCGAGGGCCGCACAGAGGAGGGCCGCCGAGGCGTTCTGGAAAAGGATGCTGGTCATGAAGACGGCGGCAGAGGCGAAGAGGACTACGCCGGCAGCCAGGCCGTCTATGAGGTTTATGGCGTTCATGCAGCCGAGGAACCAGAAGACAGTCACCGGAAGGGCGAACCAGCCGAGGTGGATGGCGCGGCCGAAGGGATTGCTGAAGCTGTCTATGTGGTAGCCGGCGGCGTACATGGCTACGGCGACGAGGGTGCAGATAAGGAGCTTCCACCTGGCGCGGAGGCCCCGGACGTCGTCATAGGCGCCAGTCAGCAGGACGACGGCGGCGCCACAGACGAGGGACAGGAAGTCCGAGCTGCTGAGGCAGCTCTGCACGCCGGCGTGTCCGGTGAGCCAGCAACAGACAAAGAGCGAGATAGTGAATGCGCCGAAGATGGCGACGCCGCCCAACAACGGGACCTGGCGGCCGTGGACCTTTCGGAAGCCGTCGGGCCTATCGAGGACGCCAAGCCTGCGGGCGGTCCAGCGGACGACCAGAGCCAGGGCCAAGGCGATGGCGGCAGCGAGTGCGAATGTGACGGCGTAGGGGTTCATAGGGACGGGTGACGAAGCCTAACAACCGCTAACAATGTCCACCGCCGAGCACGCCGAGGCGTGTCCGCCGCCCGGCGGACACGACGCAGAGGGGACGACAGGTGTGTACTCCTGGGGCCGGTGCCGTCAGCCGTTTTCCGAGCCCTTTGTACCGCCCGGCGGTGTATTTTGTCGGCCATTCCGATGAACTTTAGCTTTATGCGGTAATTGCGACGGCTCGTCGAAAAGGATCGTAAGCTTTGTCGTGACCAAGCGCTCTACTCTACTGAGCAAACTTGATTTGGACGGCCTTCTGTTCTGCGGCGAGGGGCATCGCCAGATCAGTCTGAAGCTTCTGCCCGCGGACGAGTGCGGCAGGATTGACGGAGAGCAGTTGCCAGGCTACGTCTTCTCCCGCCATCGCCACGAGGCGTTCGAACACTTTCGGAAACTCGGGACTGCGGCGGTGACGGAGGCCGGAATGAGCATCGGACGCCACAACGTGCGCGAGCCCGGCCCGAAGCAGGTGCTCCGCGAGGCGCTTGGCACCCCTTCCGAACTCGCCCAGGAAGGAAGCGCCCGTGAGCTGCAAGAGGCAACCGCACTCGACGAGTTGGGCCAGGCGCTCGGGCTTCCGAACGAACTCCGGATTGCGCTCGGGATGGCTGAGGACGAGCGTGATGCCGCGCATGGCGAGGTCGCCGACCAGGCCTTCGATCCGGGGCAGGCCCTGCGGGGGAAGCTCAAGGAGGACGTACTTCGCGGCCTCGGCGAGAGTGAGCGCGCGGCCGTCCTCCAGCGCCTCCAGGAGGTCCGGACAGAGCCGGACGTCGCCGCCTGGGAAGATCTCGAGCGCTATGGTGGTGTATGCGGCACGCTTCTGCAAGCAGCCTGACGCCGCTGCGCACGTCCTCTGCGGTGAGGTTGAACGGGGGCACGCACATATGAGGGGTCGCCACAATGGCGCCCACTCCCTGCTCGGCGTAGAGCTCGCACATGTGCAGCGATTCCGCGAGCGTGGCCGGGCCGTCGTCCAGGCCCGGGAGCAGATGCGCATGGATGTCAACGAATGAGAGGCTATGTGTCATATCGCGCCTCGCTTTCCCATCAGCGCGGGACGCCCTCTGGCGGACAAGGCGCGCCAGACCGACCAGGAGCCAGAGGCCACGGCCATGCCCCCGATGTTCGCGGCGAAGTCGGCAAGGCTGCACGTCCGCCATGGAAGGAATGCCTGCACGAGTTCAAGCGCCGCGCCGAGGGTCAGGCCGAACGCGACGGCGAGCAGAGGGGTCGGCCACGTGGCCGGGCCAGGCCCGGCAAGGGCGATGCAGAGGATGAGCACGAGGCCTGCATAGGCCGTGCAATGGGCTGCGAGATCGCCGCCGGGCAGGTAAGCGATGACGCCAAGGCCCGGCGCGGCCGGCCGCGCCACCGAATAGAGGCAGAGCAAGGCAACGTACAAGACGAGCGCCACGCGGGCAGCAGCTCGGGCACGGGATGTGATAGCGGGCGTCATTTGGCTTCGCTCGCCTCCGCCAGTCTCTTCCGCACATCGGCGATGAGGCGCTTTGCCTCCGCGACTCCCCTCTCGCCGGCGATGCGTTCGGCCTGCTGAAGGTAAGACTCCGCGAGCGGCGCGTATCCGTGCGCTCGGAACGCGTCGGCGAGGTAGGCACGGACTGAGGCGTCGTTCGGCAGGAGTTCGCAGGCGCGCTCCGCCTGGGCCCAGGCGAGGTCCGCGCGGCCAAAGTTCAGGTACTGGATCGCAAGCCACAGGGGGTGCTGGGCGTTCAGGGGCTCAAGCCGGGCGGCGGTCATCCGGAGCTTCAGTGACCTGTCGGCCAGCGCGAGCTTCTCCACGGGATCGCTCACGGCGTCCGCCGCGTCCATGGCCAGGGCGGCGAGGTCCGCGTGGAGTTCGGCGTCGCCCGGGGAGCCTTCGCTAATGCTCCGCTCGGACGCTTCAATCAGGGCGAGCGCTCGGCCCGGGTCACGCGGAATGCTCCGCTGGGAGCGATGGATCAAAGAGCCCTCGAGCTGGCCTCTTAAGGGGTCCAGGGCGAAGTTGCAGGCCACAAGCCAGACGACGAAGCCTACGAGGGCTGAGGGCAGCATCAGCGGGCGGAGGTTGTGCGTTGCGGGTCTGCTCCTCCTGCCCGAGCCCGGATCAGGGGCGTGACGGGCGCTCACGGCATCCGGGCCACCGCCGTCAGTTGCCTGGACAGGAACGGCAGCTTCTTTCTCAGCAGACGTCGAACCTTTCTGCTTGCGGGTCAACTCGATGCGCGAGGCACGGCAGAGCAAGGCTGCAACCACTGCCAGAGTGGCGGCTATTGCGGGCGAGCGCATGGGGAAGTCCACGGTAGAGTGCAGCATCACGGCGAAGGGAGCGCCGAGGCCGCCTGCGAGGAAGCCCCGCACATAGGGGTTCCTGCGCGTTGCAAGCGCCCGGATAACGGTCACGTAGAACAGCACCGCCGCGAGCCCGAGGAGCGCCAGGCCCGTGAAGCCCGTCTCAGCAAAGACGTGGACGTATTCGTCGTGGGGGCTGGCGGCGACGGCCCGGGTCGGGAGCGTTCGGTAGAGAGGGTAGACGGAGAGGAACGTGCCGGCGCCGGTGCCGAGGACGGGGAAGTCCAGGCCCATCCGCCATGCATCCTTGAACATGATAGCCCGCCAGTCAGAATGCGGATCCCGGGCAACGTCCTCGAGCGTGGAGAGCCGCTTGATCACCGGCTCCCAGCCCAGGTACGTGACCCACCCAAGTATCAGCACGATCACTGCCGCCACATAGAGGCCCTTCCTGCGTCCGGCGCTCGCGGCGCCGACAAGGGCGAGCACGCCGGCAAAGGCGAGGAGCATGGAAAGGATTCCGCCGCGCGAGAGCGACCAGAAGACGGCTGCACCCATGATGGCGACGCAGAAGCCGATGAGGGCGTTCTGGTGGGCCTTGCCTGCGGCCTTCCTCCCCAGCCCTTCGCGCCAGTCCTTCAGCGAGCCCGCAGCGCTTGCCGCCCGTGCCAGCAGGAGCCCCAGCCCGACGAAGAGGCAGAGGCCGGCGTACGCAGCGAACTGGTTACGGGAGACAAAGGGCCCCGAAGGGGGCGCCTCCCTGGCTCAGCTCGCGCCACCAGTAAAGCTTGTGGGTCCCCGACAGGTTCTGCAGGATGCCGAGCAGCGAAACCACAAACCCGACGGACACGATGACGGCGGCGAGCTTGCCCAACTCTGAGCGCGACCTCACGTGCCCGTACGCGGCCAGAAACAGGGCCACGTAGGCGGAGAGCATGATGAGGGCGCAACGGGTGGCATAGGGGTAGAGGGACGGCGCGAACGACCTTGCGGGCCCATCACCGCCCGGCAAGGCTGCCACCGCCTCATGCAGTGCGGCTGTGCGCGGGCTGACGTACTCAAGGAGGCCGGCAGGCCATCGGATCCCCTGCAAGGCCACAAGGAGGAGGGCAAGGACGGCCGGGACGAGGAGAGGCGTGGCCAGCTTCCGGGCCTCCCCCGCGGCCACGACTCTGACCAGGAGCGCTGCCAGCGCCGTATAGGCGAGGAGCGCGAGGACCGAACAGGCCCATGGTTCGACGGCCCCGAAGGCAAGGGGCGCGAACCCCAGGGCCGCGATGAGGCAGAATGAGGTAGTCTTCGAGAGGTAGTTCACTGCTTTACAGCCTGCCGCCCCATGCGCATCGGTCGGGGGGCCTTGAGAAAGGCCCGTACCCAGTCTGCGGCGGCAGACGCCCCATATGGACCCATCTGAAAGGCCAGAACTCCGTCGGATAAAACGACCTGTTGTGTTTACGCCTGGACTTCATCTTTACCTGCCGGCCCCGTCCTTTCGCCCCCCTTACCTACATTCGCAGGAGCGCCGGCGCTGCTTCGGGCCGGAGGAGCGTCGGCTCCCGGCTCCCCTTCGCCGTCGTCCTTGTAGTAGCGTTGGTAGTCATAGTAATAATAGCCATAGGAGCTGTAGTGCCGGAGGAACTTCGGCCGCACCTGATTGAGGACGACCCCGATCACTTTCCCGTGAAAAGCCTCGATCTGTTTTGTCGCCCTCACGGCGGCGTCGCGGCGGGTCTTCGCGGCCTTCAGGACCATCACCGCCCCATCACATCCGCTCGCGAGCCCTGCGGAATCCGCAACGAACAGGGCCGGGCAGGAGTCAAAGATGACCATGTCGTACCGCGCGCGCGCCTGGTGTATGAAGTTGGCCATAGCATCCCCGCCGAGCAGTTCGGCGGGGTTCGGCACCTTGGACCCGGCGCACAGGATGTGGAGGTTCTCAAGCTTGCCGTTGTCACCGTTCACCGGCTTCTGGACCATCTCATCAAATGGCTTTCCTTCGACGAGCATGTTCGTAAGGCCCGGAGACCTGCGGAGGCCGAACGCCTGGTGGAGCGTAGGGCGACGAAGGTCAGCATCCACGAGCAAGACGCGCTTGCCGTCCTGAGCAACAGTCACGGCCAGGTTGGCAGCAAAGACGGACTTGCCGTCCTGCGGGGCTGCCGAGGTGACCATCAGCGACTTCACCTGGCCCCGCGTGCCGCTGAAGTACACGTTGGTGCGGATGGAGCGAAACGCTTCCGTCCCTGAGCTGGACGGATGGGCCAGAGAGTATTGAGCAAGGCCTGCCAAGCCGTCCTGCTCTCCGGCGGCTGTTTCCAGGCGCGGCACATAGCCAAGCCACGGCACGTTGAGCCCCTTCTCGACGTCGTCCGGCGTTTTCACTGTGTCATCGAGGTGCTCGAGCGCGTACGCCGCGCCGAGGCCAACAAGGATGCCGAGGAGGGCGCCGAGGATGAGGGCGCGCGGCTTGTTGGGGCTGACCGGCCGCTGGGAGGGAGTTGCGCGCTCGACGAGGGTCACGTTGGTGATGCCGGCGTCCCGGGTCAGGCCGACCTCCTTCATCCTGTCCACGATGACGTCAAAGACGTGCGCCTGGCGCGCCGCATCCTTGTCAAGGCGGCCGAAGACGTGGGACTTCCGCGCCTGGTCGAGCGCCAACTGGCTCTCCTCGGCAACGGCCCGCATGAGTTCCTGCTCGCGGGCGACGAGCATTTCGTGTTCGGCCCGGATAGAGTTCGCCGCGCGCGACGCAGCCTTCTGCAGCTCCCCCTCCAGTTGCCCTATCTGCTCCTTGAGCGCGAGGACATCCGGATGTTTCTCTCCGCACGCGCGCAGCGTCGTTTCGAGGGACAGCTCGGCCTGCACGAGACGGCCGTAAAGCTCAACCACCGCAGGCGCGTTGGCGATCAGGTTCACCCCGAGCAACGAATTCAGGTCGTGGCCCTCGCCCTCGGCCTTCTGGATCGCCTCTGCCGCGACCGCAAGCTCGATGCGGCGGAGCTGCACTTTGGTGTATTCGTCGTTGAGCGCCCTGCGCCGTTCCATCACGGGGCTCAGGTTGCTCTGTTCGCCCGGCGAGCCGAGTTCGGGGATAGTGGCCTGCTCGCGGTAAGAGAGCAGGTCATCTTCGGCTTTCTTAAGCGCCTTCTCCTGCTCTTTCATCTGCTGCTGGAGTATGCTGAAGGCCTGGCCGGCGCTTTCCTGCCGGGCTGCAACGCTGAATGCCACATAGGCCTCCGCCACGGAGTTGGCCGCCAGGGCGCTCAGCTTAGGGTCGGACCCGCGCACGATGACGTCCACCAGGTCAGTCTCTTTGACCGGCCGCAACTGCACCGCCTTCTTGAGCTGCTCCCAGGGCTCCTCCTGGCGCGAAGGCTCTCCTGAAAAGACGGACCGAAGCTCGCGGAGGGCGCTGCCCCAAAGGCCGGGCCGCGTGGTTTCGCGGTCACTCTGCACCTCGAAGACCCTCGCGAGCCCTTCGCGCTCCAGGGCCTTATCGAGCACGGGCCTGCTCGTGATGAGGTTGACCTGGGTTGCGAAGTACGCCTGATCCTTCTGCTCCTGCCCTTGCGCGAAAGCAGACGCCAGTGGCAGCCGGCGCTCGATGAGGAGGCGCGCCGAAGCCTCGTAGATGGGGGTAGCCCGGAAGGTGTAGATGGCCGCGATGCTGAAGAGCACCACGGCGCACGCAGAGATGGTCCAGAACCTCCCGCGGATCACCTCTAAGTGATGGCGGATGCTGAACTCACCACCGCTGGTTACGTATGGATCGGCGAACTGGTTTTCGTCCATTCCTCACGTCCTTTTCAGAAAGTCCGTGTCCCGACACAGGGCCAAGCGCGGCTGCAATCAGTAAGTCGGCGGAGCCAGGCTTCGGAGGCCGATGGCATGAAGGATTCCACTTACCACACGGTGCCCCCAGCTTGTTCCCACGATGATGGTGTCGCCCGGCTTGATGATGACGTCAGGTTCGTCGCCGGCGGCCACCCTGGTCAGGTCCACCCGGTAAACTTCCTTGCCCTGAGGAGCATTCCTGAGCAGCACCGCTTTCTCCGCCAGGCCGTCCACATCCAGTCCACGGGCAAAGGCGATGGCGTCCATCATGCCCAGGGGCGTGCCGTCGGCAGGCAGCGGGTAGGGACCGGGAGCCCTCACGTAGCCCTGCACGAAGAACAACTGCGTCGGCAGGGGGACGACATACACCATATCTTCGGGGTAGACCCAGGCCTGGCGCTGCACCTCACCTCCGGCCACAAGCTCGGACAGGCTCAAATCCTCCGCCGGCGCGCGGGCTTCATTGCTCTCGCCGGAGGGAACGGGCCTCGTCAGGCGCACAGTCTGGCTCGCCTTGTCGGTCACTCCCCCCGCTTGAAGGATGGCCTCGAGCAGGCACATGCGATTTGTCCGCAACATCACCACACGCGGGCTCGCGACAGCCCCCGTAACGAGGACCCGCTTGCTGACGTAGTTGGTCACCACGACCGTCACCGTGGGGTCGCGGTAATAGCCGTCCGCATAGAGGGTCGCCACCTTCGCTTCAATCTCCTTGATGCTAAGGCCCGCTACGTGGACAGTGCCGATGAGGGGAAGGCTGAGGTTGCCATCTTCGCTGACCGGCATCTCTGCCGCGCTCCGCACTCCGACCTGTGCCGGCACAGAAACGGGGACGCTGAGCACGTCCCCGGGGCCGACCACGTATTCCTCCGGTTTCTCCTTGCCAGCGGCCTTCTGCCACCGGGTAAGAGCTTCGGCCAGCTTCCTGGTCCTCTCTGCCCCGCTCTGCTCTTCCGTAGCGGGCCTTGGCGGGCTTGGCAGGAGGTCGGCAGCGTAGTTCCGGAGGACGGGGCGCTGATAGTCAGGATAGCTACATCCAGCGAGCGCAATACATACGCCTGCCGCCAAGAGTATGAGAAAAGACTTCATACTGTGGAGGCCCTGCGGCGGGTAGTCGAACACGTAGCCGGGCTGCTTCACGTTCAGATCGCCCAGGCTCGTGTTAGTAAATCTGGACACCAGTAATGTCCATAATGTTCAACAGAGTGTCGGAGCTTGGAGACGACGAGGCGCTCGAAGGCATTTTGCGCGAGTCCTAAGACATTTATGCTCAAGGAGATAGGGAGACGACGGAATCCCCGAGTGCAAAGCGCAAACGGGGAACGTCATTTGCTGGGTAGTTTAGGAGAGCAGGAAAGACGGGGGTTCCCCCAAAGAAGGCAGCTTCATGATGTAGCTGCAAGGGGGGTAAGGAAAGCGCATTTTGCCGCTTGCGTACTGGCGGCGTTGACTTGCAGATTTCTGGTCCGCAGTGCAGAGGTTGGTACCTCGACCGAGAATATCAACAACGCGCCACTCAATGGTCCCGCTTGGGGGAGAGCGGCAAGGAGCCCCTCGAGGCCGTAGCATGACCATAGAGATTCTCTTGGTCGACGACCACGCTGTCGTCCGCGAAGGCCTGAAGTCTCTGCTGAACTCCGAAGCCGACATGTCAGTGGTGGGGGAGGCCGGCGACGGCACGTCGGCGGTGGAGTTGGCGAAGATGCTCGTGCCCGATGTTGTCGTGCTGGCTTTCGCTATTGCGGGCACGAATGGCATCGAGATTGCCCACCGAATCGCTGCCGAGGTCCCCGGCGTCAAGATCCTCGCGCTGTCCATGCACACCGAAAACCGGCTCATTGGAGACATGCTCAGCGCAGGCGCCATGGGGTATGTACACAAGGGATGCAGTTTCGCGGAACTT
>Ga0315289_10003242_pt1 | contig 24685 bp, 24 predicted proteins | sample YL17G11_40_MG_FD_203452 | JGI IMG/M metagenome (GOLD analysis project Ga0315289, IMG submission 203452) | Sediment microbial communities from Yellowstone Lake, YNP, Wyoming, USA - YL17G11_40 | ecosystem: Environmental > Aquatic > Freshwater > Lake > Sediment | place: USA: Wyoming | collected...
GAATAGATGGTGTTATGAGAAATAGAGTAACAAATAGTATACTTCCAACCAGCAGGATGCGGTTATCCATTTCCTTCCCTCTTATAATCAATGCAACATCTACTATTTAGATGTTATTTAAGGAGTAAATATGCATCCATTGAGGGATAAATGTATTTATAGGAGAACATCGTTATAAAATATGATAACGGGGGAAAGTAATGGATAAATATCCTCTGATTGGGGTAAGTATCATTGCTGTGGTTCTTCTCATTCTTGGTTCGTTGAGTAATGTTGTTGGGTATCAGTCCGCACAATCATCTGGTGTGAATGAGTCTCCATTATTCAGTATAAGAACGCAGAAAGCGAACAATCATCTGAAGAACGTCATCTCGTCTCAATATCTTGGTAAGGGAAAAGATGCTCTCTTGCAGTTTCCAATCAGAGATAACAGGACTGAATTGCTAAAAAAGGCTATCGAATTCATTAGTAAAATGGATGATAAAACATTTGAACGGTTCAAAGAATTGTGTATCCAAAGAATAAGACAGGACAAAACCATTAGTGATACGAACCCTAATGAGATAATACAGATGCTTCAATTATTGCGAACGAAACCAGAAACAATTACACACTCTTTTATTAGCAGAAATAATTATAATTTAACATCAAATGATTTGATTACGATTTGTATTTGGTTTCCTGGATGCATACCCTTTTTTATTATTTGGAGTATCGTTTTTATTATTGCTATGGTGTACCTTTCAATAACGCTTCAAATTAGTTGTTATTTCACATGCCAATGCTATGGTGTACCTCTCAATAACGCTTCAAATTAGTTGTTATTTCACATGCCAAGGTCCATCATTCTGTCATGGTTCTCGATGTATGAATACATAAAATAAACAATATTCCTTGGAGGAATTACTATAAAGAGAGGTCTGGCTGTCGGAATCATTCTCTTGTTCGTTGGTGTAACAGTCGCACCAAGCATCAACTTCAACATTGTCAAAGCATCCAATGACAATAACCTTGTGGAAGTAACCACACAAGCATGTGGTATCAATGGATTTAGAAATACCACGGTGAAACTGACCAAGCAACAAGCTAGCGAGGTAGATAACTTATTTGAAAGCATAAAAACAAAATTGGATAATGCAACCGATAGAGCGGAAACAATTACGTTTTTCAAAGAAGTAATAGTAAAACTGAATAAATATAGACTATTGCCAAGAGGGATGAATATTGAAGAAGCATTCAAATTAATGAGTAATGAATATAAGATTTATGGAGAATCAACTAAAACATACTTTTTAGAACCGATGGGTGTTTTTTTATATCAGTTGTCAAATCGTTTAAACCTTTTTGATTTTGGATACTCTTTCTTTCTTCAGACTTTCAGAAATCCTGTTCAATTAGGTAGTTGGATAGCATTTGGTTATGCGCTTCGTGATTGGGAGGGTCATATAGAGGACTGGAAACCAGCAGAGGGTTGGATAAAGATTGTCAGTTCACAACATTCTGAAGAGTATAATGGAACATTTTATGGACAACTAGATAGTTTGGAAGGATTTACCTGGAATCCAGCAGGCTACATCCCACATTACTGCATCGGTATCACTGGATTCAAAGGACTGAATATAGGGAATTACTATATCGGCTCTGCTCGTTTAGTAAATATTAAACCAAATCCTCCTACATGGTTTTAGAGCATTCATGAAGACCTGAAAAGTGAACAGTTTCTCTCCCGTTGGGATGCTCAAAAAATGAACAGCCTCACCATCTTCAGGAGATGAATCCTGGATTTCGTATTAATATATAATAGGATATCTTACTTACCGCCAATGTGGATGTGGATTTGAAGAAAATGCAAGTTGATAGGATGATAATATCTGCGGAAATGATTATGTTTTATCTTTGAATCTCCAGATTATAACCTAAAGAGCAACCAATATAGGTGTATTCACCACCAAAAAAGAAGATAAGTAAAAACAGCAACGGTAACAAGGATGAACAGGTGTATGGGAAGAAACTGATGTTTCCCAGTCGAACCAAATACCTATATTTCTCCCAGAATTTGTATGATGAGGTCCTGTTGAACAGACGAAAACACTTGGAACAGGAATATGATGAGGCAATGAGCCTATGGAAGACCTTACAAGCAAACAAACGACAACGTCAGAAATACCGGAAGCAAGCAAATAATCAAATAAATAAATCCTATGATTTCTAATAGGATACATCCAGGAAACCAGCATAAGGTAGGAGTAACTCGCCAAGTCTTATCATCATTGCTGTCTGCTTCTTTTCCATCAAATGTTTTTGAGGCAGCTCTCAACTGATACAGCTCATAAACAATCTTGTTTACATCCAAAGCATAATTTTTTTCTTGTTGAGACATTTCATAAACAGCGGTATTAACGAATTTGTTAAACGTATCATCATCCATGAGTTTTATTCTGTTAATAACTTCTTGAACTTTTTCAAGAGTATCGCCTCTCTTTGAAATCATTATATCGCTATTTTTTCCTTTACCAAGGTATTCTAAAATGATTTTATTTTCTTCATTCTTATGGATAGCATTTTGTGTTCTAACACGAAACAATGGTGAATTGCTTACAGAATCAGATGTTGTTGATTGTACACCAACCACATTGGCAAAAGATACAAGAATAAGGATTACAACCGCCCCTATACTCCCAAGGAGTATCTTTGTCTTCATTACCTTCCCTCATATAATCAATACAAGAACTATTATATAACCTTTGTTTCTGGAATATTTCTCTTTTATTGATATTATTAGCAATAAAAAGAAGAAAAAAGTTCAGTGCGGGCGCCGGGATTTGAACCCGAGTTTTAAGCTTGGCAAGCTTAAGTGATACCAGACTACACTACACCCGCATATCAGGATTGTAGAAACCATGAAGCAATCATCCCTTAAAAAGTATTACGCTGGTTCTACAAGAGTACCAAACTCAGTCCTATAAAATATTATACGAAAAACTATATAAATGCCAAAGAACCTTTTTATTTTGAAAATCATGAAACGTATCGCTTTACTACTACTCGTTCTCGTCTTGGTTGGAGGGAACTCTTTTACTGCGCTCGCTGTCGATAAAAAAAATATTGACAGCAGTCATGGTTTTTCTCCACAAGATATTGAACTCGGTGACGACGCATTTCACGGACATGGAATGCTTCCGTATACCGAATGGTGGTACTTCGACGCGATGTTTTCCAATGGCTATTCTGCCCAGATGAGCGTTCGTATTATCAGTACATTTGGAAAAGGGTTTGTTTTTCAACGGCTCGATCTTTACAAAGACGGAATCCTGATTACTCACGATTCCACCTCATATCATTTGAAAGAACTCTTTGCGTCCTCAAAGGTTCCCTTCGTGCAGATTCATGGAAAAACAATACTTGTCGGATCCAGTGATAATACCACCGGAGACTTCGTGTATACCATGTCATTTGATTTTCCTGGAAGTGCTGCGGTGTTGCGTTTTGTAGGGTGTACAAAAGGGTGGAAAGGACAGCATCAGAGCGGGGATTGGTGGGCGGTAGTTCTCCCTAGAGCAATAGTAACAGGTACGATTACAATTGACAATACGACCATGAATGTAGAAGGTACTGGGTATCATGATCATAATTGGGATGTCAGTGCACGAGCAGGCTTTTACTTTGGTTGGTTCTGGGGTAAGTTCAACTCACCAGAATACACCGCAACCTGGTCAGCGATTCTTTCGACACGAGCAACAGTGCAACCGATTATGGTTGTGAACAAAAAAAATGCTGGATATATTGCTATTCCTTCTGAGACGATCTGGTTCTCCGCTAAAGACGTCCGTCTGGACCATTTCATGTTTGTTCCACATTTCTTCAACATTGAAACCATGACCGATAAGGTTTTTCTTGTGGTAAATATGGAAGTAATTAGTGTCGATCATGAGCAATTCATGGGGTTTATGAATTATTGGCGGTACCATGTAAAATGCAGCGGCATTTTCATGGTTGATGGTCACGCGGAAACCGTTGATGGTGTATTTATCGCTGAATACCTTCGTTTCCGCTAAATGATACGAGAAGAGATGGTGTTGCTTGATTCATTCGTTTTAATGGTTTGCTAAGATGTCGTCGGGCACAGACCGGGACCTCATAGAAACCTTTTGTGATAGTGCGTGGTTTTTCTTGGAAAATTGGGGTAACGCTGGTTGTCCCGCATTTGATGCACTTGTACCCCTGTTCGGTTCCTTTGGATTTCATATGTTTGCCACAGGTCGGACAGACCGGGTTTTCTGTTTTCACCAATAGCGTGATGAGATGTTTGACCGTGAGTTTTTCCAAGTTGATCGTGAGCGGGTGTTCACGGACGCCACCGTATACTTCAACGAGGTCGCCAACATGTAATCCTCGAACAGTATTTCGGAATTCTTTGGTTGGCTCGTAGGCAGCACAGGGTATCGTTCCGGTTAGATCTTTTATGGTGAACAGAACGTGTCCCCCTTGAATCGTGAACGGATTCTCGACGACCGATCCTTCGGTGATGACTGATTCAAAAGGCTGGATTTGTGCGATTTGTTTTTTTTGCAGATGATTGTCGGTTCCTTGGTTCGTTTCAAACAGGAGCCAGCTGTCCACTGGTTCAGATTTCACCTGTGTTGATGCGATGACAAGTTCTTCTACGTCGTTGCCTCGGATTCCGTAGAGGATGGGACAGGGTGAGTTCGGAACGATCCGGTTATGATGGTTCCTCGCATCGTAGTTGTCAAACGTGCTTGGGCAGTCTGCATCCATCTGTATCACAGATTTTAGGTCTATTTGTCGTTTCGTTCCCCATCGCTGCTGAGGTCGATATGCAATAAGTTCGAAGGTTCTATCAAGCGGCTCCCAGGAGATCGCCGCGGTCGCACCAATCAGTCCTCGGCCATTCTTGTATCCTTCGAACATTGCCTGTTGGTTGTGTAATATAATCTGTACATCATCAAGAGTGACAATCTTGGTGACGGCGTTCTGATACAAATCCACATCTGGTTTTTTTAAAAGCAGGACATATCCTGGATTTGTGTTCTCATCGTCAATACGCGCTTGTGTGTCAACGGTTTCTTTCACGATAGTAGCGAGGTTCCTCTGTTCGTTTTCGTCAAGTTCTTTGGTGAATGTAAGTGAGCAGAACACGTCCTGGCTATTGATTTCCCCGATTTTTCTTTTGATTTTCCCACCAAGTTTCCCAACATGGAGACACAAGGCTCCGTTTCCTCGTGTCTTCCAGGGGATATTTGGGTTTAATCGAACGAGACGCGGGTAGCCGATAATCTCATACTTCTTTGTGATTTTTTGAATGATGGTTCGTGCCACATACGTGGTACACCCACCCTTGGTTGAGTCAGTGTCGTCGACGCCTATCCAGATGGTTTTTCACCAAAAACGTTATTAGACAGGTCGTACTTTAAGTTTCATTACCTATGGATAGAACAGAACTCCTTGCAAATATCAGAGAATTTTTGGGGAGCGCGGGTTTTTCTGTCTCGGACCCGTATGCGATACGTCTCCCAGGTTTTGACCTAGTGGCAAGACGAGATGATACCCTCCTTATCATAAAAGTGCTGTCGAACATTGATGGGTTGTCTGAGGATGTGGGAAATGAGCTGCGCGCACTTGCGTATCTGCTGAAGGCGACCCCGTTGCTGATCGGCGAGAAAAACGGCGTGAGCACTCTTGAGGATGATGTGGTGTACTTCAGGTTTGGTATTCAGACGGTTACCTTATCGACGTTGAAAAATCATGTTCTCGAGGAAGTCCTGGTGCGGGCGTATGCAGCCCCTGGTGGGTTATACGTAAACCTTGATCCGGAAAAGATTCGAAGGTTGCGCCAGGAAAAAAATATTTCACTGGGAACGTTCGCACGTCATGTACGTGTGTCTCGTCGGACCGTGCGGATGTATGAGGATGGAATGAGTGCGCGTATTGATATTGCTGATCGGATTGAGGACATGTTTGAACAATCGGTGACCACGCCAATTGATTTGCTCAAGCCACTGATGGTAGAAACCGAGCGGTTGCCGTCGTACCAAAAAGAACAAAAGCATATGAAAGAATTCCAACGTGAAGTCTTTTCCCTTCTTCAAAATGTTGGGTACAAGATTATCCCCATGGATCGTTGCCCCTTTGAGGCAGTAAGCAAAGAAAAAGAAAAAATTCTCTTAACCTGTGTACAAGAATATAATAAAAAACTTGTAGAAAAAGCACATTTCATGAGTAGTATTTCAAAGATAATGGAGAAGCATGCAGTGGTGTTTACTGATAAAGATGTCAGTAAAAAAAATGTGGAAGGAACTCCGATTATTATGAAGAAGGAGTTGAAGAAAATCCGTGACCCGGAGGATGTGTTTACGTTAATTCTCGAGAGGATAACTGCTGAATGACCAAGATTTGCCTAACACAAACTTTTATAAATAAGATTATTATTCCCGAGAACTACGTTACCCTATGGAGTGACTAAATAATCAAGTTAGTCGATGATGTATCATGGCAGACAGCAAAACTGTTGAAGCAGTTCAGAAAGCAATCGAAGAATCCAAGAAACTGAATCGGAAATTCAAACAATCGGTAGACGTTGTCATAAATCTGAAGAACATTGATATGAACGATGCGAAGAACCGTATCGAAGATGAAGTGATGCTCCCTCATGGACGAGGCATTGAAGCAAAACTCGCTCTCTTTGCAAGCGGTGACCTCGCGCTTAAATCCAAAACTCACGTTGACTTATTAATAAAACCTGAAGAAATCGAAGAACTCGCCAAAGACAAGAAGAAGTTTAAAAAGATCGCAGATGAGTATGATTTTTTTATTGCCGAGGCACCGTTAATGCCAACCATTGGTAAAACACTCGGTATCATCCTTGGTCCTCGTGGAAAAATGCCAAAACCGGTGCCACCAACCATTGATATCACCAATATTGCAAAGAGCCTGCGGAAAACCGTTAAGGTCCGATCTAAGACTACGAAAACTATTCACGCGACCGTCGGACGCGAAGAAATGAACGCGGAACACATCGCAGATAATATTGATGCAATCCTCAAACGACTTGAAGGAAAACTTGAACGCGGGAAATTAAACATCGGCTCAGTGTATGTGAAGACTAGCATGGGGCCACCAATGAGAATACTCTAAAGGTGTCAAGATATGGCGCATGTTGCACAATGGAAACATGGGGAGGTCGCGGAGATCACATCTCTGTTAACTCACCATAAAATAGTCGGCATCATTGATATTGGAGGCATTCCAGCTCCACAGCTTCAGCAGATGCGAAAGGGCATCAGAGCCAAAGCACAAATCCGATCTGCGAAAAACACGTTGATTTTAAAAGCATTAGACGAAGCTGAGAAGCACGTGAAAGGCATCAGCGCGCTGAAAGATGAGGTATATGGCCAAGCTGCAGTTATTGCCACTGATGTAAACCCATTTGCTCTTTTTAGAGAAATCAAGGCGACGCGGAAAAACGCTCCTGCAAAAGGCGGAGAAACCGCTGCCCATGATATCGAGGTTCTCGAGGGGGATACCCCATTTAAACCAGGCCCGATCGTCGGAGAGCTTCAGAAAGTAGGAATCCCGGCCGCTATTTCAGAAGGAAAAGTCGTCATTAAAAGCGATAAGGTCCTTGTTGAGGCAGGGCAGAAGATTTCAAAAGATCTTGCACAAATGCTTTCTCGTATTGATATTTTCCCCATTGAACTTGGATTGAACTTACACGCTGTCTTTGAAAATGGCAGCATTTACAGACCGGATGTCCTTGATATTGACATGGACCGGTTCATGGGCCAGTTACGAACAGCATCACTTACTGCATTAACCCTTTCAATGGAGGCGGGATGGGCAAACACCCAGACAATTCGTCCTCTGTTGACAAAAGCATATCGGAGCGCATACACCCTTGCGATGGAAAAGAACATTTACACCAAGGAAACAATGACGCCACTCCTTGCCAAGGCACATGCCTCGATGCTGTCTGTTTCATCACAGGTTAAACCTGTTCGTAAAGAGGGTGAAAAAACCCCAACAAAGTAGGAGGAACAAGCCATGGAGTATGTATATAGTGCGATGCTTCTGCATTCCGCAGGCCAACCAGTTAACGAAGAGAATGTAAAGAAAGTTCTCACTGCCGCTGGAGTAAAAACTGATGCCGCACGAGTAAAAGCATTGGTCGCTTCACTCGAAGGTGTCAACATTGACGAGGCAATAAAATCTGCCACCGCCATCCCAGTCGCAGCACCTGCCGCAGCACCTGCTGAAAAGAAAGAAAAAAAGAAAGAAGAAAAGAAAGAAGAAGTCACTCAAGACGAAGCAGCAGCTGGACTCAGCGCCTTATTCGACTAAGAATGCAGAGGTTGTCATCACACAACCCTCTTCTTTTTGTTTTTTCACTCATTTTTTGGTAGACTACTCTCTAGAGACCCATCCGAATAATCTCACAAAATCAGAAAATTAGAAGAATGAAAGGTGGGGGACGGGATGCATTGGATGGGAGGAATGTGCCTTTAGTGGAAAGCAGATACCTAAAGCAGCCTCCCCAATGTTTACTGTGTCCCCCAAGTACAAATAAACTTGGAAAATAAATACTTTTCCCTTCAATTTTCCCTCCTGTTGATTTATAAACCAACTGGAGGGCTAAAAGCGGCTGTTTAATCCGGGAGAAAGTGATTCCTGCTGATAGCTTACTGGTAGCCCCCAACCATGAGACTTGGGTCACCGAGGAGTATGAACTCTTCAATTGTGAAATAATCCGGACCAACGTTATGAATATAGGCATTCTGCGCCCCGGTCAACATCTCACCAGCAGTGACACCCTCAGTATATGAATCGAAAAAATGAACATCCAGGTATCCTGCACCGCCATACACACCATTGGCATCAACCCAGGTATAGGCCGTCCTAGTAGATCCAATCGTCGCAATGGCACCTCCGTCTTCTTTTGTAAGGAGAATCCCGGCGAAACAAGGATAGAACATGGATGGGTCTTCAGAGAGTTTGAAGATGCGCGTCAGCAGATGAACCGTTCGCGGGAAGTAGTTTTGCAGGTCAGTGAAGTTGAAATCAAGTTTAGCTGTTAGACAAGCGTCAAAGAAAATAATGGGGAGTTTGTTTCCATTTTTCAAACCAGTGATATAGGGGGTGAAGTACCAGATCATCCCTCTCTTAGAGAGTGAATTTGGCCGGTAGGTTCCCCAGCCGTGTTCGAACCCATGACCTGCGTAGCTGACAAACCCTGTACCTTTGTTAATCGCCCGATTGAAGCTCCATGGGTGGAGGGTATGGGTGGATGTCCACAGGAATGTTGTGTCAAACCCGGGCAGATTTTGCGCAACCTTCGTGTTCGTGATTTCGCCTTCATAGACAAATAGTGGCGCTCCCCGATATGGTGGGAACGTATCTCCCCCTGCAAGAACAATTCGTTTAAACCAGATTTGATTGTATGTTTCTTCTTCATAGGTGATGATTTTGTTCACGATCGTGCTAGCCTCCGTCGTATCAGTGCAAGGTAATCGGCCGACGTGCACATCAGCGTATAAATCAACACCATCAAGATCATTACCATCCTGGTCTATTTCACCAAACCGATTGTTCCCATTTGAATCCCAGCTGCAGAAGTCTCCACTAGCGTCGTAGATGTCTCCGTAATACAGGTCAGAGAGAAGATCTCTCTCCCACCAGGATGCAAACGTAGCTCGGATCGGAAGTTTCTTCATATCACCAACTAAAAGAACATATTGGGTGTTCCAGTCCTCGACTGCGTGTTTAATGAAGTATTTAATTCTTTCAGGATTGTCTCGTCCAACAAAGGAGCCGTAAATCTCGTCGAGTGTGACCAGTATGGTCGGAACACCATACGCGTTCTTATGGTCAACAAGAGGTTGAAGGGGTCCAGAAAACTCAGATGGAGTAATAACCACCAACGAATACACGTCAGATGAGACAGGAGCGGGTGATACGGCATCATAGGTGATATGGATAGTGAAATGTGTACTATACTGAAGAAGATGAGCGTTCGGAAGATACCGAACAGGCGTAATATGACAGGAGACAAACAGTACATGTTTGTTATCCTTGTTTAACCCTGCTCCTGTAGTAATGCTGTACCAACTATTTGGATAGGCATCATTGCTGTTGTAGACCTCTTCATTGAGACGTCCTTCCATCGGAATGATCTGATCGCCAATCTTTTGTTTCGATGGCACCGGCCTGACTTGTTTTTCTACATCCATGGTTTGTATCAGTGATGGTTTGATATCAACTGAGGTTACACGAGCCCCAAGTGGGAATTCGAAGGTTTTAGAAAAAACCGGCATCAATGGACACCCTTCCTTGGTCATAACTCCGTCTGCTTCACTGACCACGATCTCACAAAAGTCATTGTTTTCCCTAAGAATTGGTGTTGAAAAATCGATACTGAATTCAACGGTGTCCACCTTTCGGGCATTCGTCTGAGCTACTGCTGGTGTTGCGCTTATGATCATGAACAGAACAAGTATTCCAGCTACGATTACTTTTATTTTAAGTGTGTTCTTCATATGGTATCCCCTTGGAGATAACGAATTATGTTCCCCTTTATTAACGTTAACTCTCTCCATAGATATGAGAGATCACATTATTTAAGGCTTTTTATAAAAAAACAGGATTCACGCTCGTGACGGTCTGTCCACTGCAAACCACCTGTTGTTCAAGAGAGAATTTAAATATTAAAAGCTACAATTTTACAACTTTTAATAGGCAGATATTCAACAACTTAAAAAGGATCAAGACAATAGCCCTACGGGAGGAATGTCGATGATAAAAGAAACCTTATATCAAGAAACTTTGACCTCTTATAAAACATCTATCATCAACAAGTACCGTCCCATGACCGTCGAAAACCACTTGTGTCTTATGAATATGTTCTTTAAAGGCGTCAATAAACCTGTGAATGATATTACCAGGGAAGATATCGACCAATACCTTGCTACCTTGAAACCATCGACATGTGAAATCATGAAATCTCGCATAAGGTCTTTTTTCAAGTGGTACTACAAGACTGGGAAGAAGTTACCCGAGTTTATTTCCGATTTAGAAACCAATGCAAACGCACTAAAACCAACTAAGGGAGACGAAGTGGTATTGACACCTGACCAAATCGAACGTGTTATAAACGATGCAAATGACCTTAAACACAAAGCAATCATTGAAACCTTTATAGTAACTGGAATACGGAACGGTGAACTCTGTGACCTTACTGTTGGTGATATCAAGGAAGAAGGTAATACAGTATGGGTTACGGTAAAGCGTTCTCGGAAGACACAGAAACCAAGACGTATTCCTATAGTAGCTTACCCAGGAAACCCATGCGCCAGATATCCTAAGTTTTTAATGATGTGGGGGGATGTACACCCCTTTAAGAATAATCCTTCTGCTCTATTGTTCGGTGAAATATCACCCGACACAGTGGGAAGAATAGTATCAAAAGTGGGCAGTAAGGCGGGAATCACCAGGAAACTAACACCGCATGATCTACGACACACGGGAGCAAGTTATGATGGTTCACATCTCACGGAACAAAACCTCTGTGTGAAATATGGATGGTATGTGGGTTCCGCAATGCCTCGGAGATATTGTCACACCAATGAGAAACAATTAGAACAAAGTATCAACCGTATAGCAGGTATCACTGAGGAAACAAAAGATATTCCACGTTATCAACTTGAGAACCGAATTGAAAAACTTACAAATGCCCTGGAACAACTACAAGGAATAGTGGACTCATTGATACAAAAGGATTTACAACGGGAGTATGAGAAATCAATGAGTGCAATATCACAAAAGGTTAGAACAAAAACTGGTAAAACGTTTACGGTAAATCAATTGGTGTAACAACTCCCTTTACCTCAACGGTAATCAACGAACAGGGCTTACAACGTGTCAGTATACATCAAAAAAGATTGTTCGTTATCATTGAGGCAATCGTTTCCTTCGTTAACGGTAATTCAACGCTTCCTGACAATGAGAACATAAGATCGTAACCCTATCTTCTTTGAGGAAATCTTCTAAAGAAGCTGTTCTACTACAACGAGGGCAGGTTTTCTTGTCAACGGGTAAAAGCTGCTCTTGCAACTGTTGCATTTCCCTTTGGTGTTCAACCAAGATAGACATCACAACAGATTCGAACAGATCTGGGTTTTCTATCTTCGATCCTGCTTCTGCATGTATCTTGGCACGGTGAATCAAAGAAGCGAAGGCTTCCCGATCCAATTCATCCAGTGAATCCCTGAAGGAATCCCATTCAAGACCGTATGCTTCAACAAGTTGTTCTAATTTTGATAACGTCATTTGAATACCAACAGAAACAGAATATCGGTAGGAGTTTATGAAGATATGAAAAGGGGCGGTGAAAGTATTAGTATTACTTCCTGACTTTACCAATCACTATACCTTCTCAACATAGTTTCAGCAATTCCTCTAGCTTTTCTCCAAATAAGATGATGATCTTTCATGAGTTGCTGTGTTGCTGCTTCATGCACAACCAATCGAACGACAGCTGGAAATGAAGGTAACTTCTCCCCTGTTTCTGTTTTCACTCGTAATTCATCAATGAACGCATACGCCAGTAGGATCATGGACACATGATGATACCACTTTCTCCAGGAACGGAAATCAAATTATTTAAAGTCGGGAAGTAATACTAATACAACCAATTAAAATTCCTGAAAACTGATATCAATAAGTATTCTGTTCTATAATTGAATATATCAAAAAGGTTTGTATGTTATCGTTTAGGTAATTGAGTCTCCCAATACTAATGATAATTCAATGCTTCCTGACAATGGGAACACAGGATCGCAACCCTATCCTCTTTGAAGAAATCTTCTAAAGAAGCTGTTCTACTGCACCGAGGGCAGGTTTCCTCATAATTGGAACTTCTCAGGGAACAGCCTTTCTAAGCATACAAGCGATCATAGCAATAAAACCAAAGCAGAGGTAACTCTAAAAAAATCACTTTTCTTATGAAATTTTTTCCTGGTGATGAGATTACGCCGATTTCGTGTCTCTCTTCTTTTCCACTACTTTCGTTGGATGCAACCCATCCCATATTATCCGATATCCCATAGAGTCCAACGCTTGCATGGATAACTGATGACCGTTAAGGATTTCCTCCACTTTTGGATACTCCTGAAAAGGACGTAATTCTTCCCGTACTTTCTCCAGAAACACCTGAGAAACAAACCGTTCTCCTATCACATGATACCCGGGGATTTCCATCCTCGTCAACGTCGCTGGACTTACATGTAACTCCCGTGCCTTCTCCTGTATCGAAACAACATCCCCTGAGAGAGATACCTCTTTTAAACTACAGAGTTCCTTCTCAATTTGTTTCTCTTCGATTTCTCGCAGGATTTTCACGATAGACATTACAGGGATTTTATTTTTATAAAAGATAACGTCTCCCGTGAAATCCTCTTTTTTACACTCCAAGGTTTCATTCACCGCCACCGTTATGTTCGCTTCAGCTTCTTTGAGCTTTGCGATCTTCTTCTTGAGATATTCGGGTGTCCAAAACCCTACTACCTCCAAATAGTGCTTTAACCCATTCTTGTAGAAACCAAAATCAGGGATAACTACGTAGTGCCCTGATTTTACAATATCAGGCTCTCGTACCAGCTCCCATCCAAGGTTCAACGCTGTGAAATCACGATAAAACTGGGCTTCCACCTCGCTATCAAAATGAGCGACAGAATCAACAGATGTTGGCAGAAAAACATTGTTTGTTGAATCCAAAGAAAAATCAAGGATCCGTGGTTCCCCGCCCACCTCGGTTTCTATTTTTGCCTTCACCCGCCATCGCTTCGCATTCATGATAACCGGTAGAAGTTTCGCCAGGGCTGTCCCATATTTCCTGTTCTTCTTAAACAGCGACGCAGGACCAGTGACCCTGATCTCCCCATCAATCTCATACATCAGACCCAGGTATTTGACATACCGGAACACCTGCTGATAGTTACCGTCTACTTTGAAGGTAAGCTCCAGGGCATCAAACAACAACGTCTGCGTCAGCGACAGGTTATACCATCGTACTAATTCCTCCGGTGTAGGAGCGGTGAACTCTACAAGAAGCTGCTCCTCCTCCAGATCTGAGAACATCGCCTCCTCAATCATATCCTTAGGAACATGGAAATGCAGAGACGCTTCTTCCAGGAGGTGGTTCCGTTCCTCCAGGGTTTTTACGAATCCTTTATCAAACAAGAAAAAACGTACTTCTTTTCCCTGTACCTCTGAACCAGATTGAAAACGGCATCTTCTCTCCAGCAGCGTACCCAGTCCTCGCACCAGTTTAAAATCATCGCCTTCCATCCCCTCCAATTGCCTGAGTATCTCTTTGTATTTTTTCCCCTGATACTGAGTAAAAACCTGGATGATTTCTCCGGCGATAGTCATATCGGAAAGATAACGAGGTCTAATGGTCCCCTTGCGTTTCCAAACCATCAGCAGCTCTTTCGGTAACATCATTTCCCCCTTCGATACGACGTCCTGGTCTCTTTGGTGTCCTTTGTCACCAGCTCGTACAACACCGCCAGCTTGTTCTCCCGAGGTCTCAAGAGCCGCCCCAGCCGCTGGATATACGCCCTGTTGCTCCCCGTGCCGCTGACAATGATCCCTATGTTCGCCTCAGGGACATCGATTCCTTCGTCTAACACCTGCGAGGAAGCCAACGCAGGATACGTTCCTTCTTTGAATTTCCTGAAAATCTCCTCCCGTTCATCAGAAACGGTTCTGTAGGTGATGCAGGGGATGAAAAACCGTTTGGAAATCTCATACACCATGTCGTTATACCTGGTGAAAATAATAGTCCTGTTCTCTCGGTTCAATAGCCCCTCGATTTTCTCTATCTTCATCCTGCTGTTATAGGCGATTCGTTCTGCCTTGTTCCGTGCAAGGATCGCCTCCCGTGCCTCAGGGTCATACCCTGAACGCATCACAATCTTCGTGAAATCATCAGGACTCCTTAGCTTGATATGCCTTGATGCCAGGTACTTCTTGAATGTATCATGATATTGCTCGTAATCCCGCTGTTCATCGTCAGTCAACGCCACCAGTATTTTTCTGGTTTCGTAGCTGGACAGATATTTCCCTGCCAAGTCATCAACGTGTATCTCGTAGACCTTCCCGCCGATCAGCCGAGGTATCTTTTCATGTAATCCATCGTCTCGTTCATAGGTGGCAGTTAATCCTAGCCTAAACGGCGAGGCAAACATCTCCGCAATCTGTTGGTATCCTCCTGAGGGGAGATGATGGACTTCATCAAAAATCACCAACTTAAACCGATTACCCAGTGTCTCAGCATGAATATACGCAGAGTCATAGGTGGAAACCGTAAGAGGCTGTAAATCCTTGTTCTCACCCGTGTATTCCCCGATTGGTGTATCAAATCTTCGGAGTTCTTCTTTCCATTGTCGCACAAGGGCCAGGGTTGGCACCACGATGAGGGCTGGGGCGTTTATTTTCTCGATAATCTTCAACGCCAGAATCGTCTTACCCGAACCGGTGGGCATCACGACGACCCCTCTCTTTTGCTGAAGCCATCGTTCCAACGCTTTTTCCTGGTATTCCCTCAACTGTACAGTACAGGACAACTCAGGGCAAGGAATCAAATCCAGCACGTTGTCTTCGTAGCGGACCCCTGAGTTTTGCAGGTATTCAACGATATCTCGATTGTGGAGAGCCTGGCTGCGATAGCATCCAGATCTGGCATCTCATTTTGTGTTCGGAACGCTGTAATCTCCTTCGATCAAAATTGTGCCGCGATGGTAGGTAAGCTTCATGTCTCCCCTTGTTATGAAAGGAAATTGTTTATTTCATAGTTGCGGTGAACGAGTAAACGACGTGGGTTCTTATTTGTTTTTTAAAGAGATTTTTACCTCTATTTTCTTTTTGTTGACGGGGATGAGTTTTTTTACCTGAAGAGTGACGTTCTTTTTTGGCTTATATTCGTTAATTGGTATATCCGGTGTTTTACCATCTACTTCATAGATATAATACCCTTTTTCTCCATCGATAGAAGTGATGTATTGTTTATCACCAACTCGTTGAACCTCAACTCCTGGAAGTTGTTTTAATGCATCAAAAAGGCTATCATGTTTATTGATTATAGCCACTGACTCTTCAATAAATGGCTCTAACGCCGATTCCAAACTACCAGTATTCACAGATAACAGATGAACATTGCCCACAATCCTTTTCTTTATCAGATCCACATCCTCAAGGAGTCTGATATGTCTTGAGATAACCGGAGTAGACAGGTGTAATTCCCGTGCCAATCCTGAGAGATGCATTTCTCTGTTGAGAAGTATCTTTATTATCTGCATCCGTGTCCTGCTGCTTAATGCCTTAAACAATTGATTGTTACCCATTTTGATAATGGTCGTTATCAAATTTGTTAACTTTAAATCTTTCTGTCCGATATTCTTCTCCAATGGTGATAACATGAAAAAGATACCGGCATCCATAATAGTCTTGTTTGTAAGTATCACATTATTGAACATTCAGGCAAGTAGTATTGCTCCAGTATCGGGGGATTCAGGTGGAGGTTATCCACTCCAGCCGACCAATGATATCATTGTCAACGCTTTAAGCTATCTGCAAAGTCAGCAGGCTGATGACGGAAGCATAGGCGGCTTTTCCACTTCAGCTTGGGTTGCGATGGCGATTTCAGCGACTGAAAAAGATCCTCATACATGGGGTGATTTGGTAGGATACCTAAGAGAAAATGCTGACCGTATCGATGACAACATGGCTACCGATTGGGAGCGGCATGCTCTCGCCATTGTAGCATGTGACGAAAATCCGAGAGATTTCAGTGGGATAGATTACGTTGCTAAAGTGGAGAGTTTTTATGACGGCGTTCAAATCGGGGACCCTACCAATCTCTACGATGATTTTTTCGGCATCCTCGCATTGGTTTCTTGCGGTGTTAAACAAGATTCACCGGTCATTCAAACCATTAGAACATATATCAAGGAGCAACAACGTCAGGATGGCGATTGGGGCGATGTTGATTCCACGGCAGCAGCAGTTATGGCTTTGATAGCTGCAGGAGAACACAGTGATTCGAGTTCTATAGCAGCTGCCTTGTCATTTCTCAAAACGATGCAGACTGAGGATGGCGGATTTCAATCATGGGGGACGACCAACGCAGCGTCGACTGCCTGGGCAATAGATGCTATTGTGATAGCAGGGCAAGACCCTACAAGCATTGAATGGAAACAGGGTGGAAATTCCCCGATTGATTTTCTTCTCAGTTTGCAGCAGGGAAACGGTGCCTTTGCTTGGTCTTTCAATCAAAACATGAACCCTGAATGGATGACATCGTATGTGATTCCAGCTCTGCTCGGAAAACCGTACCCCATCAAAATTTACATACCTGGGGGAGAAAATGGGACCAATAACCAAGGTAACGAAGATGGCGGGACTGATGGTGGAGGCGGTGACAGCAATGATGGAAATGGTAACCGTGATGTTACGGCAAGTGAATGGACAGGAAACATCAGGATAGAGGGAAAAAATGATACCATATGGGATGGCGATGTGTGTTTCAGCGATTCGCTGATTACAGCGCTGAATGATAGTTCCGGTGAAATGGAAGATTATTACATCCCCTACCCAAGTGCATTAGGAGCACTTGATGAAGCATCACAAGAGGGAGGTTTTTCTTATTATGTGATATACTATCCAAGTTGGCATGCTTTTTATGTGAAGACAATAGCGAATGATTCTGACTGGTGGCATTACTGGGTTGACTATACGCTGCCGATGGTTGATGCAGGTGCATTTGAGCTGACAGAGAACAATAGAGCGGTTCTCTGGGGGTATTTAGAGGATTGGACTGCACATGCATTACGAATAACAGTAAGTGAGAGTACCGTCAATGTATCTGAAGAGTTCACAGTAAGCGTAGGCAATGAGACGATGTCTCCTGTTGCAGATGCTATTGTCTACGTGGGTTCGACAGAGTATGTGACCGATGAAAATGGAAATGTAACTGTCCATATTGATGCTGCAGGAGACTATCAAATCTACTCCGAGAAAGCAGGATATGTGCGGTCTGACAAAGCAACGGTCTATGTGAAAAAATCGGTGAAAATAGTGAAGCCGATGGATCATGCAATCTATCTGTTCAATAAGAAAACAAGGATACAGTATCCCGATATCTTGATAATCGGACACATTGACATCGAAGTGAATGCTACAGATGCTGTCAAAAAAGTAGAGTTTTACATTAACGATAATTTGGAATATGTTGACACTGCGCCTCCGTTTACGTGGCGATTGAATGATAGAACATTTTTCAAAAAGGCAACGATAAAGGTGAAGGCATACAGCGACAACAACGATAGTCTTCTTAAAATCCAGCGGATCATCAGATATATCGACTCGCTGTCAAAAAATTACTATGGAAAACAAGCATCTGACATGCTCAGAATCTATTTGCAAAACCTTGAGACATCCGTTATGCATCAAGGCGATATCGATGAAAAAGAGGTTGTGATTATCAATTTATTCCCTCACATTCATGTCTTGTGAGAAGGTGGTGTACATGAAGAATAAACTAAGACAGATACTCGGTTTTGGATTGTTGGTGTTGTGTGCGACCGTGGGGCGATATTTGTTGGTGTCTAAGGGGATACAGCCGTTTCCTAATTTCGAGGTGACGACAGTTATTGCTTTTATCGGAATAATGGTTCTGGATGTTAGGATAGCGATGCTGATTCCTCTCGTTGGAATGATAATTAGCGATATCCTAATCGGTAATCCGATATTTGTAGGGGAGAAAATGAACCAGATAGTGATGTTTACCTACTCGGGTTTTGCTTTTGTTGCATTGGCAGGTATTTTTGTGGGAGAGAGAATAAAACCTTATGTTTCGTCGGTAAAATCACGGTCTGTTTTCTGTATGGCTGGGGCTGGAGCTTTACTGGTACTTTTGTATGATATATGGACGAATTTCGGCTGGTGGTATCTGATGTATCCCCACACTGGAGAATCATTACTAACTGTGTATACTCTGGGAATTCCGTTTACGGTGTATCATCTTATTTCAGGGATAACGACGTTTATTTGTATTGGAGTTCCTGTGATTTTATATTCCTATAGACGACAACCAAATCTTATATTAAAAAAATTCATTGGTGGGATATGGAAGCGAAGTGTGTCTTCAGTGTCATTGCCTTGATCTTAGTTATCATCTCTTTCGCAGGTTGTTTTTCTGCATCTGTGAAACATGATGAATCTGCAAGAAATGTTGAAAATGTAAGCATGAAAATAGTTACTCCAGAATGGAATATTGTCTACAGGAATGTAACGACGAAGAACATGACTGTTGCAAACTTTCTGTTCGAGTGTGCCGAACATTATAACTTTTCTATTAACGCAAATTATTGGCAAGGGTATGATTCATTGTTTGTCAAAGCAATAAATAATATCGAGAATGGAGAAGACGATAACTATTGGCAGTATTATGTAAATGGCGAATATGCCCAAGTTGGATGCAGTCTGTACCATCTCCATGATAACGATGTTGTTGAATGGCGGTTTGAATCTCCAATCGTGAGATGAACATGAATTTACCAGTAAAAAGCGCGGGAAGATAGATTTGGATTCGTATTTGTTAACACATTTGTTGATTTTTCAGGATATGTTAGAAAGGAGATTTGAGTACTATTTTTACCGGTAAAACTATTCACTTCACTCCAAAGAAGGCTCATTGCATACTTCAAATCAAAATTAACCATGCTTCCCTCCCATCTTAATAGAGTTCGGGCAGCGATATTTTTAGCTGATACTATCGCTGTTCGTGATAGTGATATCAGTGATCACTGTTGTCTATGTGTCAAGAACGAAAAAGTAAAAAAAAGGAAAAGAAGAGTAACCCTAAGATTTTTTTGCTGACAGTGATACGATATTCTGAAGAGGAGCAAGTGAAGATGTTGAAATTGAACACCATCGTTGAGTATATGAAGAAACCATTTTGCTTGGATGATCTCTCGGATGCTGTTAAAAAAAACATGTGCAGCAGTAGCGTTTAGTCGGAATGGAAAAACATTGAAGTAGCAATGGTTATTATCAATCGTTTTTGTGGAGAGAGGCGCTAGTTATTCAACCCAATAGACATTACGTATGTAGTTTTTTTGTAATTTCCACATTATGACTTTTTGACAGGATAAATATTTATAATATAAGTTATAGAGTATAACATGATAATATTTGTCCTTGAAGGTGACTTCTGATGAATAACCCTAAAATCGAAAAAAAACCAACGGGGGATGTAAAACATAGGCGTATAATGATTGTGGATGACGACTCAGATCAGAGAGTGATGATTCAGATGATGCTAGAGAAGGAGGGTTATGAAACGATGCTGGCTGAAAATGGTTCACAATTTCTAGAAAAGATCGACAAATTTGATCCGGACCTCGTCATTCTCGATGTGATGATGCCGGGGCTTACAACTGAAGAAATACTTGAAAAACTCAGTAGTAAAAAAAGTAAACCGAAAATAATACTCTTGACGGTTGTAAGGTATTCTGAGGAAGCATTAGCAGAGATTTTGAAAAAAGGTAATATCGTTGCGTATATTAAAAAGCCATTTGATTTAGACGATTTTATAAATGCAATCAATGAATTAATTTAGGAGAGTATGTGTATCTAAAAGGAGTAAAAAACAGATTGACTTGGACAAAAAGAAAGTCATCGAGCAACTCCAGAAAAATTCGAACGAGGGCATCGATACGAGAGGAAAAAAGTATGGTTTCTTTTGACAAAACGTCTGGAGATTTATAAAAAGACCGGAAAACAACAAGACCATCTGGGGAGTACACTGCGATTCTAACATCGGAGAAACTTGGTTTAAAGCATGATATCATAATAATCAAACGATTGAATAGAGTCATAGATGATCTCATTGATGGCGCTATCCGTGATTTCCAGAACAGCGTGGAAAAACGACATAGGGTTTTTGTACAAACTGTAAGCTTACTTCGGTAAGAGTTTTTACATTTCGAGCAAACTTTTAGCATCTCTACACTTCGTGTTATCTATTTGTGTCCGCATCGCTCGTCTGCATATTTTCCATCTTAAATCATGTCACACCGTTATCAAAAACAAAACCTTTATAAATAAGATTACATTACTAGAGCATTACAAAACAATTACATATTATCGTGTGAAGGGATGTGGAAAAGCAGATGAATGGCCTACGGATTAAGCTACTCTTTGAGACATTTATCATAGTAGTGTCATGTGTGCTCTTTCAGATAATATTTTTAACAAAGGCTTCAGAACCAGTTATATCAAATCCCTTACCCTCAGATGATGCATTTGATATATTACCTGGCGACATCTCTTTGAGTGTAACGGTCAGCGACTCAGATAACGATTCCATGAATATCACCTTCCGAACAAATGAATCTGGAAGTTGGAGTGACATTGGAACGAATTATTCCTTGAACGGTACCTGCACCCAACACTATAGCTTTCCACTGAGCAATCATACCTATTTCTGGAGTGTGAATTGTTCGGATGGAACGAATTGGGTCAATCAAACGCTTCATTTTACGACACGGATAGAATCAATAGTAAGTATTAGTATAGATCAGTTAGGCTATGATTTTGGGTCAAAATCAGTAAATGCAATATGTTACACCAATGCGACTATCACAAACGACGGAACAGTTGCTGTTAACCTACAGATTAGCGCCACAAATATGACAAATTCTTCTAGTGATAGTTGGACACTTTCAAACTCCAGTGGCCCTGATCAGTTTGTGCTTGATTGTTCGAGCGATGTACAAACGTGGACTCACATCACGCTTTCAGAAACCCTGTTTTCTTCAAATCTCGGTGCTGGAGAAAGTATCGATTTAAAGTTGAGATTAACGATGCCCTCATTGATCAGTCAATATGGGTATGTGATGGGATGCACCATACGTATCAGCGCCACCCCTATCTAGCATGAATCTCCTCGGTAGTAAGGAGCATAGGGGTGGACTGCGGCGTATGTAGTGATGGATGCACTCTCTGGTATGACGGGTTAGGCGGAATCCTAACAAGTGACGTAGGAAAGCAATGAAGAAAAATTGAGAGCAAATGTATCTACGTTACTAGAAAAAATAGGAAAAAATAGAGAAAGAAAAAGGAAAAAAGATGAAAAAAAGGAGTGAAAAAAAATGGAAAGCAGAAAAATAAAAGTATTGATGCTGGTGGCAATCACCATAGGAACAACGATATTAGCAGGGCTTCCCTCGACCCTTGCGGACTCCACGGACACCTTCACAATCACGGTCAAGGGACAATACATCGTGTTTAGCGTCAATAATGCAACTTGGAGCGTTAACGGTGGTACTGCGGTGGCAATGAGTCATAATTACTATACGAATGCAAGCGATACATTCACTGCGGATTCAACGGGAAGCTCAGTAAATGTTGATTTAAAACTTCAGATAACAACTGATGGAAGTGACTGGACCGCAGCAACAACTGGTAATAATCCTGGTGCTGACATATATAAACTTAATGCAAGTATAAATACATGGAGCACCCAGATTCAGATACTTGCTGGATCGCCAACAACCATAAAAACAAACCTAGTAGCTGGGGAACAAGCATTTGATTTGAAATTTATGTCCCCAACCTCAACCACCACAGGAGCTCTCCAAACAATCACCGTAACAGCAAGTGCTGTCGCATCCTAGAACTTTAGACAAAAAAAGGGGTTAGACATCCTTTTCAAAATGTCCACCCTTTTAATATTTTATTTGATGTGACAAGCAAGTAAAACGAGGGGAAATAGATGGGAATTAAAAGAAAAATAAAAGTATTGATGCTGGTGACAGCCACCGTAGGAGCAACGGTTTTGGCTGCACGTCCCTCGACTCTTGCCAGCGACCACGATAGCTTTAATCTTTCCGTGAAGGGATATTACATCGGGCTCACCGTTGATAGGAATAGTTGGAATGTTAACCATGGTGCCGGGTACACAAACATTTGATTTGAAAATGAATACTCCAACGTCGTTCACCACGGGATCCGAGCAAACAACTACCCTAACCGTCAGCGTTATCGCACACTAAAACTGTAGAGTATCAAAATATTGACCATCTAAGATAGTATCAAATTGATAGAAAAGAACGAAAGGAGAACAAAAAAAAAATGTGGAATAAACAGGTTTCAATAGCTACAGGAATGATAACAACATTGATGATGACCATCTTCGTACCACTCGTATCCGGGGTTGGTATGTATCCAGCGGAGATGAGAGTAATCAACGCAGCTGGAACGGGCGTCGTCGGAGACATCGTCTGTGTCAATACCGATAATGAATCAAAATACATCATATTAAAGGTAGAAGCACCCTCGAATGTATCATCCGAACTCCAACATTTACGGGTGATTTGCGAAGACTGTCATGCCTCCCTTCAAAGATACATCGTTGCTAATGGCACGTGTACTAAATGCAATTCAACGAACCTTACTTTTTATGACAATATACCTACTGAAATTTTAGATCATATCACCTTGCGTGGGAAAGATTATACGCTCACCAGAAACGGAAACATTTACACAACCGTTGAAAAATTCCCTTACAAAGGACAATGTAACGTCGAAATATTGCTTGATTTACCACCTTCAGAACAATATGCAAATAATCACTGGGAAGCACGAGTTACAATTACAACAACTTCCAATCCAAACGCTGGTGGCGTGGGGGTTGTGGCAGGAGTTTCAATGAGGCTCCTTCTCGATGTTCCTCCCGTCAAAACTTCATCTATCTCGTTAGGAAAAGATTCTACCTTGATGTTTGGTGTCATCGGAGGCGGTGTTATTGGTTTCCTCGGCATTGTGTACGTACTGAAAAGGAGACATACAAAAAAATCTACCAAAAACTACCAACACAAACCAAAACATAAACCTGTGAGTGCAAAAACAAAATATCAAAAAGAGCCGTTCTCCATTCGTCATGATCTTGTAAAAGACATCAAGGATATCGGAGTGACAAAATCCATAAAATTCGACCAAAAGAATCGGACATTTACTCGGGGTTTTGGAGACCCAGAACCATCCAATGTTCGCCAACACTCTCATGAAAACGACATCTCTGGTATCGAAACAGAAATTGATCATTTATTGAAATCCCGAAGAAAATAACAGAGCGACTACTCCAAGTAGTGACATGTGACAGAAATGAGAAAAGACGAAACAAGAATGCTTAAAAAAATCTTCCTTATTTTTTCATGTCTTTTCTCTCTTGTTTTAATCGGTAGCTATCTTTTTTCATTTCCATATATAAATGGTATCTCCCCTGAAAATGATACATTTAATGTCGTCATCAATATTGGTCTTGCCGCTAATTTTACCCATCAGCCCCATAACCCAACACCAGGAGATGTCATTACTTTTACTGATACAAGCAATAATAGCATTTCTAATAGTTCAATTACAAACTGGACATGGGATTTTGGTGATGGCTCTGTAGTATTGTACGAAAAAAATGCAACGCATTCTTACTCCTCTGCTGGTTTCTTTCTCGTCGCTCACACCGTGACCGTGGAAAAAAATGGGTCCATCTCCGATACAGTTTCAAAATACATTGCTGTAATAAGTAACTCAGGCCCCTGGAATCCTCCGCCGA
>Ga0315289_10003243_pt1 | contig 24685 bp, 22 predicted proteins | sample YL17G11_40_MG_FD_203452 | JGI IMG/M metagenome (GOLD analysis project Ga0315289, IMG submission 203452) | Sediment microbial communities from Yellowstone Lake, YNP, Wyoming, USA - YL17G11_40 | ecosystem: Environmental > Aquatic > Freshwater > Lake > Sediment | place: USA: Wyoming | collected...
CTTGCTGAGTATGTGTGGCGATATAATCATCGATCTATGACAACAAAGGAAAAAACTGATACAATGCTTTCATTGTTACAAACCGTTTATATACAAAAAGTTTGTGGCTAAAATGGGACTATACCCTTATTAATAGTTACCCTCCAGAAAAGATTTACGGCCTTGCTATCCAAGCATAGTAATTTGCGACGGTTTTTATCTTATGTCCGGCCCTATCGCTTGCGGCTGGTACTGTCCACCGTAGTCGGGGTCATTAAGTACAACCTGCCAGTAGCCTTTCCATGGATATTAAAAGATGTTATTGACCATCTGCTATCAGGTAAACCCAGCCGAACAGGGCTTGGTTTCGATCAACTCATGGGTCTTTCTGCCTTGCTTTTCCTTATTTTCGCAATCATCACCTATCTTCGGTCCTACATCGCGGATCGGCTGGCACAGACCATGATTTTTGATGTTCGCAAGGACCTGTTTCAGCACCTCCAGAAGTTGCCGGTAGATTTTTTTCAGCGGTACCGTACAGGCGTCATTTCATCCCGGTTGATCACTGACGTTAGCATGGCTCAAAATTTTGTCGGCCTGGCAGGTACCAATCTTTTCATGGACATCAGCAGCTTAGGCTCAATTACCCTCGTCGTTTTTTTCATGAACTGGAAACTGGGATTGGTTACCTACTGCACGCTCCCCCTCTATTTCATTTTGCAGAAACGCTTCGGTCAACGGATGCGAAATAACGCAAAAGAGGCCCGCAAGAGAATGGATATTATTGAGGGCGATTTACATGAAACAGTTTCTGGAATATCCGAAGTGAAAAGTTACACCTTTGAAGAGGAAGAGACAAAACGCTTCCTCGCCCGATGCCGCAGCTACCTTGAAGCTCTTCACGAGAATATTCGCACCTATTCGCTCTCTTTAGGGGCGACAGCGATATTGACCAGGATGCCTCCGGTGCTGGTCATTTGGGCAGGCGGGCATATGGTATTGCGGGGAGACCTGACAGTTGGCTCTCTGATGGCCTTTTACGCATATCTGGAGATGATTTACAATCCTCTGACGCGCTTGAGCGAAATGAATATCCAGCTGGCAAACGCCCGGGCCGCAATTGATCGCCTATTTGAATTTTTTGATCTGGAGCCTGAAATAAGGCATGACACAGCCCCACCCCTGGTCGTGCGAGAGGGAGAAATCTTTTTTCAAGAAGTGACTTTTGGCTACCAGACCGGACAGCCATTTTTTAAAGGCATTCGTCTGCGGATAACGCCGAGCCGGCGTATTGCACTTGTTGGAGCCAGCGGTTCTGGCAAGTCAACCCTGATAAAACTTCTCATTCGCTTCTACGAGCCTTGGCAGGGAAAAATTACGATTGACGGTCAGGAAATTCGTCACGTCAGCCTTCCCTCTTTGAGATCCCAAATCGCCCTTGTTCAGCAGGAACCGATACTTTTCAATGGGACCATCGAAGACAACATTTGCGTCGGGAAACCCGAAGCCACACGGGATGAGATCCTTAAGGCAGCAGAACTTGCAAACGCCGTTCCCTTTATTGAGGAGCTCCCGGACGGTTTTCAGACTGAAATCGGTGAGCGAGGGGTAAGGCTTTCTGGTGGCCAGAAACAGCGAATCGCCATCGCCCGAGCATTTCTGAAGAATGCCCCGATTCTGGTTCTGGACGAATCCACATCTAATCTCGATGCCCCGTCTGAAAAGCTTATCCATGAAGCCTTGGAGCGGCTGATGGAGAAGCGTACCACCATCATCATCGCCCACCGAATGTCCACGGTTGTCCATGCCGACAGGGTCGTTGTTTTTCACCGAGGGGAGATCGTGCAGGAGGGCTCCCACGAAGAACTCCTGGAGCAGACCGAAGGCCAATATTACCACTTATATGGCGATTCCCTTTCTCACCATACCCCCTTCTCTTTTTCCTCTTTAGGGAAAGAGGCCTTCAAAAGATAATCAAGGAGAAAAAGTGTGTGTGATTAAGCCTTTTGCACCTTCTTTACAAACTTTGGCTTGAAAATCGCAACTAAACTGGGTACCAAGAATAAGGCCCCGCACATATTGAGGAAAAGAAGAACAGCGAGCAAAGCACCCATCTGTGCCTGAAACTTCAAACTGGAGAAGATCCAGAATATAAGGCCAATGGTCAGGGTGGTGGCAATCATCACGATTGACTTGCCGTTGCTTTTTAATGTGTTCACTATAGCCTCGTTCATATCTTCCGTTTGTTTTTTTTCCTCCACTAAACGGGAAAGGAAGTATATGCCATAGTCTACCCCCAACCCTACCCCAATCGAAGAGACTGGATAGGTGCTGACCGTGAGTCCAAACTGGTAGATCCCCATCAGGGCGAAAGTTACGAGATTGGAGATACACAGGGGGATGGTCAAAATCAGTCCGGCTGCAACGGAACGGTATTGAACCATTACGCAGAAGAAGACACCGCCCAATGCTAAAACCAGATTCCAGATCTGAGATTGGTTGATCACCTCATTCACTGCTGCTTGGACTCCAATGGCACCTCCAGCCAGACGATAGGAGACATGTGCTGTTTGCCCCCTTCCAGTTTTTATGACTACACCTTTCCCCAGGCGAGAGTAGTTATTGATGAATTCTCTGACCTTTTCCATGACAAGCTGTATCGTTTCACCAGTTTTATCACGGCAGAAGACAACAATATTCGTGCACTGCTCTTTGGTATCAATGTACTTGTCAATATCCCCTGGCTCTGTATCGTTAAATGTCCATCGATAATTGAATAAGAGTTCTTTATCGAAGATCGGGAAGAAATACCAGTTGGGGTTTCCCTCTTTAAAAATGTACTGCATTGCAGAGAAGACAGAAACAATGGATTGAGTAAACATCACCCTCCCTGTTGCTGCAAAAGCATCCCTCATAAATCTCTGAAACCGGTAGACTTCTTTCAAGACATCTGCATTACTTATTGCTAATTCCTTATCGCCCTCAATCAACACATAGAGGGGGCAGAGCACCGGCATGGCAAAGCTAATCCGGAAGGAATCAATATTATAACGGTGAAAAGGCCAGAGCAGGGCTGATCCTGGAATCATATCCCCAACCTGGAGCCTCTCAGAATAGATACCCCCCCAGATGATAATCAGGATACTTACCCCAACCACCACCCACTTCCCTTTTCCTACTATCCAGCCCCCCAGCTTGGGAAGACCCCTGTCCAGGAGCGATAGTTTCTTCTTCTTCCTCTCGATCTCTTCTAACTGGGAAGCCAGCCTCTTGGATTCAGGTATGTAGGAGAGGATAAGGGGGGTGAGGATTAAGGCAAGGACCATGGTAGCAATTGACCAGAAGGCACAGGAGATCGCAATCTTCTGGAGAATAGGAATCGGGGCAACAGCAACCAGGGCAATGCCCAGAGAGTCAGTGATGATCGACGTAAGACCAGGGATGAACATGGAGGAAATAATAACTTGGCTTGACTCCTTTATGTTTTTCCCTTCACTGTACTCCTCAAGGAAGCGGGCACAGAGCTGCATGGAGTGCCGGGCAGTCATGAGAGCGATCAAGAAAGGGAGAACGAGAACAAGGGGATCAAGGTTATAACCAACCAGAGACATGAAGCCCAGCCCCCAGATACCACTGACACCAGCAGTTACAATCGGGATGATCACCCCTCGCTTAGACCTGAAATAGAGGTAGAGAATAACCAGAATAAGCATAATAGTTACTGCAAGGATGATCGTGACCCCCTGAATACTCTCCCTCACGTAACCAAAGTGCATGGGCTCTCCAGAGATACAGACAAGGTTGTTCTCGTCCTCAGTCTCCTTCCGGATCCGCTGGAGTTCTTTGAAGACCACCTGGTAGTCAATCTCTTCATCAAAGAAGTCAGCGGTAATCATTGCCTTCTTGCCATCAAAGGAAACAAACGGCCCATAGCACATCTCATTGCCATAGAGTGACAGCCTCAATTTGTTCATTTCCTCCTCGGTCTCAGGGATCGTCTGCATTACCGGAACAACCCGAAACCCTTGTGCATCCATTATTATCTTCTTCATCTTTTGCACAGCAATAGAAAGTACCTTAAACCTGTCAACTGCCGGGACCTTGTAGAGTTCTTCTGAGACCCACCTGATCTTTTCAAGGGTGGTCTTATTAAAGATGTCTCCCTTTTTTACCTGGATCACAATAGTGATGTGATTTGCCCCACCGAAGAGATGGCGGAACTTATTGTGCACCTTGATGTATTCATGCCCCTGAGGCAGGAGGTCATCAAAAACGGTGGTAACCTTAAGGTGGATAGCTTTATAGCCAAAGAAGAGAGTTATGAGCAGGATAATGCCGAGAACTAACGTTCTCCTCCTTATGCAAAATTCAGCAAATCGTTCCATATCCTGTCCCCTGTAAAATAGAGTCCCTTACCCTTCTTAATCTCATGAAGCAAGCCTAGTTAGCTTTTCACTTAACTGCCACAAACCTTTTTGCAATTGCCTATCCCTGCTTTTTGGGGATACCTCCTTGATTTTCTTTTTTTCAAAATATTTGCCGGTGATACCTTTTACCTCATCGGAGCTGGCTAAATAAATGCTGGTCTGGGCTGCTTCCTGTGGGGGCATCGCAAACCACCTTATGATTTTAAAGAGCAGTGCCTGATACCACTTCCCCGGCCACATGTTCCAGATGTTGGTGGCGACGTGGCCTGGATGTAATGCATTCACCGTGATTCCTGTGTCCTTTAAGCGCTCTGCCAATTCCTGGGTGAAGAGCACAATGGCAAGCTTGGAAGAGGCATAGGCTTTAAAACCATGATATTTCTTTTTGAGATGTAGATCGTGCAAATCGATTTTGCCCTGAAAATAGGCATTGGACGATACATTGATAATACGAGCTTCTGGTGTTTGTTGGAGGAGCAGTAGTAACAGATTGGTTAAGAGAAAAGGTCCTAAGTAGTTGGTCCCGATGGTTTTTTCAAAGCCATCCTGGGTTTCTTCCCTTTTCGCACAATAGACGCCTGCATTATTAATCAATACGTTCAACTGTCGGTACTTCTGCAAAAATTGCCGGGCGAATTCGCGAATGGAACTGAGCGATGTCAAGTCCAATTGCATGAGCTCAATCTGCGTATTACCACTTTCCTGTTTAATAGCTTCGTAAACTGGTTGGGCTTCGGTGAGATCAATGCACGCCATTACAATGGTAGCGCCTTTTTTAGCGAGGGCCTTGGTTATTTCCCTGCCAATACCGCCATCAGCCCCGGTAATCAGAACTGTTTTTCCTTGCATAGCTTGTTTCGCTCCTGAACATTATAGTTGTTTAATATCTTTTTGATCACATCTCAATGCACTATAGAGTAAGGGAACTAGTCATATATAAAAAAAAAGGGACAATCCCTTTTTCTGCTTTGAAAAAAGAGCACTATCCCTTTTTGTTTCCTCGATAGCTAAGCTCATTGCTTTTTAAACGTCCATACGCAACCGCCTTCTTCCCACGTGATATCAGTTGGAATGATTCCCATCTTTGTGGTTGGGTGATTGGGGTGGGTGAGATGCATCTTTTCCACTTCGCAAATTTCCCGTCCTTCAAAGGGGAGACTACACTTCTTCACTATTTCATTTTGCTTTTTGAGACGTAAGCAGTTCTTGAACCTGACGGTTATGGTACCGTCCTTTGGCTCAGATACCTCATACTCTCCCGGGCCGTGCATCATCTGATCTGAATACAGAACTGCATTGATGGCTTGTTTGAGAACCATATTGGGAGCAATCAGCATTGCGGCTTTCCCCATGAGACTAGCCAGGGGGCCCATAAATCGCCCCATCATATTTCCATAGGCTTCTACGGTGTCAGCTACCCACTCCTTTACTGTTCCCATTCTCTTGTGGGTGTGGTAGCTTATGGCGTGATCCATGGTGAAAAAATCATGGACCCTATCCCACTTCTCTTCAATGGGCATCTCTTTTATGTCGGGTTTATTCGGGGTATCTAAATGTGCCATCTCTCTCCTCCTTTTTTCTATTAAACCAACTGTATTTTTATATCACGTAAAGAAAGAGATACAATATAAATAATCTAAATAATCTTAACTATTTCTTTGTACCCTTGACCTTGATGGTATCCGAACCAATAAAAGGTGTGTCATCAATGAGCGTTCCAGTCACTGTGATCTCAACCTCGCCTTTCAGACTATATTGAGTTATCACATTCTGGAGCTCTGAACGGGAGTACTTCAGCATCAACACCATTCCACCCCCCTCATCATCCTCGATCCGCCACCACACTGGTTCAATATTTACCACGTTACCTTCAACATTACTGATGATAACGGTTTTAGGTACGATGTCATCCACCTCATAACCATCAGGCGCCTCTACGAGGCAGGTAATCCACTTACCTTTAGATTTTAGATTCAGAGTTTCAGGGTGTATTTCAATAGTAGTTACCAGAGCCTCCTCATCTTGGGCTAAGCAAGGGCTTAAAGAACTCGTGGCTACCAAGAAAAAGAAAATTATTGTGAAGACAAAAATCTTTTTTACTCTCATATCTTTACCTCCTTTGATGTTATCAAATTCTTCCGGCTATATTGTGAAAATGACTATAACCCACCCAACGAATCCTTCTTACTTCCTTTATAATATTATAGTATATTGCTTATAGATTACAAGAGATTGTATAAGGTTAAACTTGTAAAATATAATGTTATAAATCTCATCAAACCATTATAGGAGTAAGTCCTCATGAAGTATAAAGGCTACACAGGGAAAATTCTAAGAGTTGACCTCAGCACAAGAAAAATTGAATCTCTACCACTTTCACAAAAAATGGCTGAGGATTATATCGGAGGTGTGGGGTTTGCGGCAAAAGTAATCTCTGAGATGTCAAGACCGAAAATGGACGGGCTGGATGAGAACAATCCTCTCGTTCTCATGACAGGTCCTCTGACAGGGACAATCGTCCCATGGAGTGGAAGACACTGTGTTGCTACGATATCTCCTCTTACCGGCATATGGGGAGAGGCATACGCAGGTGGAACATGGGGCAGAGAGCTCAAAAAATCAGGTTTTGATGGAATAGTTGTAACCGGCAAAGCAGATCAGCTTGTCTATCTTAAGATAGTAAATCAAACAGTCACCATTGAGGATGCTAAGGTTCTTAAAGGAAAAGATACCTACGCAACTGAAGAGCTCCTTCAGAAATACTGCGGTGTCAAAGCAAGAGTTGCAGCCATTGGCGCAGCCGGAGAAAATCTTGTCAGGTTCGCCGCTATCATCCACGATGGTCCGGCTGCACGAACAGCGGCACGATGCGGCGTTGGAGCTGTAATGGGTTCAAAGAACCTGAAGGCAATAGCCGTGATGGGAAACCAACGTATCACCGTAGCAGATAGAGGAAGATTGATAAGATCTATCAATAACGTGCTACCGGAACTGATAAAGGATCCGGAACACTGTTTCAGTAAAGCCAGTACTGTTTTTTCAATGTTTGTTGATGATGGGAGGCATGGCGTAAATAACTGGCGGGACAGCGAACTTAAAGGATTTAAGGAATCTGTTCTCCGAGAGATAGAAAGTCACATAAGGGAAACAAAACCATACCTTTGCGCAGGTTGCAGGACAGGCTGTGTTGAATCAAATGTTAGGTTTGGCGAGAGGCAGACAGTCTGGGAAGTTATTGCACCGCTCGGATCGCAATGCGGAATAACTGACATGAAATATGTACGAAAGGCATATGAGCTATGCAACCGACATGGGATAGATACGATATCAGCAGGGGGAGTAGTCTCCTTTGCAATGGAATGCTTTGAGGAGGGATTAATAACAGAAAAGGATACTGACGGCATCCGGCTTACCTTCGGCAATGGGGATGCAATGCTTGCAGTACTGGAAAAGGTCAGCAAGAAAGAAGGATTCGGGTCAATACTGGCTGAAGGAACAAAGAGGGCGGCATGCGTTATCGGGAGGGGAGCTGAAAAATTCGCCATTGAAGTAAAGGGACTTGAAATTCCTGCCCACGACCCTCGGGCCCACAACTTTCTGGCACTCACGTATGCAACTGAAAACCGAGGTGCAATCCACACCGGGGCAGCAGATCCGAGGATTGAAGGATTCGACCTTATGAATATGAAAGAGGTCAGGTTTGTTGCCAATGGAACCGCTGAAATGGTGGTGAGAGGACAGAATTATGCAGGGATTCTGAATTCCCTCGTTCTCTGTGCTTTTTCGCATGCCGGATATGCACAATACTATTCTCCCAGAGAATTTCCAGGGATAACGGCAAAAGAGGTTACCCATTGGTTCAACCTTGCTACCGGTATGGAGAAAGATTTTGAGTCTTTGATGCTCTCAGGTGAAAGAATGTTCAACCTCAAGCATTTAATCAGCCTTAACCTTGGGCTTGATTCTGCTCTCGACAGTTTGCCCGAACGCTTTATCACTGTTACGAGAAAACAAGGACCTGCAGCAGACCATCTTCCACCGATGAGAGAAATGGTTGAAGATTATTACCGCCACAGGGGGTGGAAAGCGAGTGGAAAGATAGAGGCAAAGAAATTAGAAGAGTTGGGGCTTGAAAATTTCTCATCGGACTGACATAAAGGGAGGTAAGATGATGGGAATCAGACTTTACCAGGAAACTGAGCTAAAAAATCCGATGATGCTTTGTGGTTGGCCAGGAATTGGGAACATCGGAATACTTGCAGTTGATACTTTACGTGGAATGTTAAAAGCAGAAGAGTTTGGGGAAATAGAACCATGGGATTTCTTTGACCCTCGGAGAGTTTCAATTCGGAATGGTTTATTAGAACATTTAGAGTTCCCGGATAACAAATTTTACTTTCAACGAACTGAGAATCGAGACCTGCTTTTTTTCATCGGAGAGGAGCAACCTGCTGAAGGAGGAACGAGATATGCTGAGGGTAAAAAGGCTTATCAGATGGCTAATTTAGTCTTAGATGTAGCTGAAAAGTCTGGCTGTCAGAAAGTTTATACTTCAGGAGCAGCAGTTACTCAAATTCATCACACCCTCAAACCAAGGGTTTGGGCAGTAACAAATACCCAGAAGTTACTTGATGAAGTAAAGGGCTATAGGAATACGATATTAATGTCAGAGATTGAAGGGGGTGATGGCCAGGGTAGTATCACTGGTTTAAATGGGCTTTTGTTAGGAGTAGCTAAAGAGAGAGGTATAGATGCCATTTGTCTCATGGGTGAAATACCCTATTATCTCCATGGGGCACCCTGGCCTTATCCGAAAGCCTCAAAATCTGTCCTTGAAGTTTTCAGTGAGATTTTAGGGATGAAGATCGATTTAAGTCAATTTGATGAACTTATTGGAAAGGTAGAGAAGAATATTGAGGAGTTTTTGGAAAACTTTTATAAAGCAGAAACAATCCCCCTTGAGGTAAGAGATAAATTTAGAGATGAGATCGAGAAATTAAAATATGTTAGACCAACAAAGCCGGAGCCAACAACTGAGGAGGTCACGGAAAGGATTATGGAACATATTAATGAACTTTTTAAGAAAGGGAGCAAGGCAGATGAGAGACCCCATTAAGTTTACTCTTACTCGTCAGCCTGAGTTTGAAAATCCATCTTTGATTGTTGGTTGGGAAGAAGATGCTGGTAAGCTTGGGCCAAAAATCATTGATTATCTGAGCAAGAAGTTAATGAGCCGGAGCTTCTGTCAGATTAACCCTGTTGATTTCTTCTCATTAGGGGGAGTAGCAATCGAAGATAATGTAGCTCAACTTCCCGAAAGCGGATTCTATGCCGGTGAAAGGAGTGACGTCATTATCTTTAAGAGTGACGTGCCCCATTATAATCAGTACAAATTTTTGAATGCAATTTTAGATGTCGCTGAACATTATTGTAAAGCCGAAGAGTTGTATACCATTAGCGGAACTGTGTCTACAATCGCTCATACCACTCCCCGCAGAATACTGGCAGTTTTTAATCAACCAGCATTTAAGAGGAGACTACAGGAATATGGCTTAAAAGATATGACCTGGGAAGGACCACCTCATATCAATAGCTATCTTTTGTGGTTAGCTAAAAAAAGAGGTTTACCAGGAGTGAGTCTCTGGCCTCAGATCCCATTCTACTTAGCTGCCAGTGAAGATCCCCGGGCAATAAAACTAACCCTTTCTATTCTCAATAGAAGATTTAACTTAGGTCTGGATTTGGGAGAATTAGATGAAAAAATCAAGGATCAAAATAGAAAGATAACCCAATTAAGAGAAGAGAATCCAGAAGTTAATAAATCCATCGAAATGTTAGAGATTGGCCTTTCTCTCAACGAAGAGGAACAGATGAAATTAGTCGAGGAGGTACCTAAATTTCTCAAAAAAAGAGTTTGAGCCGCCTTGGGCTTTGGACCGGGCTTTTGCAGGTAGGTGCGTATCGTAACCGGACGACTCAAGCAGAACTAATAATCAAACATTGATCCATTATGCTAATTGATCTGATTCTGCCTGGCTAAGGATACGTTTCGCCTTGGCAAGTTTTTTATAGAGGGTTCTGACTTTTGCCATATCCTTTTTTGCAACGATTGCTTTGAGTAGATCACCCTCTATTTCGGTAACTTCAAGACGCTTATAGTAATCCAAAGATTCTTTAAAGTGTGCCATCACAATTTTCCCCGTTAATATTGGGTGATTATTGGTCACATTTGCATCCTTAAACATTTTACCATGTTCAAGTTCTACTTCGAGTCCCTGACGAAAGTCCTCAAGGGAAATTCTCATTTTCCCTGTATTGACCTTAGAAAGGATTACCCGTGCTTCTCTTAGTAGCACTTTAAGTTCCGCAAGAGTAGTCCAATCTCTAATAGTAAGTTCTTTGCAGACTCTCTTGACCTCCTCATTGGTTACATATTCTGGAAGCTTCACAGTATCCTCCTCTTTTCAGCATCGTGTCACCTGAATCGGGTCTCTCTTATGAACTACATCTCCCTCCCATCACCTTGAGGGGGATCCGGATGACGTTGGCATCGGGATTGGAGAGAATCTTATCTACCCGATGATCAAGCTGATTTTCAGCCATCCCCATCCTTACGGCAATAAGTCTCAAGAATTTAAGGATATCATCTCGATTGGTTAATCTTTCCGACTTTCCCTCAATAATTACTGCTTTCCATTCCCGGTAGCTTTTGTCAGCATTACATATTTTATACACCACGTTAGAGTTTTTCTTGATGCACCGTGCCATCCTTCCGCCCGGCATCGACCCGCAGTAAATATACTGGCCGTCAGTGGCATAGGTATTCTCTATGGCGTATGGTTTGTCTCCTTCTACTCCGATCAAGGTGCCCCAGGTCCATTCCTTGATAAAGTCCACGATCTCCTTTTCCGTCATATTCCTCATGATAGCTTTTTTCCTTTTTCTAATGATGGTGACAGTTTTCTCTGAAGTTATTCCATTCAGGCAATGCAGTCAATCAGAATTTTTTATTTCTTCTCTTCTTTGTTGCTGACCCACCCTGTATCTTTCTTGAAGACATAGGTACGTTTGCTTATCCTTGCCCCAAGTCCGTCTGATACCTGGACTCCATTCTTAAGGAACAGGATCCTCCCCCTCCTGAATTCAATGAGCGGCCAGGTATTATAGACTACTCTGTTCTGCCAGGTCTTTTCAACCTTCTCTATCTGAAATAAGGCGCTCCAGGCATCCCCGATCTCCATGATCCACCCCACTGTTTTTTTAGGCTCACCCTCTGTCATCGGGCTCATCGGCATAACTTTGATCACTTTTGCTGACAGGCCGCTCGTGTTACCAAACGCCTCATGGATGAGTTCATATTCTTTCGCTGTAAACTGATAGCGGGGCAATCCCGGCTGCTCAAGTCTCGCTGCAATAAGCGTAGCCTGTATTAACGTTATTTCATCTATCTTCTCGGTTAAAACCTGTGCCATGACAGTACACGTACAGGTGAGAAGAAGAAAGGCATGAAAAAATGTAACAGCCCATATATAGTGTTTTTTAGACCTTATGGTAAACATTGATAAAGAGGGATAATCACCTATTTCCCCCCGCTAGTCTCGCTTTTGATTTTGTTCTTCTCCTTGATTGCTTTTACTATCCGTTCAGGGGTGATGGGGAGTTCCTTGATGGGATATCCAATTGCGTTGCTCACAGCATTTGCTATTGCCTGCGCTGTACACTGGATAGGACCCTGTCCCACTTCTTTCGCTCCGAAGGGACCATACGGGTCATTGGTTTCAACAATGATGTGATCTATCTCTGGCACCTCAAAAGTCCTGGGGAGCTTGTAATCGAGCAAGGAAGGATTCATCACCAGACCGTCCTCCATGATGCATTCTTCAAACAGCGTCTGTCCCATTCCGCTATAGACCTGTCCGTCCAGCTGGCCTTCTACTGCCATGGGGTTTATTGCACGCCCAACATCATGGGCAACCGTCATTTTTAGGATTTTTACAATCCCTGTCTCGGGATCGACCTCTACCTCAGCAACCTGAGCACCAAATGAATAAGCAAGCGAAGGATTACCCTCGAAGGTTACCAGGTCAGAACCCTTCGTTGGTGGATTATAGAAACCCCTTCCCATGACATATCTGCCTTCTTCTGAATGGAGAGTGGCAGTAACGATATCCTCAAATGATACTGCCTTTTCAGGTGCCCCCTTGGGGTACACCTTCCTGTCCCGGAAGACAATGGCAGATGGTTTCACGTCGAATTTCTCTGCCGCAGTTTTGGCGAGTTGTTTCTTTGCGTCGAGGCAGGCATTGATCGTAGCATTGCCTGTGGTAAAGGTACCCCTCTGTGACATAGCCCCCACATCAAAGGGGGCAATGTCCGTATCGCCGGCTACTACCTTGATATCTTCGGGCTGTATTCCCAAGGTCTCTGCTGCAATGATAGCCATGGCAGTGTGAGAACCCTGGCCCATGTCAGGCAGTCCAGTGAAGAGCGATGCCTTCCCATCTTCTTCCAGCTTGATGAATACCGCCGAGGTGTCGTGGTCATACATCCCCTTGCCGCCGGAGCGCAGCATACCGCACCCGATCCCGATGCCCCGGTAGGGAGGGAGTTTGCCGTACTTCTTTTTCCACCCGGCCTTTTTCGATGCCTTTTTGATGCACTCCTTCAAACCACAGGTTGCATAGTGAAATCCGCAGAGGGTGGTATACTCTTTATCAACGGCATTCTTGAGCCTGAATTCTACTGGATCCATCTTCAGATCCTGGGTGATGAGGTTGAGCTGAGAATCGAGGGCAAATCTTTTTGCTACGAGACCTGCACCATGGTGGAAAAAGTAAGGGGGATTATTGGTATAAACAAGCCTGCCCCGGTAGCGATAAGCCTGTAACTTGTAGAGGGTCTGGAAGTTAAAGCCCACAAACCTCAGCATGATAAACTGGGTTTCCATGTAGGCACCGCAATCATGCAGGAGATCAGCTTCTATGGCTTTCAGGGTACCATCCTTCATCACCCCAGTCTTGAGTCTGAAGTTATACTTTCCACCTCCCCGGTAGACAACAAACTCCTCTTCGGACGTACACCTGATCTTGACCGGCCTCGCTGCTTTCCGGGAGAGGAGTGCTGCAATGTAGTGGTGGGGCTTATCCGCTCCCCTTCCGCAGAAGGCCCCGCCCGTATTCAGATTCATGATCCTCACATTACTGTCAGAAAGACCTAAGTTTCGGGCCATGGTACTCTTAATAATCGAGGAACCCTGGATGGGCGTCCATACCGTCAGTCTGTCCGGAAGGGAAAAATCGGCAAGGACAATATGATGTTCTGTAAAGGAGCTATGGGTTGGCTGAATCGTATATTCATCAACCCGAATGTGATCTGATTCGGCAAAGGCTTTGTCTACATCGCCGAAATTCATCTTCACTTCGTCTGCATAATTATCGGTAAGGAAATCGTGAATAGCCGGAGTCCCTTCTGCCGTTGCCTCTTCAATGGAGAGGAGGGGTTTCATGGGTTCATATTCAACTTTAATGAGCTCTGCCGCCTCTGCAGCGGTGTCAATGTCAACTGCCGCAACTGCTGCAACTTCATCACCGAAATGGTAGACGGTACTTTTGCACAGTAACAGTTTGTCAGGCCCTGACATGAGGCCGTCTGCATCTTTATGAGTAATTATAGCTTTGACACCGGGCAGTTTCTCAGCCCTCGAAATATCTATGTTGAGAATCTTTCCATAAGGGATAGGGCTCCGCACAATCTTGCCGTGGAGCGTGCCAGGCAGTACGACATCATCGGTGAATTCTGCACGACCCGTTGCCTTGAGAACCCCATCCAGCCTCGGCTGCCGTTTACCTACTACGCTGTACTTTTCATTTTTCCCGGGCATTGTTCTTTTCCCTCTGTCTCAGTGCCTGTAACACCCTCTCAGGGGTGATGGGTAGTTCTTTTATTGGGCATCCTATGGCGTTGCTGATGGCGTTGGCTATCGCCTGTGAGGTACACATGATGGGACCTTCTCCTACCTCCTTTGCGCCAAAAGGACCGTAGGGATCATCGGTTTCAACGATGATATGGGCTATTTGGGGAATCTCGAAAGGCCTGGGGAGTTTGTACTCAACTGGTGAGGAGTTCAGGATCATACCGTTTTCCATGATACACTCCTCAAACAGGGTCTGTGCCATACCGCTGAAAACCTGTCCGTCCAGTTGACCCTCTACTGCCAGAGGATTGATGGCACGTCCCACATCGTGGGCAACGGTCATCCTGAGGAGCTTCACCATTCCAGTCTCAGGATCAACTTCTACCTCCGCAATCTGGGCTCCGAAGGAAAATGCCAGCGTCGCATTCCCCTCATAGGTCACGGGGTTGGTGCGTTCGGTAGGAGGATTGTAGAAACCTCTCCCCATCACATATCTGCCTTCCTGGGAATGGAGCGTATCAGACACGATCTCTTCAAATGATATCGCCTTTTCAGGCGTCCCCTTGGAGTATACCTTCCTGCCCCTGAAAACGAGCGCAGATGGTTTGGTGCCGAATTTTTTTGATGCTGTCTTTTCAAGCTGTTTCCGTGCGTCGAGAGCAGCCACCTTCACGGCATTGCCTGTGGTAAAAGTACCCCGCTGGGAAAAGGCACCAATGTCCATAGGTGCAACGTCTGTATCGCCGGAGATCACAGTAATATCCTCTGGCACGATCCCCAGTGTCTCCGCCGCAATCATTGCCATGGTCGTATGAGAACCCTGTCCCATGTCAGGCAGGCCGGTGAAGAGAGAAGCCTTACCGTCTTCCCCTATCTTGAGGAAGGCAGCAGAGGTGTCGTGATCATACAGACCCTTTCCCCCGGAGTTGATGACACCGCATCCTATCCCTATCCCCTGGAATGCTGGGAGCTTCCCGTATTTCTTCTTCCACCCCGCTCCTTTTGCAGTTTTCCGGATACACTCTTTTAGGCCACAGCTCGCATAGTAGGTCTTGCTCGGTGTGGTATATCTCTTTTCCACAGCATTCTTGAGCCTTATCTCAACCGGATCAATTCCTAAGTCCCTGGCTATGAGGTCGAGATGAGAATCGAAGGCAAACCGTAATCCTACCAAACCGCCGCCGTGAGGAAAGAAGTAGGGGGGATTGTTAGTGTAGACGAGCCTCCCCCGATAGCGTTCAGCATCCAGCTTGTACAGCAATTGCAAGCTCAAGCCGAAGAAGCGGAGCATGATGAATTGGGTCTCGATATAGGCACCACAGTCGTGGAGAATATCGGCCTCTACTGCCTTGAGGGTACCATCTTTCATCACCCCAGTCTTCAGGGTGAACTTGCCCCTGCCGCCGCTCCTGCACACGAGGAACTCCTCATCCACGGTGCACCAGATTTTAACCGGTTTTCCTGATTTCCTGGAGAGAATGGCTGCAATGTGATGGTGAGGCCTGGCAGATGGTTTGCCCGAGAAGGCACCACCCGTATTGAGGTTCAGGATGCGAACGTTGCTTTCTGGCAGGCCGAAGTCCTGAGCCATGCTCTTCTGAATGAGGAGGGCTGACTGAATGGGAGTCCAGATGGTGAGTTTATCCGGCAGTGTGAAATCGGCAATGACGACGTGGTGCTCGGCAAAGGTATTGTGGCCGGCGTTCACGGTAAACTCGTCAACCCGGATGTGGTCTGATTCCGCAAATGACTTCTCAGCATCACCGAAGTTCATCGTCACTTCATCTGCATAGTTATCCTCAAAGTACTCATGGAGTACCAGTGCTCCCTCGGCAGTTGCCTCTTCGATAGAGAGGAGGGGCTTTAGCAGCTCATAATCAACCTTAATGAGAGAGGCAGCTTCAGCTGCGGTTTCCTCATCCACTGCAGCCACCGCAGCCACCTCATCCCCGAAATAGTAAACCATGTCCTCGCAGAGGAGCTGCTGATCAGGCCCTACCATGAGGCCACCAGTATCCTTGTGTGTGATGATGGCCTTCACGCCTGGCACCTTTTCGGCCTTCGAGGTATCGATACTGAGGATTTTTCCATAAGGTATGGTGCTCCTCACGATTTTACCGCAGAGCATACCGGGCAGGACCACATCATCAGTGAACTGGGACCGTCCTGTTGCCTTGTAGACCGCATCCAGCTTTGGCTGACGCTTCCCTATGACACTGTACTTTTCACTTCTCCGGGACATTCGATAATCCCTGATTAGCAGGTTGAACAACCTTCTTTATCGCTTCCATGATCTTCACATGTCCTGTACATCGGCAGAATGTTCCAGCCAGGGCTTCTTTAATTTCATCATCACTGGGATAGGGCTTTTCATCCAGCAATGCCTTGGCTGTCATGATAATACCAGGTGTGCAGTATCCGCACTGAATAGCCCCGTTCTCGATGAAGGATTTCTGAACGGGGTGGGGTACTCCTTCACTGCTGAGCCCTTCAATGGTCGTTATAGATTTTCCTTCGCACTCAACAGCAAGGGTCAGGCAGGAAAGGATGGCTTTGCCATCAATAATCACGGTACAGACACCACACATGCCGATACCGCACCCCCTCTTCGTTCCCATAAGCCCCAGGTCATCCCTCAGCACATCGAGAAGTGTCTTCCAGGGTGGGACAGCAATTTCATAGGTATCGCCATTGACGGTAAGGGGTATAATCCTTTTCATGTTCGTACTCTCCCTATTTTCTCATTTTTTCTCTCATGTCGTTTAAGGCCCGTTTTACCAGTACTTGAACCAGTTGTCGCTTGTATCCGGCGGAGGTAAAGAGATTGGTCAGTGTTCCCAGCTCTGAGCGTGCAGTTTCAGCTGCTTTTTTAATAGACATCTCTGTCAACCCTGATTCTCTGATCACCTGGGATGCCTTATCCAGGAGAACTGGCGCTGAAGAGATGGAACCAACAACTAATCTTATTTCGGTGACTCCTTTCCCGTTTACGCTCGCAGCAGCAGCAATACTTCCTGTTGCAAAATCAATCCCCTTGCGCATACTTACCTTGATGAAAGTGGACTGGCTATTGTTATCCCTCTCCGGCAACTGTATGGATGCCACCAGCTCATCAGGCCCAAGAAGGTTATGGCGGATACCGTCATCCCGGTAGAATTCTCTCGCTGGTATCAGGCGCTTCTGACCCTTCTTCATGACAGTAATTTTCGCATCGAGGGCGATAAGGGTTGGGGCCGTATCGGAGCTGTTAATTGCATGGCACCTCGTAGATCCTTTGATTGCATGGCATACCTTCCCTCCTGTTCGGTGACAGAGGTCTCTCGCATCCCGCCAGAGCTTCGACTGGTTGTAGTACCAGCACCTGGTTTCAAAGCAGACATTCCCGCCGATGGATGCCATGTTCCGAATGTGTTTTGATGCAACTGATTTGGCTGCAGAGTGAAAGGCAGGAAACCTCTCAGCAATGAGGCTGTTTTCAATAAGATCAGTGAGAGTGACACAGGCACCGATCTCTGTATTCCCGTCTTTGCCTGTTGAGATCGAACAGAGTTCAGGGATTGCCTTGATACCCACCACCATCTCCGGACGGAGCACACCATACTTCATATTGACCAGGAGGTCAGTCCCGCCTGCAAGCACTTTTGCCTTGCTTCCAAATTTTTCCAGGAGAGCCAGGCTCTCTTCAAGGGAAACTGGTTTTATGAATTCGAATCGGGGGAGTCTCATAGGTTAGTCCTTTCTGAGAGAAGTCAATTTTTTATATAGGGTAACGAACAAGGGTGTCAAGTAAAATTGCCTGTCCTTATTCCTGTCCTGGCATCAGTTGCTGTATGCGTTCGTACTCTTCCTGTGTGTCAATATCTATGCCTGGAGCGCTTTTCTCAATAGGAACAAATCTTGTCCTGTCTTCCATCTTCTTAACAATCACTTTCCCACCACGATCTCCTTCTATGGCGAGGAGCTCGTCCCTGAACAGGGTTGGAAAGATAACCGGATTTCCTCTCTTACCATTATAGACGGGAACGATTATTTGGTGCTGATTCCTCATAAATTGCTCTATCAGGATGTTGATGGTAGTTGGATCAAGGAAAGGCTGATCTCCAAGGAGGAACATAAAGGCGTCGGTATCTGGACGTGACTCCTTGATTCCCAACTTTACCGCTGCACTCTGTCCTTCATGTGCGCTGTTATTACATACCGTTCTTACCCGGTATTTTTCTCCGATATCTCTTACCCTGTCACTCTGGTAGACAAGGATGATATCGTCAAGCAGGGAAAATTTTGCTGCCTTTATCACCCTCTCGATAAGAGGTATCCCTCCAACGTCGAGGAGAAGTTTTCCCCTTTCCATCCTTTTTGAAAAACCGGATGCCAGTATAATACCTGTAATCAAATTCTCTTACCCCAGCTTATTCTTTTTCGACTGGTAATTGCATACCGGTTATTTTCGTATCGCTTCTCACAGCAACCAGTTCTGCGGCTATGGATAGTGCAATCTCTGCGTGTGTATTGGCACCAATGTTGATACCAATTGGTGCATGAATCTGCCGGATTATCTTCTCATTAATGCCCTTATCCCGCAACTGCTGGAATGCCTTTGTCACCTTACTTTTACTGCCAATCATACCGAGATAGTAAAAAGGTTTTTGAACACACAGGCTTAAAACTTCAAAATCATGCGCATGCTTGTGAGTAACGATTATTATGTATGTATTATTATCTGAAGGTAGAAGGTTCTGTATGGCATTCTGGTAGTCATCCACTATTATCTGATCAGCCCAGGGTAATCTTTCCTTGTTGGCAAATTCCGGGCGATTATCCACAACGATGATGGTAAAATCTAACATTTTGCCAATCTGTGCCAGTGTAGTGCCGATATGGCCAGCACCAAATATGATTAGCCGGGGTGCAGGATGCAACGGTTCCAGGAAAATGCTCATTGCACCACCACAGGACATCCCTATGTCCTTGAGATTGTAACGCGCCAATTGAGGGGAAGTTGCATTCATGAGCACCATTGCTTGATCTACGATCTCCTTTTCAATTGCCCCACCTCCTATAGTTCCAATTGTTGAGCCATCTGCCTTGATGAGCATTCTTGCGCCTTCCTTGCGTGGCGCTGACCCTAAAGACTCTATAACGGTTGCCAGAACTAACGGTATATTGGCTTTTTTTGCAACAACTATTTCTTCAAAAATATCCACAGCTTTCTCCTCAATGATCTCAATCTTGTTCTGCGCATAGAGTTCTTCGTTGCTCAGCAACATTTTTTCGACAATTCTAAATCTCGCTCCACTGCACATTCGAAACCCGCCGTCTGCGGCAGCTCAAACAACCGAATGTGCGGCCGTTCCGCTCGATAAGAATTGTTACCGAAAAAATCTTGAATTCGCATTCAGAACCCTATTGCTGAACTACTCTTTATTTTGTCAACATGCAACTTTTTAATACGCGAATCGCTTCAAGGACTGCTTCCCCGATTGTCCGTGCCTTATCCGATATGATATAGCAGCTCTCCTTGATGCCCCGCGGGTCAATGTCTCCAATCTTGAGGCCTTTTGGAACTTCCATCCCCTCTGCAATGAGCCCCCGGATCACCCCGTCCAGTAATGCCTTCACCGCCTCACTACCGACATAGCAGACCGTATCATTTTTCCTGGCCGTGTCACCGATATCCAACACGTGCCGCACTTTCCCCCTGCACGGCGACCTGAGCACCCGCTCCTCTGTATAATCCAGGACCGGCGCTGGAATTCCCGTATTCGGCTCTGCGCACCCTGCAAAGATTACCTTCCCGAGGTTAGCGCCGCGGTTTGTTTCTATGACGGCATCACAATCTACCCCTGCTGTGAATCCTGGCCCGAGGGCAATAGTAATCGGCGCCATGCCTCTGTGCATGCCGGTATTCCGCTTTGCTATGGTAGCATCAATGAAGACATCCGGCTTGAATGCAGTGGTCGTACTTCCCGTCGGGTCAACACAGACAGGGATATTACCCTTCTTCCAGGCGGCATGGATCTCCTCCTCAGTGTCTGCGCGTACGGCCTTCACCCTTTCCACCACGGTTTTCCCGTCAAAGACTGCCTGGGCGAATGAGACTGTCCTCCTGATGACCATCGGGGTTTCAAGTTCTAATACCAGGACACGGAACCCACTGGTGTGGAGCTTATGAGCTACTCCGGTTCCGATATCACCACCACCTTTCAGTACAACGACCTGCTCACCTATACCACTCTGCCCACATTCTCTCGCCGCCAGATACGCATTTGTCTCCCGAGGAAGGCTACAGGAAATCAGCGGGAAAATACCCCCCTCAGTTATTGACTGTATGTCAAAGATCTCACGGGGCGTCCCGGTACGGACTACTTTCCCTTCTGCATATACAATAACCGTATCAGCCAGGGCACGGGCGTCAAAGATATCATGGGTTACAAGGATTATCGGTACATTGAACTCGCTCCAGATATCCTTAAGTACATTCCGCATCTCCAGGCGCAGCGAGGTGTCCAGAGATGAAAAAGGCTCATCGAGGAGGAGCACGTTAGGATTCCTGATCAGCGCACGGGCTAAGGCTACCCGTTGTTTCTGGCCGCCAGAGATCTCAGATGGGAGTTTCTTTTCCAGGCCGTCGAGGTGGAATATACTAATCATCTCGCTCACGCGCCTGTCCCGTTTATGCCGATCAAGCCCCACTGCAGCATACCGGATGTTTTCCCTCACGGTCATGTGAGGAAACAGGGCCAAATCCTGGAAGACATACCCAAAGGAACGACTCTGCGGAGGCACTGCAGTCTTCCCAGTACTGTCGAAAAAGGTCTTGCCATCAACCCTAATGAATCCACAATCAGGGTTCATAAGTCCTGCTATTAACTGGAGGGTTATGGATTTACCTGATCCAGAAGGGCCAAAGATGACAGCAAGTTCATTCCCTATCTCCCAGGCAACATCAAGGGTAAATTTGTCAAGTGCTTTTTGCAAGCGAACTGACAGCGCCATCAGATGAACCTCTTCGTAAATCTATTGGTTATGTAGAGAAATATTCCTGACATGATGGTAAAGATCAAGACCATGATATTCGCCTTTGACCAGTCCCCACTGTTTACCCGAGAGTAAATAGCGAGAGGCATGGTATCAGTTTTTCCAGGGATGTTCCCTGCAAGCATTAAGGTAGCTCCAAATTCACCCATGGCGCGGGCAAAGGAGAGAGCAGTCCCAGCTACAATACCACGCTTCGATAGGGGTAGGATGATCTTTACCATGGTCTTAAATTCTGAGTGCCCTAACGTATAGGAAGCATTGATAAGGTTTTCATCAACAGACTCAATGGCAGCCCGGGTAGTCTTGATCATCAGAGGGAGGGCTACGACGAAAGAGGCAAGGGCTGCGGCATACCAGGTGAACATGATGCTCCACCCTGTCAGGTTGTAGAGATACTTGCCAACGATTCCATTCCTCCCAAAGAGGACAATGAGGTAATACCCAGTAACCGTTGGTGGTAACACAAGAGGTAGGGTAAAGAGGATATCCAATAATTCTTTACCCCGGAAATTCTTCCTTGCAAGGGTATACGCTATACCTATTCCGACAAGCATCACAAAGCATGTTGCCACTGATGCCACCTGGAGGGAGAGACGCAGAGAAAAGAGGATCGAATCGTCCATGTCTACGTTATTTACGGTAATCCTTACTGCATTAAAGGTTTGAACCCAGATTTTTGAAAAATCTTGCGTGCTTCGCCTGATGCAACAAAAGTTACAAACTCCCTTGATGAGTATTCGTTCTTGGTCCCCTTAACCACTGCTATGGGACACACAGCAGGGGTATGGCTTTTCTCAGGTGCCTGAATGATTATTCTTACCTCTTTTGATCGTAGCATGGCATCTGTTACATACACAATACCTGCATCAACTTCTCCCCGTGCCACATAATCGAGAACCTGCCTTACATGTTCCCCGAAAACTAATTTATCATGTACAGAATCGAATAGGTTAAAGTATTTTAATACCTCTTCAGCATATCTCCCTGCCGGACTGGTCTGCGGGTTAACGATACCAATCTTCTTCACCGTCTTTCCTTTCAAACCATCGAATGATGTTATCCCGCATCCGGAGTGTACCGGTTTAACCAGAACAATAGCATTTTTCGCAAAGTTGAACCTTGTACCATTTATGATTCTATCTTCTTTTTCAAGTTCATCCATCTCCTGTAAGGCTGCTGAAGCAAAGACATCGACCGGGGCACCACCATCTATCTGCCTCTTGAGATCCCCAGAGGCACCGAAGTTAAAGTATACCTTCACCCCGAAATGCTTTCGCTCAAATGCCCTACCGATCTCATCAAAAGGGTTCTTCAGGCTCATAGCGGCAGACACCATGATCTCCTGTAGGGATTCAGGATACGCATCTCTCAGGAGAAATAACAACGCACAGATGTAAACGAGAAAAACAATAACTCTTTTCCTACCCATGCAAACTTCCCTCATCTTAATTGAAAAGCTGAATACCTCTTCTATTAAATTTGAGTGATGAAGTCAATTGGAACTTAAGGGATCCACCCAGATACTGGTCAAGAACTTCCTTATTTTGAATAGGTGTGTTAAAATTTAAAAACATTTACCTGAAGCTACTCGATACAGTCTATCTGTGATTTTACATGCAGTACTGTAAGGTACAGTAATCAGGCAGGAGGAATAATATGGTTGATGATGGAAGAGGAACTAAGCTTCCCGACCTTTCAGATCTCAGGATTGACCCTCAGGCCCGTCCTGATGCAAAGCACGGTAAACGAGTCCGCTTAATTGGAGCCGTTATTATTTTGGTTACGGTACTATCTCTGGGAATCCTTGTCCTGAAAAACCGAAAGGTCATCGTGGAGGTGGCAGCAGCCCGCTCCGCAGTACAGGGCAAGGGAACTGTTGTGCTCAACGCCAGCGGTTACGTCACACCACGACAGCGGGCTACCGTTGCGGCAAAGATTACCGGACGCGTACAGCAAATGCTCGTGGACGAAGGGATGCGGGTAGAGGCTGGTCAGGTACTTGCACGACTCGACGATTCAGAGGAAAAGGCAAGGGTGACATCCGCCAAGACTGATTATGATGTAGCTGTCGCCTCCCTTGCCGAGTTAGAGGTAAACCTGGCAGATGCGAACCGTACGCTCTACCGGACAGAGAACCTGTGGCGTGAGGAGGTATCAAGCCAGCAGGATCTAGACCACGCCCAAGCAACAGTAGATGCCTTGAAGGCACGGATTGCATTAACCAAGGAACAGGTGCGCGCTTCAAAGGCACGGTTGGAAGTTGCTTTGAGGGATCTGGATAACTGTACAGTCCGAGCTCCATTCAGCGGCATTGTGGTTTCCAAAGACGCTCAGGTCGGAGAGGTGGTTTCTCCTATCACTGCGGGTGGTGGGTTTACCCGTACCGGGATTACAACCATTGTGGACATGAACTCTTTGGAGATCGAGGTTGACGTGAATGAGTCATACATCGCTAAAGTAAGCAAAGGACAGAAGGTGGAGGCCACGCTCGATGCTTACCCTGACTGGCAGATTCTCTGCAAGGTGAGGACAGTCATTCCAACTGCTGACCGCCAAAAGGCAACGGTTAAGGTAAGGATTGCCTTTGATGCCCTCGATCCCAAGATCCTCCCGGACATGGGTGTCAGGTATCCTTTTTAAGTGGCGAAGAGATACCTCAAGACACAGCATCTCGTGCGTTAATTCCCCGTCAATCAGTACGGGAAGTGGACGATAAACAGGTTGTTTTTCAATTTCGTGAAGGACGACTTACGATGCATCCTGTAAAGCTGGGACAGACAAAGGAGAATGAAGTGGAAGTCCTTGAAGGAATTTCTGCCGGAGATCAGGTGGTGGTGAGCGGCCCCGAAACCCTGAAAGACGGGCAGAGGGCGGAAGTAAAACATTGATGAGTTAAGGAGTTAAAGAGTTCAAGAGTTTAAGAGAAAGAAACTCCACAACTCCAGCACTCCTCAACTCACAAAAACTAAATGGTAAGAGTGGACGGACCCCATAAGTCGAATTCGCTCATCAAGGTGCGCAACCTTGATAAAAGGTATTTTCGGGGTGGTGAGGAGATCCATGTCCTCCAGGGGTTAAACCTTGATGTGGATCATCGGGAGTTTGTAGCTTTCATGGGTCCCAGTGGTTCGGGCAAAACGACACTGCTCAATCTCCTGGGTGGTCTTGACCTCCCAACTGCTGGAAGCATAATGGTAGATGGCGACGAAATTACCAGCATGTCTGGTCAAAAGCTCGCTGCTTGGCGTGCCAGGCATGTCGGATTTATCTTCCAGATGTATAACTTGATACCCGTACTGACTGCCTTCCAGAATGTTGAACTCCCCTT
>Ga0315289_10003244_pt1 | contig 24685 bp, 19 predicted proteins | sample YL17G11_40_MG_FD_203452 | JGI IMG/M metagenome (GOLD analysis project Ga0315289, IMG submission 203452) | Sediment microbial communities from Yellowstone Lake, YNP, Wyoming, USA - YL17G11_40 | ecosystem: Environmental > Aquatic > Freshwater > Lake > Sediment | place: USA: Wyoming | collected...
CTGTTAGAATGAAGGAACTTTGACGGGGTAGGCCACCCTACCCCATTAACATAACCTTTCGGGAGGTTTCATTATGCGCCGAACGCTGCTCGCTATCTCTATGATAATTCCTGCCTTAGTTTCAGCCGCCGATAAAAGCTCGTTTCGGCTGAGCGATGGTTTGTCGGAAGCGACAGCCTCAGTCCAGGAAACGAATCGCACCATCTTGGATATTAGAATCTCGCAGCTCGAATATGAAATGACGACTATCGACGGCGAGAATCAGTACTCCATAACCCTGCCCGAGGAGTTCGCTATCAACCGTGGCGCTTACCTGGGCCCGGGCGACGCCGCCCTGCCGACAATAACAAGGCTTCTTGCTATCCCCTTCGATTCAGAGCCCGAAATCAGGGTTCTGAGCGAAAGCTATTCCGAATTGGACAATGTGACTTTGGCCGCGGCGCAGAGAGAAGAGCTGGAAGGTCTGACTCCGCTGGATAAAACCCCCATCGACAGAACCCCCCAACTTGTGAAGGGTGAAATGGCCGGTGAGATGAGAGATCTCAAGCTTTATTCGGTCACCATCAGCCCGGTGCAGTATTTTCCCGATGAGAAGAGGCTGAGAGTATTGAACGAGATTTCGTTGGAAATCAGCCACGCGGGGAGCCAGGCGACAAGGTACCCCGACCAGATATCCGAGGCCTTCCTGCCGATATACAGGTCTATTCTCGACAATCCGGCGGTATTCGATCCCATTCATCCCACCAGGGGCGCCTATTGGATAATTTTCCCCGATACTTTCGCCGCCAATATTCAGCCTCTGGCCGACTGGAAAAAAGCCAAAGGATTTGCGGTCGAGATGATAAGGAAATCTCAGATAGGCAGCAACAGCTATGCCGTCATCAAGAACTATATTGCGGCCCGATTCGACAGCTGCCTTGTCAAACCGGACTATATCCTTATCGTGGCCGATGTGATCATGCCAAACAGCAATGGCATCGCCACCAGAGAGTACCTCAACCCTCTCGGGCAGGGCGATATCGAATCGGATAACTTCTACACCTTCTTATATGGGAATGACTATTTTCCGGAAATTTTCATTGGACGTATAGCCTTCGATGAACGGAACGAGCTGGGATATTTTACAAACAAGCTCTTCACTTATGAGAGAACGCCGTACATGGATGACACCGGCTGGTATCTCCGAGCCACGGTTGTTGCCGGAATGGAAGAATGGCGGCAGGTCTACAGCACCCGCGTAACCAAGCTATGGTGCCGTGAGGCCATGATGGAAAATGGATTTACGAGGGTCGACACATTCTTTGCGGGTTATTCGGATTATATCCCTCCAAGCGCCATCAATGCTTCCATTAATGGGGGTGTCGCATACGTCAATTATCGCGGTTTTGGAGGTGCCGACTATTGGGTGCCACCTGATTATTCGGTCTCTAACTTGAATCAACTCTCAAATGGGCCGATGTATCCTATTATGACGTCCATAGTATGCGGAACAGGGGATTTTAACGACGATGTCGACGTCTGCTTCGGCGAGGTCTGGATTCGTGCCAACAACAAAGGCGGCTCGGGTTTCATCGGCAATAGCAATCACGACGCCCATACGTTTTGGACCAATGCAATCGACGTGGGAATCTATTGGGGCTGGTTCGACGCGGGTGTTTCGACGCTGGCCCAGGCGCAGCTCATGGGCAAGATGACTCTTTATGACGCCTTTCCTGGCGAGCGCAGCCCCGGCGGGCAGGTCGAGCTTTATTTCAATAGTTACAACATCCTGGGCGATCCTGAGGTTAATTGCTGGACAGGAATTCCCCGGCAACTTCTCATGATCTGCCCCGATTCCCTCGCTTTCGGCCAGAACCGGCTGGACGTTCATGTTCAGGATAATATGAGCGCTCCTGTGGAGGGGGCCGCGGTTTGCATCTGGAAAGGGGCCGAGGTCTTTGCCACCGGATTCACTGGCGCCGATGGCGACTACCACTTTCTTTGCGCTCCCAGCTCGCCTGGCTCCATGAAAGTCACGGTCACGGCCCAGGGCTATATTCCTATTGAAGACAGCGTGCTGTATTACACCGGAGCCGCGGTGGTCAGCTACGCCTCTCACGCAGTGGACGACGATTCCGAAGGCGAATCCTCGGGGGACGGCGACGGCTTGTTCAACGCATCCGAGAGAATCGATCTGCCCGTGGTACTTTCCAACTTCGGGACCACTGATACCGCTTTCGGTGTCAGCACCACCATCTCTTGTCAGGCCGCGGGAATAACGATTACGCGCTCGTCGGCAAGTTATCTCGACATCGCTCCCGGGGGCACAGCGACTCCCGACAACCCCTTCCTCATCCAGGTCGCGCCAGACATACTTGACGGCACCATCGCCAGATTCCTGCTCGACATTACCGATCAGTCGGCTCACGCCTGGCAGGGGATCGTTAGCATTCCGTTGGTGGCGGCCAGGATGACTGTCGAGCACGATTATGTTATCGACAATGGCAACGGCCGCATCGACCCCGGAGAGACAATCGAGTTGGTGGCTGTCGCTCGAAATACAGGGAATAAGGCTCTCCTCGGCGCCAGCGCCGTCCTGCGCACGGCCGATCCAAAGGTTCATGTCATCGATTCCACGGCCTCTCTGGGAAATTGCCAGCCGGGCGATACCCTGAGCAATGATTCCGACCATTTCGTCGTCAGCATCGACCCGGACATTTATGTCGGGCACCAGATAAACTTCAGCGTCGAGTACACGGGGTCGGGGCCGCAGGTGACAGGCGCATCCTTCAACGAGACGGCTGGAACCATAACTTCGCACGATCCCATCGGCCCCGACAACTACGGCTACTTCTGCTTCGATAACACCGACTCCTCGTATCTCTACCACCCGACTTACAATTGGATCGATATCAGCACATCCTGGCCATACGTTTCCATCCCCGACGAAGATGTGGGAATCCTCGATTTGCCCTTTGCGGTCAAGTACTATGGCCAATACTATGACCGCATAACGATCAGCGACAACGGCTATATCGCCATGGGAGAGACATGGTATTCTCATTTCTACAATACTCAAATTCCGTCGCCGCAAAGCGCCCACGCCATGATTGCGCCGTTCTGGGATGATTTCGTGCAAAACCCGCTGAGAGTCTACTACCAATATGACACCACCAATGCCTGGTTTGTTGTCGGCTGGAGAAACGCTCCCGACAACGACAATTTCCGCAATCAGACGTTCGAGATCGTCCTGTATGATGAGGCTTACTGGCCAACTCGCACCGACGATAACGAAATCGTCTTCCAGTACTACACCGTCCAGAATGTCACTACCATGTCGGCGGGAATCTGCTCCCCCGACAGGCGCGACGGAATCGGATATCTCTTCAATACGATTTACACGCCGGGGGCAGCCAACGTCATCAACGGCAGAGCCATAAAATTCACCACCGGCTCATTGTATATAACAGGTTCCGATGACGATGTACCGAAACCGCAGGCTTTGGCGCTCTCGCAGAACTATCCCAATCCGTTCAATGCCAGAACCACGATAAGCTTCACGCTGCCATCGGCGGAGAAAATATCGATAGATATTTTCAATATCGTCGGCCAGCATCTGGCAACCATTGCCGACGGCGAGTTTGAGGCCGGCAACCACTCACTCGTTTGGGATGCCTCCGGGGCGACATCGGGAATCTATTTTTATCGCCTGACGAGGGCCGGCGAAACCTTGACCAAGAGAATGACGCTCATCAAGTGAGTCTGCGACCGATGGCCGGCGAATTTCTAATATAAGAGAGGGCGAAGGGCTCCGACGAGATATCTCGTATAAGGGTTTTTCAGGAGAACTATTGATGCTGCTTCGCAGAATCTTCATGACAGCTTTGGTACTGGGGGCTCTGGCGCCAGGCATAAACGCGCAACTTCCGGGAAGGTACACGAGATATGCCCAGGCGCTGGCCACTCTCGACAGCCTGCAGACCGCCTTTCCCGAGGTTTGCCGGCTCGATACCATGGGGTATTCCACCCGCGATTCCTTGCCTATGTTGAGATTCAAGATTTCCGACAACGTCGGCATTGACGAGGACGAACCGGCGGTGTTCTACTGCGGCGGCGTTCATGCCGACGAGGTCCTGGGGGTTGAAGTGGTCATGTGGTTCGTCAAAGATTTCATGAACCGCTATGCCCGGCAGGATCGGCAGGTTATGAACTATGTCGACAGCCTGGAAATATACTGTGTCCCGTTCATCAACCCTGAAGGTCACACGGTGGTCGAAGGCGGCGATCTCGTCTGGCGCAAGGACAAGTGCGATAACGACTCCAACGGCGTTTTCGACATTCATGACGGCGTCGACAACAACCGCAATTACGATTTGGGCTGGAACATCGACCAGGGGTTAAGGGCGCTGACTCCCGAGTCTCTTGAATACAAAGGAACCGCCCCCTTCACTCAAACGGAGAACGTGGCCATGGCCCAATTCGCCTGGCATTACCGGCCGCTTGTGGCTCTCGACTATCATTCGCCGAGCTATGGCCGTTCCGAGGTCGCCTACTATCCATGGTGGTGGTGGCCGTCGGATGGAGGTCAGGGAGCCAGCCCCGATGAGGCGCTGATGTATGATCTGTGCCGGCAGTACTGCAGCCGCATCGTCAACGACAGGGGCGATTCGACGTATGAAGCCAGGCGCGCCCTCGTCGACAAGGGCGATTACAAAACTTACTTTTACGGCAATTTCGGCACCGTGGCCTTTTCGGTCGAGATTTCTGATACCACCATCCAGGACTCAACCGTGGTGGACGGCATTTGCATACGGCATCTGCAGTCCCAGTATTACCTTCTCGGCCGCGCCCTCGGCCCGGGAATCACGGGAGTCATTCGAGATTCGGTCACCCTGGAGCCGCTCGAGGCCGAGGTCCAGGTTCTGGAGCGCATCAACCCCGATATCAATCCTCGCTTGTCGCGGCCTGATTTCGGACGCTATCGCCGGGTGCTAACGCCGGGCACTTATACGCTCCGATTCCTCAAGAACGGATACCGGGCCAAGAACGTCAGCGGCGTCAATGTCACCAGCGGCGGCCCCACCGTAGTCGATATGCTCCTGCCGCCAATAAATCCGCGTCCCGTAACGCCAGAATTGGTTTATCCGCCGCCCGAGACGACCATTTATGATCTCCTGCCGCAGTTTATTTGGCAGGCCGCCATGTTCGCCCAGCGCTATCAATTCGAAATGTACTCCGATTCGCTCCTCTCCATGCCTTTATATCTCGATTCCACGATTACCGACACCGCGTTTGTGCCAGACCTTCAGCCCAACGATACTTTGATTTACTGGCGAGTCAGAGCCGGCAACGACTATGGCTGGGGACAGTTCTCAAACGTCTGGCGCTTTATTTTCCATCTCGCGTCAAAGGCGGAGGAGCGCGAGCCCTTGCCGGGGATGATTACCCTGTCGCAGAACTATCCCAACCCTTTTAACGGGCAGACTGCCATCGCCTTCGACATCCCGGCAGGTGCCGACGCCAGGCTCGAGATCTATGATATTGGAGGACGTCTTGTCAGGGAATTCGCAGGCTTCTCCGGAGGCCCTCAGAGTATCACCTGGGATGCCAAAGATTCAGATGGATTAGTCCTCGAGAGCGGATTATATTTATATCGCCTGAAAGTCGGAAATCGATCGCTGAACAGGAAGATGATTCTGCTCAAGTGACATCTTCTCCATCCGGATCCGAACGGATGTTCAGGGGGAGAGTGATTATTGCAGGCTTGAATGTCAAAGAATCTGTCCGGAAGTTCAGGGCAGATTTTTTGTGGTGAAGAAGTGAAGAGGTTTGTCATGAAATCATTAATCTGCTTTTTGCTGAGCCTGTCGGCGGCTTCCGCGGCCCCTGTAATAGAAATCGGCGTAGATACCCTCTATTTCGGCCATGTATCCGCGGGAGGAGGCCACACTCGTACCCTGGCCATCTCCAATGCGGGAGATGAGGATTTGATTATCAGCCAGATCGACCTGGGTGACACCATCTTCGTCCTGCTTCCTCCCCTGCCTCCGGACACGATCCCTCCCGGACAGTTTGAGATTTGCTCCATCGCATTTCACCCTCTCGACCAAATATCTTACAGCCGCAGCTTTGCCATTTACTCCAATGATCCGGCCACGCCAACGCTCCAACTCCCGGTCATGGCCCAGGGCGTTCCGGTATTTGACGCCGGAGAGATCATCTGGAGTTATCAGGGGATAGAAAACGTCGTTTCCTGCACCGCCAGAGATGACGTGGACGGCGACGGCTTCATGGACGTCGTGGCCGAGTCCTTCGACGCCGGGGCCGTGGGCGACAACCTTCTCTGCATCTCCGGTTCGGGTATCGGAATCGGCCATTTGATATGGTCTGCGAGTCCCTTAGGGGGTCCGTCCAACTCCGGCGGATACGGAGACGAATGCCTTATCACGATCGATGATCTCAATTCCAACGGCACCCGGGATATCATCCTCGGCACCGCCTGGGGCTCGAGAACCGTCTTCGCCATCGAGGGGAATACCGGCCAGACAATCTGGTCCTACGATACATACCAGCATGCGCCCAGCGGCTGGATTTACAGCGTCGCGTCCATGGGCGATCTTGACGGAGACAGCATCCCCGAAGTTCTGGCGGGCGCCGGCTCCGATGCCAATGCGGCGTTCTGTTTCGATGGGCCCACAGGCGCCGTGAGATGGAAGATGAGCACGCCCGATGTCGCTTATGCTGTCTGCCGCCTCGATGATGTCAATGACGATGGGCTTGCCGATGCCGTGCTGGGCACCGGCGATAATTCTGTGTACCTGTATTGCATCTCCGGGGCCTCGGTCGACAGCGGGGCCGTCATTTGGAGGTACACTTCCGGCGGTTCCGTGCAATCGGTCGCTCGCGTCGCCGATTTGAACGGCGACGGCCATAATGATGTCGTGGCGGGTACCTGGTACAATAGCAACAGGGTCATGGCGATTTCAGGGCATTCCAGCGGCAACAATCCCACGGTCATTTGGAACGTAACAACCAGTTCACCAGTCATGAAGGTTGTCGTTTGCCCAGATCTTGACGGCGATGGCCTGGAGGATGTACTCGTGGCTTCATGGGCAAGTTACGCTCTGGCCCTTTCGGGAGCCGACGGGTCCGAGATTTGGCGCAATTACGCCAGCGACGATGTCTGGGCGATTTACTGGTCCTACGATGTCAACGGCGATAGCGTCGCCGAAGTTGTGTCCGGCAGCTTCACGGGGGAGGTTGCCCTCATAGATGGCGTCAGCGGAGCAACCATCTGGTCCACTCCCACTCCTGACAACGCCAAGATCTTCACGGTCAGGCCGATTCCCGATATCAACGGAGATGGCTTTCCCGACATCATCGCGGGCCAGCAAATGCTGAATGGCATCGGCGGCAAGGTGTTTTTGCTGTCCGGAGGCAGGCTGCAGCCGTCGGCAATCGATGACCACGAGCCCACTTTGCCGGAAGACTATTTCCACCTGTCGAATTATCCTAATCCCTTCAATGCCGCCACGCTGATTTCATACGACTTGCCGCAGGCGGCCGAGGTCAGGCTCGAAGTATTCAATGTAGTTGGTCAGAGGGTCGATCTTGTGTTCAAGGGGCATCAGGAAACCGGAAAACACGTTATCCTATGGGATGCGTCGACCGCCGTGCCCGGCGGCCTTTCCAGCGGCCTCTATCTCCTGAGAATAACGGCCGGGGAAAGAAGCGTCACTCGAAAAATGACAATCCTCAAATAAGCTGAGAGACGACCCGAGATTGCTACATCAACCGGATCAGGCCAACTACCGGATTCTTGTCAGATGGCGGTTTCGGCGTTGATGCCAGCCTTGTCTTCCATCAGGCCGGCAAAGAGCTTCACCTTTGACAACAGCTCCGTTATGTTCGAAGACTTCACGACATAGTCATCGGCCATCCAGCTGGCAAAATCCGCCTTGTAGACTGCATAAGCCGAGTTCAGGATTACGGGAATCGTACGGTCGATCTCCTTGATTTCCTCCAGAACCCGAAGGCCGTCCATGTCGTTGAGTTTGATGTCAAGGATGACCACCATCGGCCTCTCTCTCCTGACCGAGTCGATGGCTTCCCGCCCCGTCGATAGAGAGCGGACCTGAAATCCGGCATCCGAGAACTCATCATGATACAAATTCCTCAGATGCTCTTCGTCCTCTACGATCAGTATTGGTATCATTTATTCCCCCTCTTGTCTGCCCGCCGACCACAGTCGGCATTCCACCTTTATAGTTCCGAGCTAATAACTCAATAATCCCTGGCGGCTCAGGCACTCGCTTTCTTGGGAAAATAGATCGAAAATCTCGTTCCCGAGCCGGGACGCGACTCGAACTCGATATGCCCGCCGTGGTCCTCGACGATTTTCTTTGAAACCGGCAATCCCAGCCCCGAACCTTTCGGCTTGGTGGTGAAAAAGGACGTAAAAATCTTGTCGCATAGATCTTGGGGGATTCCGGCGCCGTTGTCAATGATATCTATTATGGAATGTGCCCCGTTTTCGCGGGTCTCGACTCTCAAGACGCCGCCCGAGGACATGGCGTCAAGGGCATTATCGATGATGTTGAACATAACTTGCTTGAACCTTTTTTCGTCGACCGCCACAGTGGGATTGGCGGGGTCGTATTTGGCGCGAAGCTTGATGCCCAGCATTTGCAGTTTGTGCTCCAACAGCTCCAGCGATTCTTTGACCAGGCTACCAATGGAGTAAGTTCTAAAATCGAGCTTCGACTGCCTCGAATACTCAAGCAGATCCGAGGTGATGTTTTCCAGCCGTTCCACCTCGGAAACTATAACGTCCAGATCCTTAATCTTGAACCTGGGAGTGCTGACATCCCTTAAAGCTCTGCGGGCATGGCTGCCGATGGTAATCAATGGGGTCTTGAATTCGTGGGCGACTGTGGCCGCCAACTTTCCAATATCTGCCAGCCGCTCCGCCTGGATAAGATAGCTTTGATTTTCCCTCAAGAGGTCGTTGACCCTTTCAAGCTCCTGGAGCCGCAACGACAACTGTTCGTGAAGCAATGTTATCTCGAGGACGCTGGTGCAGGTGTTGGCGAGAGTTTCGAGGGCGTCTATGGAGGCGTCCGTTATCGGCTTGTTGGTGTAGAAATTGTCTGCGACCATCAGCCCCAGGGACATCCCTTCGGCCTTGAGCGGCACGGCCACGAATTCATTGAAATCCGTATGCCGGAGAATGCCGCTGACAATCGAGGGGTCCATCTCGCTCTTGCGGAAGAAGGTCGGCTTTTCGGTGAACAGGGCTTTGATCATGAAATTGGAGCTGTCCACGAGGGGAATCTTGATGGCTTCGATGAACTGGTGAAGGGGGTCTTTTTGAAGCTCGGGGGCCTCGAGGATGTGTTTAATCTGCCGTTCAAAGCTCCAGGCGTGGAGCTCGTTCCATATCCTGTTTGCCGCCTGCCAATTCTCCGGACCCACGGCGTGCTTGCCTTCCAGGTATTCGTTCCTCTGGTCGACGAGGAAAATGCCGGCGCGGTTGAACCCAAAGGCGCGTCCCGATGTCACGCCGGTCAGGATGATCTTGAGGGCACGAGAGAGGTCGGTGGTCTTGACAACGGCGTCGGTGATGACTCTCATCAAGGCCAGTTCTTCGACTTTCTTTTCGAGCTTTCGCCGGGCCTCATCAAGTCTGATGTTGCGATCGGAGACCTGCTTCAGCAGCTTGGCGATGGTGCTGCCCAGGGCCTGGTCGGCGCTGCGGCGGCCGAAGCCCCTGCTGATGACATCCCTGAAAGTGGCGCACTCATTGCAAATTAGAATATCGTCTTGCCTGTAATGGCCGTTGTTTTCTTCGGTCAAGGTGGTGAGCCAGCACAGCTTATCGCCGTGTCCCTTTTTGACGCAGGGAACTGCATGGGGCATGTTCATTTCAAGCTCAACCAATTCTATCTCTCTTCTTAAATCGAGTCAAGACAATTCCCGTTGACTTAGCCATCTCTGTTGTTAAATTCGTGGCGTGAGAACAGGAAGTATCGAGAGGAAGCTCCTCGGCCTGGCTCTGGCCGAGGATGCAGGCAAAGGCGACATCACGACGCGCGCTCTTAGAATCAGTAAACGCGGCCAGGCTATCGTCTTTTCAAAAGCCCAGGGTGTAGTCTCGGGTCTGGCTGCGTTTATGGGAGTCTACAAAGCTCTTTCTCCCGCCATTACATTTAGTATTCTTAAACCGGAAGGCTCCAGAGTTGTTCCCGGGGATACTATCGTTATCGTAAAAGGACGCCTGGACCTGATCTTGACCGGCGAACGAACGGCCATGAATATCCTTTGCCACCTTTCCGGAGTGGCGACCATAACCCGAAAGTTAGTGGACCGGGTGAGTGATTTGCCGGTGGAGATTCTCGATACGCGCAAGACCTTACCAGGATTGAGAGGACTCGAAAAAAGGGCCACCAGGGCGGGAGGCGCCAGCAATCACAGAATGGGACTCCACGATATGTATCTCGTAAAGGAGAATCACATCGCGGCCGCAGGCGGGCTCGAAAGAGCCCTGCAACTGGTGGCATCCCACAAGAAGAAGACCAGGGCGAAAGTCGAGGTCGAGGTAAAGGATGTCGACGAACTGAGGATAGCAATGAATTATCGTCCCGATTATATCCTCCTCGACAACTTCAGCTTTCCGGGTCTCAAGAAAGCTGTCAGGTATGCGAGAATGATCGATCCCAGAGTCAAATTGGAAGCATCTGGAAACATCAGCTATAAGAACGTAAGAAGGGTCGCTCTAAGCGGGGTGGATCGCATCTCCGTGGGAATGATCACTCATTCCGCCCCGGCCCTGGACCTCTCCCTTAAAGTCATATAGTGATTTCCAAAACCGAATCCAGAGATTTCTCTCAAGTGCTCGTTGCCCTCGCGAAACCATTAGGGCGTCATAACACACTTGAAGAACTGACATCAAAGACAGGCCTCGAGAAAGGCATCATCAAAGAGGCCCTGCGCCATTTCATGGAATGCCGGCTCGACATCGGGGAGGATGAGAAACGGTACGCCCTTCGATCCCTGCCGGATATTCTGCTGCCGGCGGTAATCCTCGGCGGCCTGAAGAGCCGCCACATGGGGTGCGAGATCCATTGTTATAAGACCACCGGCTCGACTAACGAGGTGGCAGACCGCCTGGCGGAATCGGGGGCGCCAGAGGGAACCCTTGTAGTCACGGAGAAGCAGACTCGCGGGCGCGGGCGATTGGGCCGCCATTGGCACTCGCCAGCCGGCCTGGGCCTTTACTTCTCCATCGTTCTCAGGCCGCGGCTGGAGTTCTCGAAAGTGCCGGCCCTGTCATTGGTGGCGGCGCTCTCGGTATGCAGGGTGTTGGAGAACCTGGGAACATCGCCAGCACAGATCAAATGGCCCAATGATTGCCTTCTGGGAAACAAGAAAGTTGCCGGAATCCTGGTCGAGCTGTCGGCGGAGCTGGACCGCATATCGCATGCGATTCTCGGCATCGGGATAAATGTCAACCATGATCGGGACGATTTCCCCGTTCGCCTGCGTTCGCGGGCCACATCCGTCTTGTTACAGACAGGACATAAGGTAAACCGTCCGGAACTGTTAAGAAACTTCCTTTATGAATTCGAGAAATCCTACCTGAATTTCCAAAGATATGGCCTCAGATTCCTGGGGCCGGAACTGAGCAGACGATCGGTGGTCCTTGGCAAAAAGATAAGCGTGACCCTTGGCAAGAAGAGAATCTCCGGCGAGGCGGTCGGGTTTGACGAGAACGGCGCCCTTCGCCTGAAGATTGGAGATGAAGTCAGGAGTATCTCCGGTGGGGAAGTGACACTCAGGTAGTCTGCGGTCATCGGCATAAAAAAAGGCGGGAATGACTCCCGCCTCGGCTGTTGAAAAAGCTATCGACAATTGCTGTCGTTCCTGTAGTCTTGCCGTTGTCAGCTCATACTAAAATGCCGTTGATGCCCAGTTGCTTACGATAACTTTCTCGCAGCCTCAAGCTTTCTATAAAACGCCTTGACCGACAAAATCCTTGTCCCATCCCCCCGGACATAATATATTCGGATTGCTGTCGTCCTCAAGGCTGAGTTCAAAAACCTCTTTCGTGTAGGTCGGGTTCCCTGAAAATGCTGGTAGTGGGTCAGTTTGGAGAACCAGGTGCTTGACCTGGCGGTTGGATTGGCGGGTCTTCGTCCGTTAGAATGGCGGTTTTTGAGATGGGATCGACTATTAATCTTAATCCAAGCAGCCTAAGAAATTCCATGCCGAGGAGAATATCATCTGAGGGGGATATTACGACTATACCGATAGCCGATTTGGTACCGGCTTCCGCCAAACCAAGACAGTATAGAAAGGATTGTGATTTGCCGTCAGCCAAAGTCAACGATATCGCACCCCCAAAAATCAATCCTGCTTTAACGGCGGATAGAAACGGAATTGATAAGAAGCCCGTAAAACCCGTATCCACCCCAGCCTCAAAAGTATGCTTGCCATATACCTGTGGAAGCGGACCACTTATGATAATTTGGAATTTGGGTATGCTTTGATTTTCAAAAGATTGAATAATCCGCATTCGACAGTAGTGTCCCCATCCGATAAACGCCGCTAAAACCGATGCGGATCAAATGAAAGAATCCCCCAGGATTTTCCTGAGCTGCTTTTTGTGCTGCCTCTTCTGGAGTAGAACCAAGATAGTAGCTTTCGTTCTCTACATCAATTGCTATAAACTGCCCATGATGAGATTTTTCCAGCTCGTCTTTATAGTTACGAGTATAAATCTCTTCTCCCTTTTGGGCTAATTCTTTCAAATCCATACTCAGATTATTTTCCTTCCACATATTGCCAGTGGTCCTATCAAATACATCGGACGGGTTGCGGGTCCCTTTAGGGGAATCGAACATAATTCCCTATTCTACTATAAGGCCTGAATCCCTATTGTCAAGAATTTTCTGAGTATAATTTGAATATTATGCTTGACAATAATGAGCGATATATCTAATCTATCGCCATGCAAAAGCGCTCACGTAAGGGCAAAAAACCTGATCTCAATGAACTGGCGGCCTCTATCACAGACCAAGCCACTAATCCTGAACAGCCACAACCAAAGCCCGATTACGGCGACAAAAATCCCGCCGCCGTTGAACTTGGGCGTTTAGGTGGGCTTAAGGGTGGCAAGGCCGGAGCCAGCAGCATCACAGCTAAACAACGATGCAACGCGGTCGGAAAGGTGGCTGAAGCAAGATGGGGTAAAAGAAGGATTCGGCAATCTAATTTCTGCCGAAAGCCTCTGGTATATCATCCGGCATTTGTTCTTCAAACTGCTTAAGCCCGAAAGTATTGGGGCCGGTTCTCGTAAAAATAATGCCCTGCCTCACGTATTGTCCCAGTGACCCACTTAAAGAGGCCCGATTTTTCTTCGAATTATCTTTTTGCATTCCCGCCAAAATCTTTTCGATATGAAGCGGATGACCGGCCTTGCGAATCGCATTGCGGGCATGGTCAACCAAACTGCCCGCCCGGATAGTATCTATGGCCGTACCATCGGAGGCCCGACTTATGAGCTTGAGAGATTCGCGAAGGGCATCTACATACGCCTTCGCTTGATCCAATTCCCGCTCTAAGCGCCGAACCTCGTCCTCTTTAATTCTTATTTTCTTTTCGATTTCTTTTTGAGCATTCATTTGGAATTCCTCCTATGCCACAATATCACTTTGCCAGCATAAATGCAAGCACAAAATCGAATGAGTAACGGTGTGTGATAAAGCGAAAAAAAATGTGTTGACAGACATTATGCAATTTGCTTTATTTATTTCGCATTAACATAATCCAAGAGAGGAGGGATAAATGGAATCTCTTGAACCTGTTGCTCCTACTTTAGATAACCTAAGAAAGAAATCACCTACTGGAGCCGAATATTGGATGGCCCGTGACCTTCAATTGCCGCTCGGTTATGATAGGTGGGAGAAATTCGAAGCTGTCATACAAAAGGCAAGGATGGCATGTGAAAGCGCTGGTGTAGAACCCGGAAACCATTTTCACGAAACCACGAAAATGGTTCCGATAGGTAGTGGAGTAACGAGAAAAATTCAAGATTATTACGTCTCGCGATACGCCGCCTATCTCATCGCCATGAATGGTAACCCTAAGCACCAGCAAATTGCCGCCGCACAAAATTATTTCGCAGTCCAGACCAGGAGACAAGAAATAGCCGATAAGTTCGGCCCCGATGTGGAGAAAAGGATCGAATTACGAGATAGGGTTAAGGATGCCAACAAGCATCTGATGGATGCAGCCAAAAATGCCGGAGTTCAGGGTCAGGGATATGCCCTGTTTTACGATGCCGGGTATCGGGGCTTATATGGCATGGGCCTTAAGATAATAAAGAGGAGAAAAGGAATTACCGAAAAAGACGAGCTTCTCGACAGGGCCGGTAGGGCGGAGCTTGCCATGAATGAGTTCAGGGCTACACAGACAGAGGACATGTTAAAGCGAAACAATGTTCAAGGAGAAACTAACGCTAGAAATGTCCATCAAAAAGTCGGGAATGCTGTTAGGGAAACCGTAAAACAACTCGGGGGTACAATGCCTGAGGACTTACCACCAGAGCAGTCAATCAAGGAACTAAAAAAGGAAATAAAATCTCAGAAATTGCTACCAGATTCAAAAAAGAACGAAGGCCCAGCTCAAATTGGCGATAAGGACTGAGCACTAGGTTAAGAAAAGGGGCCGGTTTGCTAACTGGTGCAGGGCTTGCACCTGATGCCAGAGACCTCAATGGTCTCCGGCTCCACGGATTTGCGGGCATGGGCTGATTGGTAAACCGTCAGGCCACCCTGATTGGAATTGCCGGCTCAAGGCCGGTCGCCCGCTACCCTATTATATCGGTAAAGAAGGCTTTTGCCAACAGAAAATTTGTCCACCGCTTCTGCCGGCCGCCCGGTACTTTGGGGAATATGCCCTCTATGGCCGGCTAACTTACTAACAGGCTTTGGGATATTGGGGATATAGTAAGGCTTTTGGAGGAAAAAGAATCAAACTGACCCACTACCAAGATTCGAGTTGTCTTGGGTATCGAGCGAGATTATCATACCTTGTCATGCCAGCAGGCCAGTTGGAACATAAGGCGATAATGGGCCGTTAACACCTTGTCGATACAATTATTAAGGAGACTTGTAATGAGAGGCTTGATCGCGATCATAACAGCGATGACGATCATCGCCATAGCGCCCCCGGCTCACGCTTCGAAGATACTAATCCCCATGGACTTAACACAGACCGATCACCTCAAAGCCTATGGGGTGGCCTACTGGTGCCTTAAGTACGGTGTCAATGTGGAATGGCTTCTTAATTTTCGGGGCGGGTCATTCTTGACAGATGACTTACCGCAGATTAGCGAGGTTTGCCGCCTTAAAGGTGTCTCTTACGAACAGATCTCCGGGGCCCAGGAGGCCGATATAAAGAAGACGATCGAAGAAAGCAACATGGAATCTGTGATTCTGGAAAAGGCCCCCAGGGTGGCAATTTACGCTCCTCCGGACAGCAAGAATGAGCCCTGGGATGACGCAGTCAACCTGGCCCTTACATACGCCGAAATACCATATGACATCGTCTGGGACCCTGATGTGTTGGCCGGCAAACTTTCCGATTATGATTGGATTCATCTTCACCACGAGGATTTCACAGGCCAGTTCGGCAAGTTCTTCGCCGCCTATAGAAACACAATGTGGTACAAACAGGATAAAGCGCTTAACGAAAAGACGGCCCGGGAACTGGGATTCTCGAAGGTCTCCAAGCTCAAGTTAGCTGTGGCGGATGCCGTAGACCAATACGTCGTGGACGGTGGTTTCCTTTTCGCCATGTGCTCTGCAACGGATACTTACGATATAGCCAGGGCGGCCTGGAAGACAGATATCGTGCCCGCCGAATTCGACGGGGATGCTATCGACACGGACTGCAACAGCCGGCTCGACTTCTCGAGATGCTTGGCTTTCGAGAATTTCGAGGTTATCACCAATCCCTTGATCTACGAACACTCCAACATAGACACGTCGCCTACGCGAGGCTCTCCCGGGCTGACTCCGGAATCGGACTACTTTACGCTCTTCGATTTCTCCGCCAAGTGGGACCCCGTGCCCACCATGCTCGTCCAGGATCACACCCAGATCATCAACGGGTTCTGGGGGCAAAACACGGGATTCAACAAGCAGTTCTTGAAGAAACACGTCATAATTCTGGCCGAGACCGAGGGCAAGAACGAGGCCAAGTATATTCACGGAAACTACGGCAGGGGGACGTTCACCTTTCTCGGAGGACACGATCCCGAGGATTACCAGCATATGATCGGCGACCCTCCTACGGATCTGAGCCTGCACAAGCATTCGCCGGGCTACCGGCTGATACTCAACAACGTCCTTTTCCCGGCGGCAAAGAAAAAGGAGCGCAAGACCTGAACCTCACCGATACATCGATGGCTTTCAAGCGCCTGGGCTTTGCCGATACGAAGGGCCGCGGCGATTTCGAGTACCTGGCGAGATTCTCGGTCGACCATGGCTTCAAGCTGGTGCAGATAAGCCTCGACAACTCTCGCTATTTTCCGGAACGGTTCGGCGCTGAAGAACGGGCACGGGTGAGAAGCCGTTTCCAAGGACTTGGAGTCGGTCTGTGTTTTCATGGCCCATCCGACGTACCTCTAATGAATCGACATGCGAGAATTCGCCAGGCGGGCCTCGAGAGAATCTGCGAAATGATCGATCTGGCGCTGGATATGGGAGGCGAGTACTTCATTTTTCATCCCGGCCGGCTGGCGTTCTATTCCGCATCGACGCAGAAAGTATTCTTCATGGAGCAACGCTACCCGCTGAAGATCAGCGAGATTTTCGAGGATTCGCTCCGGCATTTGCTCGCGCACTGCGCCGGGCGAATCGCCCTCTGCGTGGAAAACACCCATGCCGTGGCCGCTCCCTTTCTCGACGTCATCAACAAACTGGCGTCAACAAGCGGCCTCGGGCTTGTCTGGGACGTGGCCCACACAGAGCACCTCTCCGAGGCCAGGCGCCTGAGGATGCTCAAGTTTTTCCAGGACAACATCAGATATGTGAAGCTGGCGCATCTGCATGATATAAAGAGCGGCGCCGTACATAAAGGGCTGGGCACCGGCAGCCTCAATATCGCCGGCTATCTCGAGATATTCAAGACTTTGTCGATAGATATCATTCTGGAAATATTCCCTGAAGAAGAGCTCTTGAATTCGTTGACGTATCTCAAGAGACTGCAACCCGCCGACTCGGCATAATAGAGCCGTGATGATCTGCCGCAGAGCATTACTCCTCCTGATCCTCACCGCGCTCTGTCTTTCATGCATTTCGCAAGCGCATGCCTCCATCAACTGCGACCTCTGCGGAAAAGCCATCTCCGGCCCATACTACAAGCTTTCCGACGGCAGGATCATTTGCCAGGACTGCCGAGAATCGATTGCTGTCTGCGACCAGTGCGGCCAGCTGACCACGTCCGTTATCAATGTAGATGGACGCAATTATTGCTCATCCTGCTACGCCAAGCTCGAGCGCTGCGGCCTGTGCGGAAAACCGATCTCCGGTAACTTCATGTATTATCCCGCCCTGAATCTCAAAGTCTGCGACAAGTGCGAGCGAGAAAAGCCCAAATGCGAGAGATGCGGAGTTCCCACGAACTCGCCTATAAAGCTGGGCAATGCAATTCTTTGCGGGCGTTGCGCCGCAACTATCGAGCGTTGCCATTCGTGCGGAGAGCCGCTTCTGAAAGACTACTCCTTTTTCGAAGGCAACGAGGCTCTGAAGTACTGCCTTGAATGCACTCGAAAGTACCCGAGATGCGATGACTGCGGGGCCCCATCGGGCCCATATGGCACCGCTCTCGATGACGGACGTTACCTTTGCCCCGAATGCCGAAAGGTAGCGCTCTTCGAGCCCGGGTTAGTAGCCTCCATAAAAGCCAGGGTCGAAGGATTTCTCGAAGGGTCAATGGGAATGAAAATTACGCACGAAATATCATTTTCCCTCAAGGACAAAAACTTTCTCAAAACCAAAGCCAAAAACATCCACGGCGACCTCAACGGTCTATTCTATCGCAAGGGCGAAGCCTACTTCATCTACGTGCTTTACGGGCTGCGTGAAAAAGACCTGATAAGCGTCCTCGCACACGAGATGGCCCATGCCTGGCAGTCCGAGAAATGCTCGGAAAAGCTTGCTCTTGAAGATACGGAAGGTTTTGCTCAGTGGGTCGCTTTCAAGGCCTTGTACTCTTATGACAATGGCGACTTCGCGCAACTGATGCTGAAGGCCGACAACATCTACTCCAAAGGGCTGGTAAAAATGCTGGCGATCGAGAAAACCTCAGGCCCAAAAGGAGTGTTTGATTATATCACAAGCGGCGAGCCTTAGTCCGCAGTTCCCATCCGGGCACACGCCCCGCGGATCAGCCCGGGTTCCGCTTGCCCATGGGGCAAATGAAACCCGGCCATGGCAGCCGCGGACTCGGCCATGACAGGCGCTACGGCGATGCCGCCCGCAAAAAACATGAAATAGCGCCGGGTTTCATCCCTCGCCTCCGGCGAGGGGCGGAACCCGGGCTACGAAACCACGAGGAAAAGAGCATGCCTGTTGAAGAGTATGAAACGGTTGATCTACTGGCAATTGGAGCGCATCCGGATGACGTCGAGGTCGGTTGTGGAGGACTGCTCATCAAGTTGCGCAAGCGTGGCTACAGGTGCGGCCTGGTAATCTTGACTCAGGGAGAGATGGGCACTGGTGGCTCGGCGGAGCTTCGGCGCCAGGAGGTGCTTGATGCCGCCGATATTCTGGGGGCACGAGTCCTGGCACATCTCGACTTTGGCGACTGCCGGGTGGAGGACGATTATGACTCGCGATTGGCGGCTGCCAGGTATATAAGGAGGCACAGGCCGAAGATCGTACTGGCGCCCTGGCACAGCGGCGGACATGGAAAACGCGGCTCTCACCCCGATCATCTGGCCTGCGGTCGAATTGCAGTCAATGCTGCCAATTTCGCCACCCTAAAGAAACTTCCTTTGGACGAGCCCCCGCACTTTATTGGCGCCTTGTTTCATTATTTCTTGCCGCCTGAGGTCAGCCCCACTTTCATAGTGGATATCACCGATGAATTCGATGATTGGATGAGGGCGCTTTCGGCTCATAAATCGCAATTCTTGAATCCTGAGAAAAGACGGGACTATTTGTGGTTCCTGGAATCCATGGCGCGAGGATATGGCGGACAAATCGGAGTAAAGTACGGACAGGCTTATGCTGTAGGCGAACCTCTCAAGATCGAGGACCCTTTCTGCCTGATAGGCGCTTGCAGCCGGACGCCGGAATTCTTCGTTAAGAAGAATATTACCGACCAGGAATAGAGGCTTTGAAACAATACCCGTCTCACGCACGTTAATTATCTGTGAGAGAGTTTCAAAGCGGCTCATTTATGTCACATTAAGACACATTAAGGGTATTAAGGGGGCCAAAGATGAAGTACATGCTGATCATAGGAACTCTGATCGTGGCGGCTGCCGCAAGTGTCCTATTCATTTGGATGCCGTTCAAGAACATCGAGACGGCCAAGGTTCGGGAATAGTTCCTTCGTCGGACTTGCTGCCATTATCTGGGAGCTTCCGCCGCATTTGCAGCCCGAATCCGCTATTCGGGCTGTGCCATTTAAGGCTGTGAGCGACTTTCAGCACGGAGAGCACTCCTTTCCGGCAAGAGATGAATTCCGCTATTCTCCTAATCATTTTGTTACAAAAAAGGAAAAGATCCTCGTGGATAAGACAGAGATAATTATCAGAAACAACGGCCCCATCAGGCTCGTCGGGGATTTCGTGATTAAGGATATTGACGGTAATGAGCTCGATATCGGCGGACGGCGGGAGATCTCTCTCTGCCGCTGCGGGCATTCCTCGAAGAAACCGTTTTGCGACGGCACTCATAAGAAAATGGAATTCCGCTCCGAGATCAAGGCTTCCGAGATACCCCCGCTACCGGCGCCAATACCTCCCGCCTTATGACTAAATCAAACTCTTCAGCACAATTGCTTTGGGTGGCTGCGCTATGAGCCCACTGGCCTATATTTCATACATATCACCCGGCGCGGGGTACTCCACACTGGTATAGCCGCGGCTGCGAAGAGCGTCCCGCAAAGGCATCGCTTGGTCGGGCTCGCCGTGAACAAGGAATATGCTCCTTAGCTTTTCGGGCGGTGTGACTGAGGCGTATCGAATCAGGTCGTCTTTGTCGGCGTGGGCGCTGAAAACATCCATACCCTTGACCCGGCATCTGACATCGTATTCCTCTCCGAAAATTCGCACCTTCTTATCGCCGTCCATTAGTTTCCGCGCCAGCGTTTCCGGGGCGGAATACCCCACCAGCAGCACCAGGTTGCGATGGTCCTCGATGTTGTTCTTGAGATGATGCAGGATACGCCCCCCTTCGGCCATCCCCGACGCCGATATGATTATGGCTGGGTACTTGAGGTCATTGAGCGCCTTCGATTCCTCGACGTCGCGGACGTATTTCAATCTATAGAACCCGAATGGATCCTCGTTCCCGTCTATGAAAGTCCTGTACGTCTCGCGGTCGAAACATTCCTCGTGGGTTCGAAAGATATCTGTGGCCTCCTTTGCCAGGGGGGAATCGACGAAAATCGGCATGTCCGGAATCCTGTTCTGATCGAACAGCTTGTGGAGAATATAAACGAGAAGCTGCGTTCGCCCCACGGCGAATGCTGGGATGATTATTTTCCCTCCAGCCGCCGCTGTTTCTCGGACCATTAGCGCAAGCTCCTCCTCCATGTTCTCTGTCGACGGGTGCAGGCGGTCGCCATAGGTGCTTTCCATGATCAGTATATCGAGATCGAACGGAAGCTTAGGGTCTTCTAATATCGGCATTTTCGGGCGCCCGATATCGCCGCTGAAACCCAGCCGGAACTTGCGGCCATTCTCATTTATTTCCAGAACAACACCGGCGGAGCCAAGAATATGCCCGGCATCTTGAAATGTGGCGGTGACACCATCGGCCACCTTGACACTTTCACCATAATGCACCCCTACGAAAAACCCCAGCGAGCGCTCGACATCAGACAACGTGTAAAGCGGTTCTGATGGAGCCTCATGCCTTGAACCGCGTATCCTGTTCAGCCATTCGATATCCTTTTCCTGCAAATGCGCCGTATCCCTGAGCATAATCTCGCACAGGTCGACTGTCGCATAAGTCGCGAAAATCGGTCCCCGGTAACCGTTCTTGATCAGGTTCGGTATATTGCCGCTGTGGTCTATGTGGGCATGAGAAAGCAGGACCGCGTCAATCTTGCCGGCATCAAAGGCAAACTCTCTGTTTTTCTCGTAGGTCTCTTTCCTGCGCCCTTGAAACAGCCCGCATTCGAGAAGTACTCTCTTGCCATTAACTGAAATTAGATGCTGTGACCCGGTCACGGTCCGGGCCCCTCCCAGGAATCGGATTTTCATTTATGATTCTTTCCTCTAAGCATTACTCGATGCCTGCCGCGGATTTTCGTTTGCCGCATATATTAGATTTGCGCAAATGATTGTCAAACTAATTCGCAGCGGCGCCTCACCGCAAGGTATAGCGGAAATATCAATCGGTGGTCAGGCGCCGGATCAAATTTCTTACGGAATAATCCGCAAAGGCGCTCGTATAATTAGCAGAACGATGAGTCTTGAGTCTCCGAATGAACCTTTTCGCAGGAGGACAATCATGAAACGGATCATCTTTTCCCTGCTGATCATGGCGATAGGCGCCGCAGCCGTCCACGCCGATGGCATCATAATTCCACGTCCGCAGCCCTGGATGCCCCCCAATCCCGCGGTGAATATCAAATATCATTATGTCGATGTCGAAATCAACGACCCCGTGGCCCTGACCAAAATCGACCAGGTATTCGTAAACCCGTTTAGCCGAGAAATCGAGGCCGATTATATTTTCCCCGTGCCGGAGGACGCCGCCATCAGCCGCTTCGTCGCCTGGCTCGGGGGGCACAAGATGGAAGCGGAGCTTCTTGACGCCGCCCAGGCACGAAGAATCTACGAGGATATCGTCCGCCGACGCAGGGACCCGGCCCTTCTCGAATACGCCGGCCAGGGGATGTACAGGCTCCGGATTTATCCTATCCCGGCCAGTGGCGATGTCAGAATTCAAATCGAATATGAGCAGACGCTGAAATCCGAGAACGGCACTGTCGAATACGCCTATCCCCTTAATACCGAGAAACACTCCGGCTCGAATCTCGAGGAATGCAGGGTGGAGGTGTCCGTATCGTCGTTCGATAATTTAGGCTCGTTCTACTGCCCCACTCACCATGTCACGGTCGAACGCACCGGCGACAAGTCTTTCCGTGCAAAATACAATGAGAAAAATGTCAAACCCGATAAAGACATCATATTCTATTTCACCCGCCAGAAAAGCGATTTCGGATTCCAGCTCTTGAGCTATCGCGAGCCTGGCAGGGGCAAAGGATTCTTCCTCGGCATCCTCTCTCCTCCTTTATGGGGACGCCAGGAAAAAGTGAACAAGAACGTCATCTTCTTGCTCGATTCATCCGGAAGCATGCGAGGCGAAAAGATGCGGCAGGCCATCGATGCTCTCAAATTCTGCCTGCAGGGCCTTAACGACGGCGACAGGTTCAATATCATCGATTATGATGACACCGTAAGGCCTTTCAGGCAAGGTCTCGTGAGCGCCGCTAAAGCCGCTGTCGACGATGCCATCTCGTTCGCCGACCTCATCGAGGCGTCCGGTGGCACCAATATTTATGATGCCCTGGCGTCCGCCTGTCGCATGATCCCCAGAAGCGGCGATCCCACATATATCATCTTTCTCACTGATGGTTTGCCGACTGTGGGGAACACCGACATCCAGCAGATCATTGGCAACACGACAGCCCTGAATGAGGGCCGCGCCAGGCTGTTCGCCTTTGGCGTCGGATTCGACGTTAACACTCAACTGCTCGACAAATTGTCGCAGCAAAACCACGGTCTGCCGGAATACGTCCTTCCCAGTGAAGATATCGAGGTCAAGGTTTCCAGGCTGGCATCGAAAATAAGTCATCCCGCGCTCACCGACCTGGCCCTCTCTTTCAATCCCAAACAGGTGTATGATGTCTACCCATCGCCGGTGCCCGACCTTTTCTACGGCTCCGAGATAATTTTCACCGGTCGCTTCGACGACAATGGCCCATCGCATGCGGTCCTGGCCGGCAAAATCGGGGGGAAAGAGGTGCGTTACGAATTCCCGGTCATGTTTGGCGATGGTTCCGGCCGCCAGGAATTCATCCCACTACTCTGGGCCAGCCGCCGAATCGGCTACCTGCTCCAGGAGATGCGCCTTCATGGCACCAACGATGAGCTCTTATCCGAGGTCATCGAGCTTTCGAAGAAATATGGGATCATCACTGAGTATACATCGTTCCTGGTCACAGGTGATGAGCGCAGCCGCCGCGAAAACATCGCCCTCGACAGCCGCGCCATCTCGCGCGAGAAAAAATCTTCCATCAGTTCTTATATGGCCCCGCAGGCGGGCGAATCCGCGGTCACGCAGTCATTCGGCTTGCAAAAACAGACTCAGGCCGACCAGGTGGCGCCATCGGGGGTGGCCAATATCGGAGGCGTGGAGCAACGCTTCAGCAATATCACCCAGGTTGGCGCTCAGGCCTTCTTCCAGGTCGGCAACAACTGGATTCAGGGAGATTTGACCGGCGACAAGTTCGACATGCAGATCAAGCGTTTCTCTCAGGCTTATTTCCAGATTCTTGACAAAGCCCCCTCCCTGGGACGTTATCTCGGGCTGGGGAACGAGGTCCGGATGCAAATCGGCACCCAGGTGGTGCAGGTCTCCGACACCGGCAAGGAGACCCTGTCCGAGAAAGAAATGCATCTGTTGTTTCCGTAATCTCTAGAATTCCGCAGGGGCCCGGCGGACAGAACGCTGTCCTGGCCCTACGAAAATGGGAAACAGTCATTACGAATTCGCAACCATTCCCCCGAAATAAGAGTTGACGGGCGATGATAGGGAGCTATATTATGTGTGTCGGGATGTCCCGCACATCACCTCCATCCTGACGCACAGGGAAATTATGTAAGAGAGCGTTTACGAGATAATTATCACTTTTCACACCTTGCAGCAGCGGGAATATCATTCTGTAGCGCATCGCTCTAGCGCACATAATCTGGAGCACTATTTTGAGCGGAACAGGCTTGCTATTTGAGACAGCTAAAGAGTACGAACGAACTCATCAATTAGCCATATATACTTTATTGCGGAGATCGGATCTCGCGAAATATATACTAGGGGTAGACAAGGAAATTAAAGTAAACTGGGAGCCTCAGCGCCAGTTGTTTGATTTAGGAATAGAAACGGATGCTAACAGTTATTTCATAGAAATTAAAATGTGGGCGGGATTATCACAAGATCAACATGATAGACAAAATAATTTTCTCCAAAAGAATAACTATTTTGGCGTATATGTGTTTTTGGGAACCACATGGTTCGAATATGATAAAGAGAGCTTTAAGAATGAGTTCGGTATACTGCTCCCCATTAGTGACAACTGACAGTTAAGAGAGTATCTTGTGGCTGATTTCACAAAGGAGATTGGTCATGAAGAGAAGGCAGTGGGATTCGAAGACTAAGGCGAAGATTGTGTTGGAAGG
>Ga0315289_10003246_pt1 | contig 24680 bp, 24 predicted proteins | sample YL17G11_40_MG_FD_203452 | JGI IMG/M metagenome (GOLD analysis project Ga0315289, IMG submission 203452) | Sediment microbial communities from Yellowstone Lake, YNP, Wyoming, USA - YL17G11_40 | ecosystem: Environmental > Aquatic > Freshwater > Lake > Sediment | place: USA: Wyoming | collected...
TTTGCTTTGGTGTTCTCACGCAATTTAACCACCAAAAAACTATGGAACACATTTAGGCTTTTTGCCGCAGTCGGAACAGATGCCTTGGCATGGAATCTACAAAAACTGACATCTCGAAAATGAAATTCAAAGACCCAAAAGGAGAAGCGATTTAACCATTCAAAGCAACTGCAAGAAGGTAATTAATCAGAAACGTCTCGTTCTTACAGAGGTTCAAGGATACTTCTCGAAATATTTTGTGTTGTCTTGATGAGTTGTGAATGGCTAATTGAATGTATTTTTTGCCAGAAACGAACCTGAAGCATTCTAGGCTCTGTGGGACTCGCCCCCAAAAGTGGGTGGGCCTTAAGGGTTAACCAGAGAGTTTGAACGTTGTGTTATCTAGGGTTGATGTAGGCAGAGAGCGCTTCGAACTTTCGCCAAGCATAATCTAAGCATATTTTTACCGGTAAAATGGGGCGGGTGCCCCACCCCCCCGCACCTTTATGAGCTAAATACTAAACAAACAGAACGCTCTTCCTCAGCTATTTTTGCAGATGATTGCAAAACCAATAAAGGCAAAAAGCCCCAGACACCAACTCCTAAGTCCAAGATCAAAATCAAAAATGCACAAGACTTTTATCCCATCGCATAGATAGTACATGTGATGCCAACAGTTAGAGATTTCATGACGAAGGGCGTCGTAACCATCGACGTACAAAAAACTGTTTTTGAAGCCGCAGAGATCATGACCCAAACGGAAATAGGCGACTTAGTGGTCATAGACGGAAAAACGCCCGTTGGAATTGTTACTGAACGTGATTTCGTAAGAAGAGTCATAGCGAAAAGAAAAGCGTTAGACAGCAAAGTCTCAGAGATAATGACAACACCCCTCTGGGTAGTCTATGTAGATAATTCACTCAACGAAGCCGCTAGGAAAATGGTCGCTAGGAAAATCCGGCGACTCCCCGTATTGGAGAAGAATGAATTGGTTGGAATAATCACCTCCACCGACCTCGCAAGACACCTCAGCAAAAAAACCCTCACGGAGGAAATACTAGAAATCCTAGGGCACTACTCTGTCCCCGACTTTTTCGACAAACCACAGAATCCCCAAGACTTGCATACTCCAGATTCTAAGTAATAAATCCCTAAAGCTGAGCGTTCAAATCCCACCCCCACCCCCGCACCTTTAAGACTTTAATCGGTAAAATGATGGACCTCCGTTGCCAGAATAGCTTCCGACTCTCGGTTAGACTTCACAGTAAGTTACAATCTGCTAGTTTGCCAAAAATCAGTTGGAAAGTATTATAATTAACTGCAACAGTAATCGATGATTTGAAAAAGAACTCGCAGAAAATATTGTGAAACTGAGGCTGAAGTTTGGACAGCAAACGCAAAATCATCTCCAACATGGGGTTTTTTCTACAAATAATGGGTTTACTTTTAGTTTTGCCAATCGCAATAGGGCTCGAAGCTGGCGAAATCACGGCAGTCAGCAGCTTAGTGGCAACATGCTTCCTGTCTTTCGGGGTTGGCTTCTTATTCAACTCGTTTGCTGAGCGCAAAGAACTGGACGAACGGACGTCTCTTTGGCTTATGCTAGCCACTTTCACGGTTCTCCCGCTAGTTCTTATGATTCCATTCATTTGGAACAATGTTTTCAACAGCGGGAATCCGTTTGAGCTCTTCACTAATGCATACTTTGAAACGGTCAGTGGCTTTACAACAACGGGGTTCAGCTTCATAGCGGATCCGCTTTTGTCTCTGCCTAAGTCGCTTCTGTTCTACCGCAGCCTCGTTGAGTTCATCGGCGGAATCGGCTTTGTTTACATTCTTGTAGCTTTTCTATACCCGAATGAGGGCATCGACGTGTTCAGCGAGACTTTCGGTGTCGAGAAGCTCAGCAATAACCTCAAGAAAGTATTCGCGTCAATTATACTGGTCTACACGTTTTTAGTGGTTCTGTTTACGGTCATTTTCTACTTCGTCTATTCGCCGAACCTCGTCATTTCAAGCTGCGCTGCCATGGACGTTCTGACAGGCGGCTATCAGCCAAACGTCACGGCGGGCATCGGCATCTTCCAAGTAAGCATCCTCGTCCTGATGCTGCTGGGTTCACTCAACTTCCACTTCCACTACAACCTCTTCAGTCTCAAGCTACGCAGCCTTTTAACGCCAGAAATCAAATTCTACCTCAAAGTCTTAGCCGTCACAACAGTGATAATTTCCATACTCGCTTGGCTGAATCCGTTTGATTCGCTGTTTCATGTTGTAAGCATGGCGTCGTCGACAGGCATCGATTACATTAACATCGCCGCCACGTCTCTTCCTGCGAAGATTCTGTTTATCTTAATAGGCTTAGCTGGAGGCTGCGCGTTCAGCATGGCAGGCGGATTAAAAATGCAGCGCATCCGACTGCTCATAAACGCCCTCGTAGGTAAGGGCGACTCTCGGCCAACCCGGGAGGAGCTAAAGTCAACTTTGGCCGTCGTAGCTGGTTTCGTCGGCGTTCTCATTATCCTTAGCTTAGCTTTCTCGACGATTGGCATCACAATGATCAATTCAATATTTGAAGTCGGCTCAGCCTTAACGACAAACGGCATTAGCATGGGCGCCACAAAAGTCACGCTCCCGTTAAGCCACAAGTGGCTAATGATCTTTGCTATGATAATCGGAAGAGTCGAAATCGCAAGTATCTTTAGGGCAATAAAAGGGAGTCGGGTTGTCAAAAATTCTGGGAAATAGGCTAAAATTTTAACCTGCAAACATGGGCTTGCATTTTATTACAATTCGCCTAGGTCTTCGTCTTCATATATGAAGGCGTTTAATTGGACTTTTCCATCTTTAACGATTGCTTTGTAATCTGCTTCGCAGACAGGGCAGGTGACCAATTCGCCATGGTTAGGAGTATCAATCTTGAACGTATTTCCGCATTCCAAGCATTTTACTATCATAACTTCCATAATCCAGACACAAAAAACGAAATTCAAAAAAGAAAAAAACGCTCTCCAATTGTTAAGTCTTCAAGGTGGGCAACCCCGGTGCCATTTGCGATTCTAAGCCTCCGACATTATTGAGCACCCCTTTCATTCCAAGGGTTAATTGCCTTTCCCCTCTGAACGCGGATGTTCGTGCGTTCCCAATTTGAACGGTATCCCCCACAGAGACAGAATCTATTTGTTCATTCCACAAGCAAAGTTTGATTGTTCCCGTTTCATCCCCTATTAACGCTTTAGCCACATTGGCATAGTTTCCATACCTTGTAACAACACGTCTCGGTTCTGTAACTTCCAAAATTCTAGCCTTCAGATTGACATGCGCCATTCCAGATCGTAAATCTCTGATAAAATGGGAATGGATTGACTTGCTTTTCTTAAACAGATGCCTGCGGATCATATCGGTTTCCATAAAATTTCTAAGCGAATTCCCGCTCTCTAGGAAAAAGTCTTCAGAGATCCGAAATTGCGCAAGGACCACGGAATCATGTCTCATCAAAAAGATTTGCTTTGCTTCTTCTCTGCCGCGGCATTCTATAGAAATGTGACCACACTTGGATTTTTGTTGTTCTCTGGCTAGGCGCAATGCATTAAAAAATTTTTCAGGATCAACTTCATATTTTATTGAGAGAAAAGCAAGATATTCGCCTATTGAGCGTTTGTGTCTCAAGAGTCTTCATCCTTTTTGCTTTTCACATCGTGAGATAGTCATGTTCTCTCAGCCAGTCAGACTGGTTTCGCCTGTACCGCCAGAAAATGTCGCCTCGCTTGTCTGACTGAAAATCCCACGGGGAAACCAAAACGATGTCTCCTTCTCTGATCCACACTCGCCTCTTCAATTTACCTCGAACTCTGCATAATCGTTCTTTGCCGTCCTGGCACTTAACCATGATTCTGTCAGCGCCAAGCATTCTAACGGCTATGCCTAAAACATCGCTTGCAGCTGGCAACACCATGTTTTCAAGGCTCCCTTCATTCGTGATTTTTCTCTTACCCATTTTTCTAACACCATATTTGGCTACATTTGCATGCGCCAATGAATCAAGGCATGGTCATGCTTTCGATCTTGTCCATTAACAACAGTTGTCTTAGGTCGTTTTTCATAAGGTCAATCCAGCCACGCTCATAATGGAATAATGCATCATCGTTGATTGATCTAATCCTGCAGAGCCTTTCCTTAAGGCGACCTTTGCAGTCAGATTCCTTCAGAGGAATTGCGCCACATCTTGTTTTGCATAGATTGTTTATGCAGTCATTTATGGTGAGGATAATGCTTTCTGATTTCATTGGCGGCATGTATTCGTCTGAGACTTGTTGAATGTTATAAAACTTCATTTCTTGAGCTGCCGCATCAGTGAACCTCTTACTGATGATAACCCCTCTGTCACAATCTTTGCGCTTCATGACTTTCAACATATTCTTTACATCGTCGGCGCCAACAAATCCTGACTTACTTTTCGGCTCTATCAAACGCAAGAATACTTTTTCACCTGAAGTCACGTCCGATGCCAGAAAATCTATTCCACCAGACCATTTTTCTCTCTTTTCACATTTGTAGTTCCTTACAGCTATCAAAAACTCTGCGTTATCTTCAATACTCATTTCTTTTTTGCTCATTTCAACCAACTTGACCAAATATTTGCCGATTAGAACAATCTGGAGAAAAAGGAAAGCGCAAGCACACCCAATCTGCGCGAACAGCCGATCCGACTCTTCCTCTAAAGAATTCTAACAGTTAATATACAATACGTGACCAACTATATTAGGATAGCCACCGCGAATACACGTTTTCTACGTCATTTTAGTTTGTTTTCAAGCTCCATTTATCGAATCCTGCGAGATTTCTTTGGCTCTCTTAAATGCTTTGTGTAATATGTGTTTATTAGTGTCGGGACTCACTTCTAAGTGAAGAGTTTCTCTTATCCTCTGGGCTGAACCTACCGAGTAATTGAACCTTTTCAAAGTAAAATAAACAAGAGGTAACTGATATTGTGTATGTTAAGAGTGGGTTTAGTAAAAAACTGCAGAAGATGTAAATCATCCGTGCGAACCACTTGCACGTTAAGAAAGAAGTCTGGGAAGAAATTTTTTGTAGACAACAAGAAGAAGGGGGAAACAAAAACATAATCAGTGTTGGCGACCAGGCAGAATGTCCGGAATGCAACAGGATAGGCCGCGTTGTATGGGTTTCGAAAGATGGGAAGACAAAAGGGATTCAATGTCCTGCAAGTCACCGCCTAACGAACCGTCCTGATTCAAGATTTGGTACAGTTGCACGTCCCCAATCTAAAACCAACAGAAACATGGTTTTCATAACGGAAATCAAATAAGAACCGCTATACACTTTTGTTGAACCAGTAGATGCTTATGTTAGAAGAAACCCCCTCACTTTTCAGCAAAATGAGAATAAGCTGTGACCACGAGAAACTTGGGGCTTTCTCTCAGAACCATGTTAGGTTTTACCTAAAATACTCTTCTTTTGTATTCAGAGCCTTGAAAAAGCCCTCATTTCAAAAGTTCCTTCACTGGATGTTGAAAAAGGAAAAAATAGAAGAGCAAACGGTCAGAGCCGTGCATGTTAAAGTTCTTCCATTGAGAAAGAAGAATGGGAAAGGAATCGCTGGAAACTGTGACACTGCCCTAGGAAAAATCCGGATTTACCCAAAAACAATAAAGTTTTGCAAAGTATTCACGCAAAAGTTTGGAAGGAATACTCTGTTAGTGTATGCTGGGAACAGGGCAAGAGCGGCATTAATACATGAGCTGTTACACTTGAAATACACAGAGGACGAAAAAACGATTAGAGAACTAGCCAAAGATTACTTTTGCATCTTCACGCGAAAACAATCCGCTCAGAGTTCGCAGGTACTCTGCATCTACACGATGATATTTACGGCAAAATCAGTTGAGAGAAAGTTCCTCCAAGCGTCTCAAACGATCCAAATATACAGTTAAAGCTAAATGGAACATGCTTAAGAGCAAGTTGTGTCTTAAGGTAAGCGCTGCAAAGGTGAAAGTTATGCCTCAACCAGTTTATGGAAGAATAATGAACTATCGAATAGGCATCAGAACACAAATGTCACGTGAATGCCTAATCCAATTTACCAACGTAGTTTCTGCCGCTCGGGCAGGTCAACTCATAGGTCGAAAAGTGGTGTGGAAAGGGGAAAACAAGAAGCTTATTGGTAAAATCGTAGGTTTTCACGGAAAGAACGGTGCTGTTAGAGTCAAATTCAAGAAAGGAGTACCGGGTCAGGCGTTAGGAACAACGGTCGAATTAGTAGGATAAAGAATTTGATCTGTTTAGCCCTGCTTCGAAAGTGCTAATGATCACAAGTTTTCGTGCTCAAACATAACCTAAAAATGTGTGTGCGAACTAAGTATTAGTGATTTTTTTGAGTAGAACTGGGCGTTTTAACAAAATAGAGTGCAAGAACTGCCTTTTCAAGGGGAGCCCTTACTGCTGAAGCCAGTGCCCTTACAACATTTGGCGAAACCCTTGAAACTATTTTCCTCATCACTGTTTTTCATGGTTTCTACAATCCCGTCAGCTCTATGGAAGCATCAAGAACCCGCGTTAGCCAACTGTTCTGTGACAACCAGCAAATCCGCGCAACACACCCTCAGAATTCATTTACTCCTTTAGGATGTTTAGACATCCAATCCCTAGCGAATGCTTCCGCTTTTACTTCGGTCGAAAATTCCGGTGATATTTTTCTTTCTTCCTCATCCTCCTTCACTTTTGGGAACAGCAGCACTAGATAGTGTTCTCCATACTGTTTCTTTGTGACAACGAGATTTTGTCCTGTGGTCTCATTCATAAATCCCCGCTCATTGTCTATTCTTCTCCAGCCTTTCACTATCTTCATGAAAAAACTCACCTACAATTTCAGCTGTACAGTTTGCTTTTTCTGTTCCACACGTCTTTTCGGCAGGTCATCCGTTCCTAAACAGCTTCCTTGTCGCGCATGCTGTAAGACCATTGGAACACACTAGGACGGACAACCTCCTTCTTTCCTTGCTCATTATCTCTCCGTCGTGCCCACGCTTGTTTAGAGTCAAAACCGCTGTTTTTTGCGATACTCTCTGACTGCCTAAACGTGTGTTTTGAGAAGCACGTTTTACAGTAAGCTGGTTTACCTACCGTGGGCTTGAAAGGGACCATTGCAGTTTTGCCGCAGTCGGCACATTTAATCTCGAACATACTTTTTTGGATCGTGACAATCACCTCTAGTAACTCTGAGGTATAATTGAAAAAAGTAAATTTCCAATTATCATCATTACATAGTCCGCGGCTGACTTAAAGGTTTTCATCACTGCACACTCCATTGTGTTTTTTAGTACAAGGAAGAAAAAGAGGATGTTGCAGGCGACATCTCCACTTAGTTTAGGGGTTCAAATCCCACCTCCCGCACTTTCGCTATCAGGTTTTAAATTTTTTTGATAACAGGCAATTACCTGGCAGGTAACGCATCTGCGTGTTGGGAATCGGTTAGTTTGATTACTTCTTGCACTGCCTTTATCGAGACCTCAAGCATGTCGTCACTCGGCTCCTTAGTTGTTAAAAGTTGAAAGCCCAAGCCTGGTGCAGTAAGAATTTTCACGACAATGGAGTTGCGGTATTTGCCGCTGAGCCTTAAGAGCTCGTATGATATGCCTGCAATCACTGGGATCAGAAGTATTCTGTACGCTAGGCGTGCAGCGAAACCATAGTTCGGCATGATGGAGAATAAGATGATACTTACGATGACGATTATGAAGATGAAGCTGGTTCCGCAGCGTGGATGCCGCCGCGAATACTTCTTTACGTGCTCAACGTCCAATGGCACTCCTGCTTCATGCGCGTTAATCGCCTTGTGCTCTGCTCCGTGATACTGCAGGACTCTGGCGAATTCGCCCCATGAAGCGATAATCGCTAAGTAAAGAATAAACATGGTAAGCCTTATTGCAGCTTCGACAACGCTGAAAAGAACGCCGGTCAGGTTGAACCATGTGGCAAGGAGGAAAGGCACCAAAAAGAAGAAAGCAACTATCCCCACGGCTCCTGCGGCTACCAGGGCAATTTCTTTGTAACCAAATTTTTCGCCTTCTCCGTCTCCTTCGTCAAGAGCAGCGTTTGCGGAGAAGAATAGACCTTTCATGCCGAGGTAAAAGGTTTCAAACAATCCAACTATGCCTCTTAAAAACGGCGCGGACAAGACTTTGTATTTGTCAGATAGGGGCTTGAGATTTTCCACGCTTGTTATAATTTCTTTGTTTGGTTTTCTTACGCATAGAACCATGTGTTTTCGGGAGCGCATCATCACGCCTTCTATGAGAGCTTGTCCCCCGAACGCTAGCGATGGCTCTTTTCTTTTTTGATCAGACAGTTTCTTCACCATGCCACTATTTTGTGATAGTAGCAACTTTAGCAGTCATATTACGGGAACCTTGCATATTAATACCTCTTGTTCCCTGTCGAAACAGTTTCTGCTCGAAGAAAAAGCAGCTGAAAAATAAGCAGTTAACTTGGCGAAATAGTTTTCCTCTGGATAAGCGCGTTCACAGCATCCACGAGAGCTTTGCAGGCAGATCGCCTGGCTTCTAAAGAGCTATCAGTCTCCAAATTCTCAACTTCTTTTTCTAGACTCTGCACCTTCTCGATAATGGCTTGTTTCTTTTTCTCATATTCGTCGTGAAGTTTTTCTTGTTCAACCGTGAAATTCCGCACAGTTAATTCAAGTTCACTTTTTGCGGAGTTCAGTTTTTGAGTTGCTATTGCCAGTTTTTGCTCTTTAGCCCTCTTCGAGAAAGCACCCAAGAAGCTCGTCTTCATCTGCTTTAGCTGATCTAGTTCTTCTTCGAGGTTCTGAACATTTTGGGTTAGGCGTAGGATTTTACTGTTACTTTTTGATCCGATCTCTCTTGTTTTGGCGGCGTATTCTTCATCGATTTGCACAAGAAGATGATTATTCTCCGAGAGAGTTTTTGCAGTCTCCGCAAGCTCAGCCTCCTTGAGTCTTTTTTCAGCGAGTTCACCCTCAACATCCACGAGTGTTTGTGAACGCTCCTTCACGAACTGGTCGTCTGCGCTTATGGCTGGGCTTGATTCAAACTCCGATAGAACCTCTCGGAGATTAACCAGCCAATCATCGAAATATTGGCTGAATGGTGAAAGGGCAAATATTTGATTGCCAAGCTTGTTTAAGCTGCCAAGAGTTTTCTCCACAACCTCTTCTACGGTGGCGATCTGTTTTTCTGGCAGGTATTTGCCGCCAGCCCGATGCTTTTGCGTTCTCGCTTTTGCCTTTTCGTGTTGCGACTTTTGGTGTCCTCGACCAGCATTTCGAGGAGACCGTGTCTGCGGTCGGTATCCCATGAACAACCTTTTGTACTATTGGGGTATTTAAAGAATAATCTCGCTTGCTAAGCGAGCCCTCAACTAGGGTAAATTCGGATTTCAGGGCGCGGATTTGCATGCAACGAGCGTGCATAGGGAGTCATGAGCGTTTTTCTTGCCCAAATCAAAGGCTTTCAGGTTCTGTTCTACGGTTTTCTTTGGCACTGCTTCTGCGATGCTTTCTTTGATGTAGCTCTCTTCTGCTGGAAATGCTTCTAGCGCTGATAGGCATCCGAGGAAAACCGTGTTCTCAGTGTTTACGTTTCCGCTGTCTCTCGCCAACCTTAGTGCATCAATTACTGCAATGTTCGGTGTCCAATTCCTCAACTTTGAAACGACGTCTTCAACAGTGAGGTATTTTGTGCCTTTCTCCGTTATGATTTTTGAGGTTTCGATCGGCGGGTGCATTATCCTCTTGTTCATCAAGATTATCCCGTCCTTCTTGAGGAATTCGATGTAGCGGAGCGCCTCAATTGCTTCAAGGGCGATGATTATGTCTGCGTCTCCATAGCGGATTAGCGGTGAAAAGGCATCTTCGCCTATTCTCAAATGAACGAAGACGGTTCCGCTCCTCTGGGACAACCCGTACATTTCCCCAGTTATTACCTTCTTGCCGCTTTTGGCGCATGCGTCTCCTATCACGCTGGTCAGGAGGACGAGTCCTTGTCCGCCGACTCCGCACATGAATATGTTAAGGCTCAAGCTTTCACCTCTGCACGCTTTATGGATTGGAATGGGCACAATTTGGAGCAGACGGAGCAGCCGTCACAAAGGTCCTGCGATATACGCGGTTGCTGATCCTCGTCTATGTCGTAAGCAGGACAATAGAATGTTCTCAGGCACATATAGGGCCTCTTGCACAAGTTCTTATCAACATAGAAAGGCACAATAGGCTCGCCTCTTCGTCTCTTGTTTCTGTCGCCGTAAAGCGCGCATTCTCTTCTGGAAATTACGACTGAGAGTCCATCATAATCCAGCGCCTTTCTGAAGACCTCAACGTTGTTCTTGACATCGTAAGAGTCAACTATTTCTAGGAATTCGACTCCGATCGCCTTGCATATGTTCTCTATGGATACCTTCTTCCCCTGTCTCCAGCCTGCGGTGAAGTCGGTTGACGGGTTCGACTGCTGACCAGTCATGGCTGTCACTGAGTTATCCAAGATTAGCAAGGTAAACTTGTTTCCATTGTGAACCGCGTCTATGAGCGCTGGTATGGCGGCGTGGTAAAAAGTTGAGTCTCCAACAACCGCGACAACCCTCTCCTCAATCACGTGTGATAAACCGTTCGCAACTCCTACTGAGGCGCCCATGCAGAGAGAACTGTCAGAACGCGATATCGGCGGAAAAACCCACATGGAGTAGCAGCCGATGTCGTTCGCAAAAAAGTGTTCTTGGCCCTTAGCTGCTTGAATCCTAAGCGCTTGGTTAAGCGCCACAAACGTGGCCCTGTGAGGACAGCCAGCGCAGAAAGTTGGATACCTATCAGGGATAAGCGCCTTGAGCTGCTTTGCTTCCTGAATGATTGGCGCGTAGTCAGGGTACTCCATACCGATGGCAGATGCTATTCCCTTGACAACAATGTTCGGGTTATACTCCCACGCCTCCGAAAAAGTGCCAGAGTTCTTGCCGAAAATCGCCACGGAGGGATTAGTATCCTTCGCGATAGCATACACTTCCTTCTCTAAGTACGGAGAGAGCTCCTCGGCAACAATCACTCTTTTCAAGTCCTTAATGAAACTTCTAATCATGCTCTTTGGAAGCGGATAAGTGGTGCCTAGCTTTAGGACACTAACTTTGCCTTGAAGGTTCAGCACCTTAAGTGCTTCCAACACGTACAGGTACGAGACAGAAGATGTTATCACTCCAACGTCAGAATCCCCACGCGTAACAAAATTAAACTCTGAATTCTCAAACTCTTTCGCCAGCTTTTCAGCTCTCTCCAGCATCTTCAACTTTTTCTGTCGTGCAACCTCTCCAAGCGTGGTAAATTCCTCTCGCAACTCTTTCCACTTTACTTTCTTGAACTCTGTTCGCTCCATGTTTTCTAATTGAACAATTCCGCTTTGATGATTCACCCGCGTCACCGTTCGGATGATCACGGGAACTCTGTGCCTCTCGGAGATTTCGAATGCCTTCTTCACCATGTCTTTTGCTTCCTGAGGAGACGAGGGCTCAAGCATCGGTATGTACGCGTTGGGAGCGAAGAATCTGCCATCCTCTTCAGACTGGGAAGAGTGCGCGTGAGGATCATCCGCAATCACCAGAACTAATCCGCCCCTGACGCCAGTGTAACCGAGAACGAAGAGGGTATCGGAAGCCACGTTTGCCCCGACACTTTTCATCGCGGTGAGGCTTCTCAACCCAGCAAAAGATGCGCCAGCACACACTTCAAGTGCCACCTTCTCGTTTGTAGTGATTTCCATCTGGTAGTCAAAGTTGCCTAACGCTTCTGAAAATGTATCCAAAACCTCTGAGGTAGGTGCACCGGGATAGAAAGCAACGACCTTAACGTCTGCTTCTAGAGCGCCTCTAACAATTGCTTCGTTGCACAACATGAAGGCGCTTTTCTTTTCATTTGTTATAACATCTTTTAGAACCATGAAGAGATATTGATTCTCATCGGTAAATAAGTTTTCACATGGCGCCTATTTTTTCGCTTGCTTCGCTCTTATGGCGGCTAGTTTTCCGCCTGCTTTGATCACGCCTTTTTCGCGTTCGCTGAGACTTAGCAAAACCTGTATTTCCACGCCTTTCGTGACGTTCTTTACGCAAAGCTTCTTCTTTAGACCTTTAACGGTCAGCTCCAGCATGTCGCCCTGCGATATGCCAACGTAGTCTTGCTTATCCGCGAGAGTTAAGGGGATGATTCCAAAGTTAACCAAGTTTGCAAGATGTATCCTAGCAAAGGACCTAGCGATAATGGCGTTGACGCCGAGATATTTGGGCGACAGTGCGGCATGTTCCCTCGAAGAGCCTTGCCCGTAGTTTTCGCCGCCAATGATGAACCCGCCTCCCTTCTTCAAAGCCCTATCCGCAAAACTGGGGTCGACGTAGCGAAATGCGTATTTGCTTATCTCGGGAATGTTGCTTCTCAAAGCTAAAATCTCTGAACCGCCTGGTAGAATATCGTCAGTTGACACATTATCACCCAACTTCAACAAAACCTCCCCCCTAAGCCTATCTGGTATCGGCTGGAAGCTAGGCAAAGGTTTGATGTTGGGACCTCTCACGATTTCCGTCGCTTGCGCCTTATTGGTTGGAAAAATGAACATGTTATCGTTGATAATGATTTTCTCGGGCAGATTTATGTCAGGGTACTTCCCCAGCTTTCTCGGGTCGGTTATCTCGCCAGTTAGTGCAGAGGCAACAGCTGTCTCTGGGCTTACTAGATAAACTTTAGCGCTTTGCGTGCCTGACCTGCCCGGGAAGTTACGGTTGAAGGTTCTAAGGGAAACTCCATCAGTAGGCGGGGCTTGTCCAATCCCAATACACGGGCCACAAGCATTTTCTATTATTCTTGCTCCTGCTCTGATTAGATGCGTGAGTTCGCCGCTTGCGGTTAGATTCTCTAAAACCTGTCTTGACCCTGGCGAGATTGTAAGGCTTACTTTGTCATTGATTTTTTTGTTCTTTAAAAGTGCAGCAACTATTTTTAGGTCGCGGAGGGAAGAATTGGTGCAGCTGCCAATGCAGACTTGATCTACAGGTGTCCCTTCAACCTCGTTCACCGTTTTCACGTTATCTGGACTGTGCGGCAGTGCTATCAAGGGTTCAATTTCTTTCAGGTTGACTTCAAGAATTTCACTGTAACTCACTCCATCATCAGCCCTAAGCCACATCCACTGGTCTTCTCTTCCCTGCCTCTTAAGAAAAGCGTGAGTTACCTCGTCCGAAGGGAAAATGGATGTTGTAGCTCCTGTTTCCGTTCCCATGTTCGCTATTGTTCCTCTCTCGGGGACGCTTAAAGTTTTGACGCCAGCGCCAAAGTACTCCAAGATTTTGTTCACTCCGCCCTTTACGCTTAGTTTTCGGAGAACTTCAAGTATCACATCCTTTGCTGAAACGAAAGGCGATAGGGAACCCGCAAGTTTTACTCCCATTATACTCGGCATTTCCAAGTAGTATGGTTCTCCAGCCATGGCCGCGGCAACATCAAGCCCCCCTGCACCAATCGCGATCATGCCCATTCCGCCTGCCATGGGCGTGTGGCTGTCGCTTCCCAGCAGCGTATACGCTGACCTAGCGAAGCGTTCCAAATAGAGTTGATGACTTATGCCATTGCCTGGGCGCGAGAAAACAATGCCATATTTGGCTGCGACTCCTTGTAGATATCTATGGTCGTCAGCGTTTCTAAAATCATTCTGCAGCATATTATGGTCCACGAAGCTTAACTCAACTTCGTCTTGACGCTGGGGACTCCCATAGCCTCGAACTCCAGATAAGCCAAGGTTCCTGTGGAATCCTGCGTTAGCGTGTGATCTATTCTTAAGCCAATCTGTTCACCCGGCTCCATTCTTCCTTCTACAAGATGTTCCTCGATTATTTTTTCTGATAGACTCTTACTCATGCTATTTTCCCGCAGGATGTTTAATCGTGCAAATATCCAAGAGAGTGAACCCGTTTACTCTTTTTAGCCTAAGAAATGGAATATGAGAAATTTAAATTTCGCGCCGCCAGATTGATTTTTCATTCATCAAAAGTTCAAATTCCACCTGGCACTTTTCAGGGGACTTTTTCATACTTTCTACCCTGAGAGGTTGCTGGAAAGTAAGGGTGTTTTCTGTGGGTGTTCTAAGGTTTTATTGGTTTTGTTGATAAGCGCTTGTGGGTTTTTGCGGTTTGGTTGTGGTTGATGTGTGATTTTTTGTCTATACTCCCTCTATTTATAGGGTGAATTGCGCGGTGAAGTGCTGGTCCTACGCGGAGACTGTGTTTAGTCAAGAAAAATTGAGTAAAAACTGGCAATGCAAGTTTTTTTGCGTCAAGAAATCTTATCAAGAATCCTTTTATCAGCGAAGGCACCCTATATAGTGTAGTGAGAGATGCTAGAGGAGTTGAACCGTGTGAAAAGAAAAGTAACGGGGGTATCTCTCATAGTGGCGCTCCTGTTTTCAGCTACAGCGGTAGCAATATCTGTTAATTTGGCAACTGCAAACCCGGTGATGTATCTGCCGTATATTGTGATTAAGAGTGACGGAAGCATAGAGCCTCAAACAGAATATATAACGCAAAATGGAAACGTGTATACTTTAACAAGCGACCTCGTGCTGAATTACGCCGTAAAAATCGAGTGCAGCGATATAATATTTGATGGTGGAGGACATGTTATAGATGGTTCCACTGGTGGTATTGGATATACAAGTGGTTTAGTCGTTGCAGGCGTTACTAACGTAACGGTTAAAAACATCGAGGTAGTCGGTTTTCTTGGTCCTAATATTGTAATAGAAAATGTAAGCAAATCCGTCTTTCTTAGAGTAGAAACCAAGTGGTTGGATTTACGGAATAGTGATTTTAACACGATAGTTGAAAGCACTATCGGCGATGGAGTAACGCCTTTTCTTATGAGTTACTCCAACAACAATACAATTATAAAAAACAACATTAATCCCTTGGTCTCGGATTTTAGTTACAATAATACTTGGGATAACGGTTCGGTAGGCAATTACTGGAGCGGCTATAAAGGCGCGGACGCGAACGGTGATGGCATAGGCGATACGCCGTATGTGATCAGCTCTGAGGCTCAAGATCGGTTCCCATTGATGAATCCGTGGGACCCAGCAAGACCATACGATACTGTGCCTCCCCGCATTTCAATAATTTCGCCGGAAAACAAGGTTTACAATGACACGAGTGTTCCGTTGACTTTTCTAATATACGAGGCTTCTTCATGGATGGGCTACAGCCTTGACGGGCAGGATAACGTTACCATCGCGGGTAACACGACTTTAAGCGGCTTGCCAAATGGCTCTTACAACTTAACGGTGTATGTAACCGACAGTTCTGGGAACACTGGAGCCTCCGAAACAATCTACTTCGACGTAGATGCGCCAGAGCCTTTCCCAGTTGTGCCTGTGGCTGCTGCTTCTGGAGTGTCAATCGCTGGCGTCGCTGTATGTTTGCTGTACTATCGTAAGAAGCGTAACCATTGAGTCATAAGGTTACAGAAAGGATGGTTCTTGCCCCCCATTAAGGGGAAAGGTGATTGTTCACCCGAACCATTGTTCTAGCGAGGTTTTTCCTTTCTGCGTTTGTTTAAGCCCAAGATTTTCGCTTTTTCAAAATAGAACTGGATACCGCTATTGTTTCATATGTTTTCAATATTGTCTGTTAGGGTATGCATTAAGTCTGTTTTGGTGACCATGCCCAACAGTTTTTTGGGGTTTGTTGGGTCTAAAACGAGGATGCGCCCCGTTTCATGTTCGCTCATTCTTTTGAAAACGTCAAGAGCGGTTTCTCCTGGATAAGCAACGACGAGTTCGGGTCGAGTAATTTGGCTGACGAGAGTGTCGTTTCTTTTTTCCTTTGGAACTTTCGCTGCTTCTTCTAATGTTGCTATGCCGATAGGTTCGCCACTTTCATTTATCACTGGGTAACTTATGTGATGATATCTGGTAACTAAATCTAAGAATTGACTGACAGTAATGTTATGGAGCACAGTTTTAATGTTCCTCGTCATGATTTCTTCAACCTTGATCTTAGCGAGTGCATCCGATTCTCTTAGCATCAGAACTGGGAGGAATCCGATGATCGCTTCCATTTTCTTTGCTTCTTTGAGGGCGCTCGTTCTCTTTTGTGCAGCTGCCACAATTACGCGTTCAAAAACATTTGGCTCTTCCTCTATAACCCAAGTACTAATAACGCCGTTTTCCACAGCGTCATAGAAGAAGTCTTCTCCAGCCTTAGTTCGAATGATCACCGTGGACCAGTCCTTCAGAGGGTAAGCCGTTCCGACGGATATGTCTGCTAGTTCAGCCGTAAAATCCGTACAGGTTCGACAGCTTGGCAGAATGTGATCTTTAATTTCAGATAACGGAATCCGAATTACATCGTTTTCAGTTTGAATAACAAACTTTTTAGACAAACGCATTTGCTTAATATCTGAAGGCTTGATTTTGTACGTCTTTTCTATGTGTTCCAACAGCGGGCTTAGTGAAAACGTTCCGAAGCAGAAAAGACCGATTGTTATCGCTAAATTGCCGCTGATCTTGTGTTGCCACGCCTCCATCTTGCGGAGGGCAAGCACATGGCAAGGCACTCCTACGAAAGCTATTTTTGTCTTTCCATAACCATACACTGCGCCTCCATAAGCCTTGGCGACTGAGGAGGGAAAAAACTTGCTTCCGACTGCTGAGAGAATATCATCTGGCACCAAGGCTACCGCAGCTTTGGGTTTAGCTGGGTTCTCAGGTTCAGCTTGAGACACTATGGCGCTGTCGAAAACCTTCTTTTCGATGCCATAAGTCAAGAGTGAAGTGACGACTGCGCCGCCGTGGCTTTGTTCTCTAAGCTTTGGGTCTGCGGCTTGGGCAAGCACGATTTTTCTGTAATAGCCCAATTCTTCATGTCTGATTGGAGCGCCAGAAACACACTTCAGGCTTCTAAGGAGAAGGGCTTCAGAGTGAGGGCACATGCTATAGCAGATCGGACATAAATCTAAGTCTTTCGAGCAATCATGTAAGCGGCGAACTTTTTCTCCCTCTATCTGTATCGCACTAACTGGGCACGCAGCTTCGCATGCGCCGCACAGGGTGCAAAATCCCGAATTAATGATTTTCTTCTCTAAAACATTGTATGCTATGAGTGAATCGCTTTTCGATTCCAAGGTTCTCCTCACATAATAATAGGTGTTTCGCGTCTTAAATATGTATATCTAACGCATATTCCGCGGAATACACTCCAAGGTTTTGCGAGAAGTAGGTTCAAACGTAGCTTAAACAGCGATTTAAGAATCAGATTCACTTCAATTTTAGGCATACAATAAAATCCCGAATGCGAACAAGTGTATTCACCCTTTTTTCTGTGAACGAATCTTGAGGATGTTCCGTCATTTAATTGCGTTTATAAGGAAGTTCGTGTATATGAGCAGTAACGTTCCGTGTCTAAGGAGAGAAAACACAGAACGTTGCCTACATTACAATCAACAATAAAGGAGGAGTGATGGAAAAATGGCAGAAAAATCAGATGTCATCTTCGTTGGAAACAAACCCCCAATGAGCTATGTGCTGGCGATCATAACAGCTTTCTCAGGAGGCAGCGCCAAAGAGGTAACATTGAAGGCTAGAGGGCAAGCGATAACCACAGCTGTTGACACTGCGGAAATAACTCGAAGCCGTTTCTTAAAAGACTTGAAAGTTACCAAGATAGCTATTGGAACACAGGAAATGCCACCAAGGGAAGGCGAAAGCAGGTCCAGGATGGTTTCAACGATAGATATAGTCCTTTCAAAAGAGTAGCATGGTTACATATCAAAGAAAACTGGATTTAGCTCTCCACATCTTTTTACCCTTTTGTTAGTTGTGCTGTTTCATCATGATTTTCTTTCATGTTTAATTCTCATTTTCGCCAATCTTTGGCGGCACTCAGGCACTGCTAAAGCAGGTTGGAGGCGTTGGTTTAGCCTGAATTCAGAATGTTTTAAATTAACTAGAATTCAATATTTCACTGTACGCGTTAGCCGAGAGTAGCAGGAACTAGTTGACAGTTCCAAACTTGAGGAAATGAACTATGAATAAACTGTCCAAGGTAGTTTTGACACCTGCTATAATAGTAATTTTAGCCTTCTTGATTGTGCCAGTCATGGCTTGTTATGGTCCGCACATAACCTCGGACATAAGCACAACGAAAATCAACATAAACGAAACGGTTACCGTGACGGGACAAGTATGCCCTGTAGCAAAAAACCTGACGATAAGGGTGTGTTTCACGAGGCCAGACTACTCTTGGATTGACCAGTGGATTCTAACCGACAACGTAACTGGCAAGTTCAGCGCTACTCAGAAGCTTGACATGGCTGGTTATTGGAACATATTTCCCATATACGATCACTTATCCGACAGACTATTCGCCAACGTAATCGACCCGACTGCTGATCCGAATGCGCCACCTTTAGAAAAACCTGTGTGGGCAGCTCCCAGAACCAACTACTCCGTCGTAGTGGTGACGGCAGTCTCAGTAAGCATCGCCGTAGTAGCGGTAACTGTTGGGACGCGGAAGAAGACTCGAAAAATCAGTTCTCTGAGGCTGTTCGTCCAAATAGCCTTCGTTTTCCTTATCTTTTTTGGCATATTTATCGATCACAAGAATCTGCCGTGGCCCGCCGAGCAGGTAGCGCCACATGACGTATTGCTTGGAACAAAAGAGGTTGGCAACATCCTTCCAGATGGTCTCCCAGCTCCAATTTTCGGATGTTACTTTCCATGCGGAAGAACCGTAACCTGTCCCCTCTGGCAAGTTCAAGCCTACATTTATCCTTTCTGGGATGCTGGACGCGGCTGGGGAGTAAACTATGATACCTCAGGCATAACTAGGCTGGCCATCGTCTTCGGCGTGATTATTTTGGCGTCTGTCCTTCTGGGAAGATTCTTCTGCGGCTGGATTTGTCCCTTCGGCTTGTACTTGGATCTGGTTACTCGTTTAAGAAAAGCCGTAAAAATAAAGCACCGGAGTTTTTCAGATGGGTTTAACAAGAAGTTCCATCAACTCAGCTACGTCATCCTAGCTCTCATAATTATTCTGAGCGTTGTTCTCGGCTCACAAGCCATCGCGGGCTCTCAGCTTGTTTCTGGAACGGAAAAAGGAGGTTTCGTCTACACGTACTTTTCAGCGCCGTTCTGCCAGGTTTGCCCCATGAAACCGTTATGCGTGCTGGCGGAGACTTCCGTCGACATAATGAAACCGAGTTGGATTTTCGGTCCAACAACAGGCCAGTTCCTTCAGTTAGGCTTCTATGTTACCTCGCTGAACCTGTTCGTGCTGGGCATCGTGACCGTGGCAGCGTTTTTCTTCAGGCGTTCATGGTGCAGAATCTGCCCCTTAGGCGGGCTAATAGCTTTGTTCAACAGGTTTCCCCCGTTCAAGTGGGTTTCTGGAGTGCGCTTGGAGAAAGTTGAGGAGAAATGCACTAAATGCGGCGTGTGCCAGAGAGTCTGCCCAACTCAAGTTAAGGAAGTTTACGAAAACAAGGGCGGGGACGTCACTTCCAGCCAATGCTTGCTCTGTCTGAGATGCGTGGAAATGTGCCCCTACGATGATTGCTTGAAATTCAAAGTAGCTGGGAAAACAGTTTGCAAATCGCGCAACTGGCTAGAATAAGACTAAAAAGAAACGCAACCCACAATATCAGGTTGAGTATAATGAAGAAAACTGCGGTAATCACGCTTGTTTGTTTGGTTTTGTTAGCCAACTTGCTATTTGTTTCTGCGAGTGCGCAACCTGCGCTGCCAACAATATATATTAAACAGGACGGCGGCGTCGATCCCCCAACCGCGCCCATTCAACGTGACGGAGATATCTACACCTTCACTGGAGACGCTTTCGCCCGCATCAGCATCCAGAGAGGCAACATCGTGATTGACGGGGCGGGCTACACGCTTCGAGGACCGTACAATGGCACGAAAACCGACCTATGGATTATCGGACAGGGTCCTAATCAGCAAGCTCAAACGAACGATACGTTAGGTATACCAGAAATAGGCATAGATTTGGGAGGCGATTATGTTTCTGGTATAACTATTAAGAACTTGAACATTAAGAATTTCAGCATAGGCATGTACATTTGGACTGTAAACAACACGGTGACTGGAAACGATGTTTCAGAAAACCTTGTCGGTATCCTGCTCAGTGGAACTGAAAACGCCATCACCAGAAACTACATAGGAAAGAACGATATGGGCATCTTTTTCGGCGTAAACCAGCCGGGCGAAATACCCGTAAACATAGAAGTCAGCCACAACTACTTCGACCATAACGCGAAGCACCTAAGCGGCTGCATATGTAAGGAATACAACCAGACCGAGCAGGTACACACTTGGGACGACGGCAAAGAAGGCAACTACTGGAGTGACTATAATGGAACTGACGGCAACGATGATGGGATAGGCGACACACCGTACGTAGTCGACGTTCTGAATCAAGACCGTTATCCGCTCATGCAGAACCCTGTCACTGTGCCAACCGTAGCTTGGGCAGTCCCGCCTGAAATAGTAATCGCGCTCTTAGCGGTTGCAGCAATAGCGGTTACAGCGGTAATTACTCTGCGAAAGAGAAGAAAAACGAACCAGACGCGCACCGAACCAACGTAGGCTTCCAAAACATTTGAGCCATTCAGGCTTTACCGCGCTCTTTCTCCTTCAAGTAAGCCTCAACCTTTTTGACGATTTGGATGAAGGCTTTAGTCGCAGGAGAGTCTGCGTGCTCTATAACGAACGGTGAGCCCTTATCGGAATCCATGCTTACCTGTGGGTCTATTGGAATGCTCCCGAGAAACGGAACCTCTGCCTCTTCTGCCATCTTTTTTCCGCCGCCAGCTTGGAATATGTCGATTTTTTCTCCGCAGTTCGGGCAGATGAACCCGCTCATGTTTTCAACAACACCTATTATCGGCATTCCCAGTCTTCGTGCGAACGTGATTGCTTTCTTGACGACGGCTCGCGAAAGCTCCGAAGGCATTGTAACTATTATGACGCCGTCCATTTCAGGAAGAAGCTGCGCTATGCTCAATGGTTCATCGCCAGTTCCAGGCGGCAAATCAATAAAGAGTATATCGAGTTCTCCCCAAACGATGTCCGACAGAAACTGGCGTATGGCGGTCATTTTCAGTGGTCCTCGCCAAATGGTCGGGAGTTTTTCTTCCGGCAAAAAGAAATCTATCGAAACGACTTTCATCCCCAATTGAGCTGTGACTGGAAAAGCTCCTGGCGGTCCAACTTTTACTGTTCGCCCAATCAAGCCGAGGAGTCTGGGCACGCTTGGTCCATGAATGTCCGCGTCCAAAATGCCCACGTGGTGTCCGTGCAGAGCAAAAGCCGCAGCAAGGTTCACGGTTACAGTGCTTTTACCCACTCCGCCTTTTCCGCTTATCACCGCGATCTTGTGCTTAATCTTGCTCATTCTTAGTCTGAGAGTTTGATGCTGTTCCAGCATTTGCCTCCTGTATGTGTCTGCTGGACTCGCGCTTTCTGATTTGCTGCTCATAAAAACCCCGCGTTTAACCTTTGTTTTGATGCTGAGGGGGACTAAATAGTTTTTGTTTCCTATTAGTTATTTTGCTTATGCATTAGTCAAACTTCTTAAGCCTGTTGTTGTGAATTTGTTTGGTGATGCCTGTGATTGGTCTTCAAGAAATTTGTGATGCCCAGAGAGCTATTGCGCCTTTCGTTGTGCCTACGCCCTTGGTGCGTTCGCAGTTTCTGAGTAACCTTTGCGGTGGCGACGTGTTCCTGAAACTTGAGAATCTGCAGGTTACTAACTCGTTCAAAATCCGCGGCGCGTTTAACAGGTTTTTGCATTTAAGTTTGGAGGAAAAGGCTCGGGGTATAGTCACTGCTTCTGCGGGCAATCACGGGCAAGCGGTGGCTTTTGCTGCGCGAAAGCTGAATTTTCCAGCGAAAATAGTTGTGCCGAAGAACACACCTAGGATTAAGATTGAAGGCATAAAGAAATACGGAGTGGAGCTTGTCTTGTTCGGTGACATTTATGATGAGGCTGAACAGAAAGCCAAAGCCCTTGCACGGGAAGAAGGTCTTGTGTTCATTTCGCCTTACAATGATGAGTTGATAATCGCGGGGCATGGAACTATCGGCTTGGAGATTATTAAAGCGCTTCCGAATGTTGACACGGTTATAGTGCCTGTTGGCGGCGGCGGTTTGATTTCGGGGATAAGCATAGCCGTGAAGAGCGTTAAGCCAAGTCTATGTGTTATCGGGGTGCAGTCTGAGGCTTCGCCGGTGATGTACGAGTCCTTAAAGGCTGGCAAAATAGTTGCTGTTCAAATGACAGACTCCATTGCTGAGGGTCTTTCCGGCGGGATTGAAAAAGGCTCCCTAACATTCAAAATCGCTCAAGAGTACGTTGATAAAGTGTTGTTGATTAGGGAAGAGACCATAAGGCGGGCTATTTTTCTGCTTTGGGATAGTGAAAAACAGGTTGTTGAGGGTTCTGGTGCTGCGGCAATTGCGCCCATATTGGAGAATAAGCGGGTGTTTGCTGGCAAGACGGTTGTTTCTGTGATGACTGGTGGCAACATTGAAGCTGAGCTGTTTCGGAGTATTTTAGCTTCAGAGCGTTGTCGGTAGCAGGCGTATCTTGGATAAGTATTGTCGATTCATAAGTGTTTTAATGTTTCAGAGTTAAGTATTGGACTGCAAGGTGAAGTCGCATGAGTGAACAAATCCTTAAAGCTTGCAAAGAACTGATTGACGACGCAAAAGTAGGTTGCGCCGACCTCGTTTTTAAAGAAGTATGCCTTGAAATTTTGTCCAAAGCACGCAACGTCCTTTCAGATAAGCAGTTTAAACAACTTGTCGTGTATGTCTCGGAGAAAATGAAAGATAAAATCACTTTTGAGGTTCAGCCAGAATTAATGATTCAAGGATAAACCATACAGCCGAGTCAAAATTCTCGTAATGCGATGCTTTGCGGAGCTCGGAAGTCAACGGTTGACTTCACCTTGCCCGCGATTTCTCAATTAAGCATTTCCGTGTTAGCGTAGTTTGTAGCCTATTTTCCTTAAGAACGCTCTCCGTTCTTTGATGTTTTCGTTTGTTTCTATGCCCTTGCTTTTTAACCCATCAACCACGCCTATTATTCCTCTGCCCTGCTGGGTTTCTGCGATTATAATTTCCAGAGGGTTCGCGGTGGCTGCAAAAATGTTGCAGACTTCTGGAACGTTCTTGATTTTTTCGAGCAAGTTTATGGGGTATGCGTTTTTCATGTAGACGATGAAGGTGTGGCCGCATGCGATTTCGAAGGCTTTCTCCGCGGCTAGGCGTCTCAGCTCATCGTCGTTTCCTTCGTGTCTCACGAGGCATGGGCCTGAGCTTTCGCAGAAGCCTAAACCGAACTTGATGTTCGGAACAGAGTTGACTAATGCTTCGTAGAGGTCTTCGGCGGTTTTTATGAAGTGCGCCATGCCTAAGATCACATTGCAGTCTTTCGGCGGCTCAACCTTGACTGTCTTAAATTCGAGCACTTCGTACAATCCTCCAAGGATAGTAATAGTTGATGTTGCTTTTAGACTCTACCTCTACGAGGTTGCGAAAGCTTTTTCTAATTTAACTCATGAAATATTACGTCAAACAGTGTATTGGTTGTTTCCATGTCAAAGCTTAAAGGATTGCGTAAGTTTGGGTTGAGCATCGTCGGGGAGATTCCTTGGGGAACTCACCTTTGCGAGTTTTATCAGACGAAGGAAGACTTGATTGATATTCTGGTTCCCTATTTCAAAGCTGGTCTTGAGAATAACGAGTTTTGCATGTGGGTCACCGCGGAGCCTCTTAACGCGGAAGAAGCCAAGAAGGCACTGGAAAATTCGATGCCTGACCTTTCAGAGTACCTTGAGCGTGGACAGATAGAAATAGTCTCCTACAGAGACTGGTACGTTAAAGACGGCGGGTTCAATTCTGACCGAGTGCTGCAGGGGTGGGTGTCGAAGCTTGAAAACGCTTTGGAAAAGGGTTTTGCTGGCTTGAGGTTAACGGGGAATACTTTTTGGCTTGAGAAAAGCGACTGGAAAGCCTTTACGGATTATGAGGAAGCTGTGAACAACGTCATTGGACAGTGCAAGATGATTGCAGTTTGCACGTACTCTCTTGACAAATGCAATGCGCACGAAATACTTGATGTGATAAAGAATCATCAGTTTGCTCTTGTTAAGCGTTCGGGGAAGTGGGAGATCATCGAAAGCTTGGAGAAGAAGAGAATTGCGGACGATTTGTTGAAAAGCGAGCGGAAATTCACCGCCTTGTATGATTCGATGACTGAGGGAGTTGTAATCCATGACATTGTTTACGATAATTATGGGAACGCAGTTGATTACGTAATAACGGATGTTAATCCATCGTACGAAAAAATTACGGGCTTGTCGAAGAAGCAAGTTGTAGGCAAGAAAGCTTCCGAGCTTTATGGGACAGGAGTTCCGCCCTATCTGGACGTTTACGCAAAAGTGGCATCATCGGGGAAGCCAGCATTTTTTGAAACCTATTTCCCTCCCATGCAGAAGCACTTTAGCGCATCTGTTTTTTCACAGTCTAAAGGGAAATTCACAACTGTGTTCTTTGACATTACCGAGCGCAAGAGAGCAGAGGAAGCCCTCAGAGAGAGTGAGC
>Ga0315289_10003247_pt1 | contig 24676 bp, 22 predicted proteins | sample YL17G11_40_MG_FD_203452 | JGI IMG/M metagenome (GOLD analysis project Ga0315289, IMG submission 203452) | Sediment microbial communities from Yellowstone Lake, YNP, Wyoming, USA - YL17G11_40 | ecosystem: Environmental > Aquatic > Freshwater > Lake > Sediment | place: USA: Wyoming | collected...
CTGATATATAAGCCGCGTGGTGGTGACGGTACCGATCATATCGATGCCGGGCAGCGGCCCGGCCAAGAGGAGCGCATTCGTGTCCGCGGGCGGCGGTTTGGCGCCCTGCTTGTCCGCTTCCACGGCCGCCTGGTTCTGCGCCAGAAATTCATTGGTATTCAACATGGGCGAGGCCAGCGTAAACGTCAAGCGCGGTCGCGCATATTTCTTTGCCGGGTCCGGAAACGCCATGCCTATCCAGTTCGCCAGCTCGGCGTTCAGGCTTATCGACGATGCGCCGATTTTCACGGCGAGCTTCGGCAGAATGCTCTTTGACGTCAGGCCGATGGTCCCGTTCATTATGACCGGCCGCGCAACCGCCGGCGTTACGGAGGTGACGTTGTTCAACGCGATCATGCCGTTGATCGAAAGTTTGGATGGATCCGCCGGATCGGCAATGCCTTTCGCCTCGATTTTCGCGGCAAAGGATCCGCCCAGGGAATTGCCGTCGGGCATTTTGATCACATCTTTCATTTCGTCCAGATTGACGGCGGCATCGACCAGCGCGTCGATGCGCGGCTTGCCGAAGTCGTCGATGGTCGCCCTGATTGAGATCGGATTATTGCCGAGTTTACAGCCTAGCGAATTGATGGTCAGGTTCGTGGGAGTAAATGCCATATCGGCGTTCAGGTTGTTGATCGATTGCGGCAGATCGGCGTACTGGATCATGCCGTTATTGATCTTCAGGGTTCCATTAACCTGCGGCAATCCGCTCTTTTTGTCAAGCGTTCCGGCCAGTTTGACGACAAACTCCAGACTTCCCGTTCCTTTGGTCTTTCTGATCTCCTTGACCATTTCCGGCGGGATTTCGGCAAGCAGGTCCGCGATGCCGATAGTGTCCGACGTGATCGCGAGATCGAGGTCCGGATCGGCATTGAAATTCTTCACCGTGCCCGTGAGGGTAATGCCGATCTTCTGCAACGACAGCTTGACCTGCTTAAGGGAGGCGACACCATCGACCATGTTGATGCCCGCATCGTGGGACAGGGTCACCACCAGGCCGGTCATGGGCTTGGGCACGTCTTTTGAGAGGAATGCAATATTCCGGATAATCAATGATCCGGTGGTTTTAATGTCTTTGAGCTCACGATCAATCGAGATGTCAACGGTCTGGTCGATCTGCCCCAGATCGACTTTCATTTTCCCTTTACGATCATTATACAAAACATGCCCCTGCTCGATGGCGAACTTGTCCAGGGTCAGAGGGATCGGCAGCCCTGCCGCCCCGGCGGCTGGCTTGGCTTCCGGTGCAGCGCTGGTGTCCTTTGCCAGGATCGCGAGATCCCCATAATTCCATTGCCCGGCAGCATCGGTCTCCACGAGTATCCACGGCCGCTTCAGGATGATCGTATTGATGGCCAGCTGCTTTTTAAAAAGCGGCATCAGCTTGATCTTGAGCACGAATTCATCAAGCTTGACAAATGGCTCTGTGCTGAAGCCTTCGCGCGCCGTGTTGGCGATTTCCAGCCCCTGCAGGCGCACGCCGAAATACGGATAGAACGATAATGCGGCTTTCCGGAGCTTGACGCTTCGCCCGAGAGCTTTTTCCGCCTCGGGCACCACAACGGCCGCGATCTTTGCCGGTGGAAACATGATGACGATGGTCGCAATGGCGCCGCCCATCAGGACAATGCCAGCGATGACAACGATCAGAACGATGGACAATGCTTTTTTAGCGGACATAGGGCCCTCCCGGGTTGGAATTCGATAGGAATATACTATTGCGCCATGGGGTTACAGATAGTACATTATATTGGGAGCACTAATGATACATCCGATACTCGCCGTTATCAATGCTTTTATCCGGAACCATACCCGGTTTCTGCTCATGGGCGGACAGGCATGCGTCCTGTACGGCGGATCGGAATTTACGCGCGATTCGGATTTCTGTATTCTTTGCAATGGCGAAAATTTGAGTCGCATTGCAGCCGCCCTGCGGGAGCTTCAGGCCCAGCCGGTATTTTTTCCACCGCTCGAAGCGCAATTCCTGGAAAAAGGCCATGCCTGCCATTTTATATGCAAATCGTCCGATGCGGAAGGATTTCGAATTGACCTCATGTCAAAAATGCGCGGCTGCCCGCCGTTTAACGAGATGTGGCAAACCCGAAACCTGCTGCGCATCGATTCGATAGAAATACCGAGCTTGAGTCTTGCGCACCTTATCCTCGCGAAAAAGACACAGCGGGACAAGGACTGGCCGATGATCCGCCGGCTTATTGAAAATGATTATGCAGCGCGGAAAGATCCGTCGACTGAAGACATCCGTCTATGGCTGCGCGAATGCAGATCCCCCGGAATACTCATCGACATGGGCACACGCTTTCCGGATCTGATGGCGGCTCAGCTTCCAGCGCGTCCGCTGCTTCGCCTTGCCCTTTCCGCCGAGGAAGATCAGCTTAACGATGCGTTGATCGATGAAGAGAAAGAAGAACGGCGCAATGACCGTGAATATTGGCGCCCGCTCAAGGAAGAGCTGGAAAGGATGCGCCATGCGCGTTCCTGATTGCCTTGATTCCGAAGAGGCCGCCTGGTATGCGCTTACGCCGCAGGAACGGTTTTTCCAATATACCCGATTATTGGAATTTTATCTCAAAGCGGGCGGCTCGCTCGCGCCGCAGCGGGATTCGCAGAGTCCGTTTGATTTTCCTGAATATTATGAACAGAAGTCACCGCAGACCGGGAATTCTCCGCCACCCGCTATAGCTGGCCCTTGACCTGCAAAAACCGCTGGCGATACAAACACGAATCGTTTTTGAAGGTGTCCGGAAGCCTGCCGATTTCCCGAATCGCGCGCGTAATGCGGTCGGTGGTGGACGGGTGCGTGGTAAAAGGCTCGAAATACCTGGGCGTGTCGCCATATAAATTCTTCAAGGTCACCAGAAAATTCTTCATGCCGCTGGGGTTCCATTTCGCCCGGTTCAGGAATGTCGCCGAACAGCTGTCCGCTTCGAATTCATTATCCCGGCTGAATTTGAGCATAAGCATCCCGTCAAGTATCTGGCCGATCATCGAGCTGTCTCCCAGAATGACCTTGGACACAAACCCCACCAGCCCGGCATTGCACATGGCCTGCACGCCATGACGGTTGGTGATATGCGCCACTTCGTGCGCCATCACGCCGGCGAGTTCCGCCTCGGTGGAGCAGGCCTTGATAAGCCCCGAATAAACGAATACATGGCCGCCGGGAATGGCGAAGGCATTGACCACCGTGTCAAGACTGATGACGGTAAAATCATATTTAAAATTGCTGTTCTCGGGCCGCATGGTCTGGGCATCCACAATCGCCTGTCCGACGGAATCGACATACCGGATGACCGCCTGGTTCCGGGTATACGGCGGATAATGCTGCGTGTCCTTGAGGATCGCCAGCTTGAGGGTATCACCCATGGACGACTCTTCGGTATCGGAAATGAACCAGGAACAGACCCGGCCGGTGGTGTCGAGGAGACAGGAGGAGGTTATGACGATGGGAATACAGAAGATAACGGCCCAGGGGGTGCGGGTTTTCATGGATCGACGCTCCTTATGCGAAGTATTATGCGCCATCATTAGCAATTTGGAGATTAAAATTTGCAGTCGTTGAGAATCATAGGCCGGATTACCATTCGAATCTGCTTTAAAATAATACCATTACATGGCAAAAACGCGGATTCCAATAAAAAAGCACCGGTCCGAAGGGACCGGTGCTTTCAATGATCAGGAATGACAGGCAATTATCGATGGTATCCTTTAACCGTGAGATCCATCGAAGAACCTGTGCCACTGACGGCGGTAATGCCAATCGCTACGGGATAGCCCTGGTTTGTCAGGCAGATGATGACGTCATTGAGAGCAACGGTAACGTTATCTGCGGCCGTCCCGGCATTCCAGATGGCGCGGACTTCAGAGAGCGAATCCAGATTATTAATGTTCGTGCCGGAAGGGGCTTTGACGAACGTTGTAGCATTCTTGGTTGTCCAGTTTGCAGCCACACTACCCGTAAAATTTGCAGCGGCGAACTGCGGCGACATGAATGTCGGGTTGCTGGAATAGCTTCCGAACTGCAGGTCGACGTCGGCCTGGTGGGTCGTAGCCGCCGAAGATAAATACGCTGTCATGGCGTCCGCATCAAGGAATGAACCATTTGAGCTTCCCTGTGCGCCAAGGGTTGCGGTAGTGGAGGTAAGGACGGTATCAACCGCAACCGCTCCGCAATCATGCCCGACAAGTTTGAAGGCCGTTTCCTGGGAGCTGGTTGCGGAGCCGGAGGTCGCGCTCACGACCAGCTTATAATTACCATTGCATGCAGCGGGCTTGACCGTGATGGTGATTGTGGTGGTAATCTCTTTTCCCGATGTTGTCGGAGAAGAGTAAGAAACATCTATTGCGGTGGTTGCCACTGCAGCATCGGCGGAAGTCTTGATCGCGACACTGTTCAAAGTCGGCGCTTCGTTTTCTCCCTTAATAGTCGCGGTGATCGTCTTGGTCTGGTTTCCTGCCTGGGAAATCGTGAGCGAATCGATGGCACCTACTGTAAAAGTAACGGAATCATCATTCGTAGTCGGATTCAACAATCCGCACCCGACAAACGCAACCATCAAACCCGAAGCAATAATGGCTAAAACCTTTTTCATCTCAGTCCTCCTGGAAATGGGTAAATTGTAATGTTGGAGATTAATCAAAAATTCAACAGAAAATCACTCAACTATTTTCTCCTCGCTCCACCCTCCTTTCCAGGATCGTGAGTAGGGTAATGGAAAATGGTATTTAAAGTATTTAAATGCCGGATTTGAATTCTATCATTCCCCCTGAAATATGCGGGAAAATGCGAAGCTTCAATATATTTTATTTAACAGAGGCCTGTCAATATAAACAGGCTTTTCGGGAATCCCTGAATAAATGATATACGGAGGAATTGCGCCCCAGATATCAGATTCAACGCCCATATTTCCTGGAAATGAGGCTGAAATGATGCTCCGACCTGCATTTGGGATAGCGTCAGTCATGTGCGCGATCTGCATATGGGCCGAGAATGGAAATGCCGCGCCTTCATTCTTCCCCTGGGGCGCCGAATTCCAGCTTAAATCCACTGAAAACGGGGATACAATCTGCATTGCCGCTGTTTTTGCCGACAGCACCGGCATCTATCTCTATGATCTGGCCCAAGGGCGGATAGTCGTGATCGATTCGGCAGGCGCGATCGCCGCCAGGATCAAGCTGCAATCCACGGGCAGGTCGACGTATGCAGGGGATGATTTTGTAGTCCGCGACGGCCAGACGCTGTTCCTCAACACGATAGACCGCAGTATCGAGGTTTTCGCTCTGGGTGACGGCTCTCACGTAAAAAGCATCCCATATCCGCAGGATGCGTTGAAGTCAGAGCCCAAACGCATTAATCGCTTTGTGAATCGCATTTTCCTGGATGGCGATCGCATTCTTCTCGGCAACGAACGCAGGCTGTTCGTCCTGGATGAAGGGCTGGGGAAGGCGGCCGCCTCGTTTGGCATCCGGAAAGCGGCGGCAAGCCAGAAATTCCTTCTCGTGAATGGAAAGCGCGTAGCCACACTCGTCGGCAGCCAGGTCCGCATGAACGGCATTACTCGCGGCAGGGAAATCGCAACCCGCTACCCCATGTGGGGCAAACGGTATTGCGAATTCAAAGGCCGGTTGCTTGGTGTGTCGCTGGATGCATCCGGGGTGAAAATCAGTGAAATTCGATGATCTCCGAATAGTGGCGATGCTGCTGGTGATTCTCGCTATAATAGCGTCAGAAACCGCTGCGACTTGGCCGCTGGATAGCGTCATCGCACGCGGCGACAGCAGCATCGATCTGGTGTGGGTCCCCGAATCCGCGAACACTCGATCCGCATGGTACGCACAATGTTGCCCGGGGGATTCAAATTATTCGCATTGCGATTTCACGCCCGGCCAATCATATACCGGAGAGGCCTATTCCTATGGCGGGGAAGATCCGTATTACCTCTTCAGGTCGCGGCTGGCCCGCGGCGACCTTGCCGGATCGCATGATTGCCATTGGAATAATTGCGGAGATCCATCGCCCGTTGTGACCGGGACTGATTGCTCCGGGTTTGTCTGCTTTGCCTGGAATGTCGGTCGGGAAAGCACGGGGGGCATGGCCGTTAATCACAATTATGCCCATATCCCTTTTGACAGCATCAGGGATGGCGATGCGCTGGTGAAATCCGGTTCGCATACAGTACTGGTGGTTGATGCTTCGGAATACCCGGATTTGCTGATTTACGAATCGTATGGATGGCCCGTGAATGGATGCAGACAGCGGGTTGTGACCGTGACATCAGCCACGTGGGCCGGCTATATCGCCATACGGAATCCCGCTATTGCGTCTGAAATCGCGGCAGGGCAGAACGCGAATGCCGGGGTCCGTCCCCTATCCGGCGCAGAGGCTGACAGCCGATTATTCGATCTCGCCGGCAGATCGGTGCGCGGCCGGCTTTTAAAGCGCGGAAATGCCGCGCAGTCCGTGCTGATCGTGCATGCCGATGGAACGCGCTCCCTTGGACGGATCGTCCGGTAATCGAGCCTCCCGATCCCTATCCGCGTTTTCGGTTTTCATTTCAGGTTCCGTTTCGAATTTTGGTGATTCGAATTTCGGATTTGTTTCGGATTTAGGATTTCGAATTTCGGATTTTCCGGGAATTCGGGTCAATAATGCGCTATCACCTCTTCCCCATCCACCATTACAAAGCGCACATCGGGATATTCCATCATCAATTCTTCAAGCAGGTCTTCGCCTGCGTCATGCGCGAATGATACGCCGATGATATCGGCATACAGGCCGGCGGCAAGGCTTCCGATTTTGTCCGACGCGTGCAGCGCGCGGGCCGGATTGACCGTCACCCATCGAAGCAGTTCCTTGGCCGGGATATGGGGATAGGCGGTCTTCAGGGCGTGCAATTCATCGAAAAGGCTGACGGAACCGAGATCAAACACGCTTTCGGTGGCGGCGCATATGTTGACACCGCGCGAAAGCGCCACGTCCAGCGGGAACTCCTTATGTCCGAGCAGGCGGCTGTAATGGAAGCAGACGACGATCGACGCGTTTTTGGCGGCCAGAAGCGAAAGCTCCTGACCATTGACATAATTGCAGTGAAACAGCACGGCATTGTCGGGAATACAGTCGTGGGAGATCGCGCACTGCATGGGCCCCATGGAGGTATGATCGAACGGCCATGGCCGCCTGCGGGTGATCTGGAAGTAAAGGTCGCCGGTTTGTTCGGCGAACGCCTGCAATTCTTCGGCGCTTTCGGCCAGATGGCCCGCCCATACCAATCCGCCGTCGCGAGCGGCCGCCGCAATCGTCCGATGCGCCTGGGGCGCGAGTGAAAAAAGCGCATACGGCCCCACGGCTATGGACAGGCGTCCGGCATCCTCCGCCAGGCGTTTTCGCACCGCAAGCGTGCGGCCGAGGACTTCGGCCCGGGCATCATCGTCGTCGCGGATTTCCTGCACCATCCACGCGCGAATCGGCTCCTCCTTGAGGATGGGAAGCGACGTACCGGTGCGCGTGCTGTCAACTATCGTCGTGGTGCCGAAGGTCAAAAATTCGCGGATGGAAAGCCGGACCGCGGGAAGCAGGACGTCCAGCGGCGTCTGGCGGATGCGCGCGGCATTTTTGGTGATCCACGAGGCGAAGGTCTCGGTCTCTTCCTTGACGGCGCCGCGCAACACGCTCTCTTCAAGGTGCGTGTGCATATTGATAAGGCCGGGCAGCAGCAGCACATCGCCCAGATTGACCATGCGATCGCCGGAGGCGCGCCGGACGGCGCTGCGCGCGCCCGCCGCGAGGATGCGGTTTCCATCAACCGCGATTGCGGCGTTGTTCACCACGTCGCCGTTGGGCGACATGAGCCATTTCGCATAATACACCGTGGCCATATAGCGTTAAGAAAAATACATGAACGGCGGGCGCCTGGTGATCATTCTCCGGCGGTCAATAGCGGAAAGCAAGCCGCTTCATGGGTGCGCGGCGACGGTGACTACAGGATTTCCAGCATCACCTTGAATGCCAGCAGATCTTCGCGGGTGGAAAAACGCGCGAACAGAACAGCGGATTTTTCCTTGACCAGCTCTTCGGGCATGCAATAGATATAGGCCGCAAGCCAGCCGACGGTCCCATGCTGTAGCAGCTGCGGTGACAGATCAATCATATCGATGACTCCCGGATGCAGAGGACGACCGGCAACCGGGCGCCGCTTCCGGCCGCGCTCGCGCGAGTCCCATTTCTGCCTGTTGTATTCTGATGCCACATGTTCGATACGCATGCTCCCGGCCTTTTTCATTGATATCGATTGCGGCGTACCCGGGCTTTAATGTTATTTAGATTCAGACGCCGGTACATCATGGACCGGCATTTATTTTAGCGATATCCCTGGATTATGCGAAACACGGCCGATCGAGCCGCGTTTTTTTTTACTGATTAAACATTGGATTCCAGGAGCATCTCCCCATGGACCAGCAACTACTGCGCAACACGCTGGAAAGCCTTCATGCGGAACTGGGCCGGCATGTCGCGCTCGATGACGAGTCGAAAACGCTGCTTGCCGACCTTAAAAGCGATATCCAGTCGCTGCTGGACCATTCCGTTGAAGAAGAATACGGCGATATGCCGTCGCTTTTGGCCCGCCTCGAAGACGCCGTGGAAAGGTTCGAAATTTCCCATCCTAAATTGACATCAGCAATTGCGAATGTGATCACGACCCTCAATAATCTCGGCATTTAAGCCGGCAGTGATGCGCACCATGCAAGGCTGACAAAAGGGGTATAGCCATGGAATCATTTTACATCACCAAAGAAGGCCTTGAAAAGCTGAAATCACAGCTCGATTTTCTCATGAAAGTAAAGCGCCGTGAGATCACGGAAGCGCTCTCGCATGCGCGGGGTTTCGGCGACCTGGCCGAAAACGCGGAATACCATGCCGCCAAGGACGCGCAGAGCATTAATGAAGCGCGCGTCCGCGAGCTGTCGGAAAAACTGGCCGCGGCCCGGATCATGGACGACAATGCCATTGATAAGGAAAAAATCACACTCGGCTGCACGGCGGTGCTTAAAGACCTTGCCTATGATGAAGAGCTCGAATATGCGCTGGTATCCGATATCGAGGCGGATTTTGATAAAAACAAAATTTCAGTCTCATCACCGGTGGGCAGAGGATTGATCGGCAAAAAAGTGGATGAAATAGCGGAAATCAAAGTGCCGGCAGGAGTCCTGCGGTATCAGGTGCTCAAGATCGTGCGATGAAACGCATGCTATCCGCATCTATAGGGATGAATGCATTTTCTTCCACCCCATCGGCGATACTTTTTCATATTTCCTGAACAGCTTTGAAAACCTGCTGCAATCCTCGATCCCGCATTCGAACGCCGCATCGGTGACCGTTGCCCCTTCCAGCAGCAGGTTCTTTGCCTTGAGCATGCGCAGCCGGTTAAGATATTCCACCGGCCCGGTCCCCATGGCGGCATGAAATAAAAATTCGAACCGTGACCGGGACAATCGCGCACGCGATGCTAATTCCGCAAGGCGGATGCGGCGATGGGCGTTCTGCTGCATGAACAGCAGTACGTCAAGAATTTCGGGACGCATTCGCGCGGTATTCCGGCGCGGATGCCGGCTTTCATGCCATTCGGCCAGGCATGCGAGAAGCTGGAGCAGAAGCGCCTTCCTCTGCAACGACCTCCCGGGGTGCATCCCGGCAATACCCCGGATGATCCGATTCATTTCTTCGGCGTGCGGCTCGGATGCCGGGATGCGGGGATTGAATGCCGGATCGGTGCAGTAAAACGGCGCCAGGTACCGGTCGCCTTCACTGAATCCGGCTATCAAGGAGCGTTTGAAAAGAATAATGCCATAGCGCGACGGACCGCTTCCGACCGCATAGGCGAAATGCGGCAGATGCGGCGGACAGATCACGATGTCTCCGGGATGCAAATCGAACGAGCCGTGGGCGAAAAACTGGCGCGCGCTGCCGGAAAGAAAGTAAAAGATCTCCAACACATCGTGCGTATGCAGCCGCAGCGCGCCGGACCCGCGGGACGGCAGAAGCGCTTCGCTGACCGCCACATCACCCTCGGCCAAAGGGATCGCATCCCTGCGGAATTGCATATCGTCAAGCATTATCACCCCGCGGATTGTTTATTGATTTCAAAATATCCGAAGTCGGCCGCATCGCCGAACGATGCGCCTATGGCCCCGGGGTCATCGCTTTCGAACCCGCCGCCCACGCGGATAAAAAGCCCCTGGGGCCTGAGTTCGCGCATAAGCGTTCGCGCCTGATCGGGATCGTCCGCATGCAGACAGAGCGCACGGCCGGCGTTCTGGACGGTGCGGAGCATCGTGCGCCATTGCGGCGACGCCGCCGGCTCATTGCCGGCGCCCGGCACCCACTGGATCGCCTTGATGCAATCGAGCGAAAGAAGCGTATCGAGGTGTTTAAGCTCCTCCGGACCGTCAAGGTGCCATACCATGTAGTCAAGATATTCTCCCAGGCCGGTGAGTTCGGGGGCCACGAATTCGCGGAACATGTCCGGCGATATCATGGTGGAAAAATCGCACTGCACGGCATAGGTTTTGCCGGGCGCCCAGATGAGCCACGACTGGTCGCCGGAAAGTCGCGCGCGGTAACGATCCCAGAATAGCGAATGATACCGCTTCCAGAGCGGCAGCATCTGTTCCCGCAGCCGGTGCAGCGCGTCAGGATGTTCGATAACGTCAAACAGCAGGCGCTGGGTGCCGCGCAACAGTGACAATACCGTCAGATAATCGCCGAAATCAGGCATGCCAGCGGTCATGGCAGATGGATCAACGCGCTCCATCTGGGCGTCAAAGAGTGAAAGCGCGCAGCGCAGCCAGCGATTGTCCGGGTCGAAGGCCGCGCCCCAAGTGTTAATAGTATCGATCACCGGCCCGGCCCATACCGAATCGCGGGTAAACGTAACGTTCCCACCCAGGAAAGCCGCATTCACCATGGGCGTTCCCCTGCCGCCCCAGGAGTGGTGGAGCACGGGGATCTCGGCGCCAAAGAAGCGCGCCCGGCGCAACCCGCCGGCCCAATCCGCCATCATGCCGTCGAAATCCGGCGCGCTGTCCGGCGTTGGAAAATAGTCGGCCTTGTCGCCGGCTTTCTCTTCGGGATATGCATTCCACTGCGTATAGGCCAACAAGGGACGGTCATTCTCGCATCGCCACCAGCGGGCGATGGCATCCTGATTGGCCGCAATCGCAGAGGCCGAGTCGATCATTGGCATATTATCCTGCCTTTTTAGGATTATGATGAGGAGCGGTCTTGCGGGATAATATAATAATTATAGTACATTTCAGCTATTCCGATCATCCTGAATACTTGTCTTTTTATCCTATATTATGGCATTTATTCCAGGCGGCCGCAAGAAGAATCGGAATGCAGGAAGATCTTTGATGTTCGCAGAATTTGCCGGAGATTCCCGGCAGCCCGAATCTCACACCATCCCCCATCCCCCTGACGAGTGTATCCTTGCGCAACATTTCCATCATATCCGCCAATGGGAAAACGTATTATTAATAAACACAAACATGGGAGGCAGAATGAAATATGCCGCAATTCTCATTGCCTTGATTACGATCAGCATTATGGCATGCTCCGGAACGCAGAAGCAGACCCAGGCGCCGGCTTCAACGCCCCCTCAGGCAGTCGCAACGCTGGCAGACCACCCCGTTACGGCGCCAGAGCCACAACCGGCTCTCAAGCCGCAAACCACCTGCCCGGTCATGGGCGGGCCAATTGACAAGACTAAATTCGTCGATTGGAACGGGAAGCGGATATATGTCTGCTGCGACGGCTGCATCGGCGCGGTCAGGGGAAATCCGGAGAAATACATCAAGAAGCTTGCGGACATGGGACAGGCGGTGGAGGAGATAGCAGGGAAATAGACGAGCGTACGAGCGTACGAAGGCACGAGCGTACGAGCATACGAGCGCACGAGCATACGAGAAAGACGGAGATGCAGATGTCAGAGATCAGATAGCTGCCGGCCTTAGAGTCAGAGGAGAATGATGCAGCAAATGGGATTAGGAATTCCGGGAACTTCCGCGGGAATGAGGCTGATATTCGCCGCCCTTATTGCCGGCGGACTGCTGCCACCCCCGACGCCGGCGCAAACCGCAGATTCCGCCGCAAACACGGACTACTTCGCGTTTGTCGCGCGGCTGGCCGCCGATGCGCAGCGGAACAGCCCGAGATTGAAAGCGGCGCGGAGCGCAAGCGAATCCGCCGGCGCCGAGGCGACCTCTGTCCGCGCCCTGGACCCGCCCAGACTTGCCGTTGAATTTTTCCAGGCCCCCGTCCGCACATTCCCGAACCCGTTTAATGGACAAAAGGAAATAGATTATTCGCTCGAACAGATGCTCCCCTTCCCCGGAAAATTGCCGGCCATGGCCAGGGCCGAAGAGGACCGCGCGGCCATGCTGGCGAATGATGCGCATACCCGGGAACTCGATATCATGCGCGATGTCTATTATGCCGTAGCGGAGATCTATCAGGCCGACCGGGACCTGGAAATCAACGCGGAGAGGCGCCGGCAGGCCGCGCTGCTTCTTGACGCGGTGCGCGCACGCTACGAAAACGGGACCGGCCGGCAGGCCGAGGTGTTGCGCGCGCAGGCTGCGCTTTCCCGCGCGGCCCTGGACTCGATCTCGCTTGCGCAGCAGCGCGCCTCCGCGGAAGCGATGATCAACGCGCTGCGCGGCCGCTCCGCGCCGAATGCAATCGCTAAAACGCCCGTGGCCGTGCCGCGGCCGGCCGCCGGACCGGTGGATGATTATATCGCCCGCGCCTTGCAGAACCGGCCTGAAATTCTGTCAATGAACGCCAATATTCTTATGCGTCAATCAGAAGGATCGGCCGCGGCAAAAGAATGGCTCCCCGATTTCGTGGTGCGCGGCATGTACAAGCAGATGCTGCAGGAGAACGACGACTGGTCGCTCATGCTGGGAATGACCGTTCCGATTGCGCCGTGGGCGCTTAAAAAGCCCGCGTCCCTGTCCATACAAAGCGCCTACAGCGTGCAATCGGCGCAATCGGACTATGAAGACATGCAGCAGATGGTGGGGCAGCAGGTGCGCGATGCGTATTTCCGCATGCAAAGCGCGTACGACCGCGCCGGGCTGCTGGAATCAACGATTCTCCCTCAGACGCGTGCGGCGTATCAATCGTCGCTTGCCGGGTATCAGAACGGGAGCGGCGATTTTGAGACGGTCATCGGCTCGCTGCAAATGGTACTGGACAATTCCGAGGAACGACAATTGATGGCAACGCAATGGCTCAAGGCCCGCGCGGACCTTGAACGCGCCGTCGGCGTTCCCCTTGACGAACAAACGGCAAAGGCAAACCCATGAAAATCCGATCCGCATCAGGCGGTCTGCTGCCGGTCATCCTGCTGGCGCTCTTCGCCGGCGGCGGTCTCCCGATCTCATGCAGTCACGAGGGGCGGCATGCCCATGCCGCAAAGTCCGACACCGTCATATACCAGTGTCCCATGCATCCCCAGATAATTTCGGACCATCCGGGGGCCTGCCCCATCTGCGGCATGGCGCTCGTGCAGGTCAAAAACGCTGCGGCCGGCGCGTCAACCGGGGAGGCTGCCGGCGCGCAGAATGCCGTCCGCATCGACTTATCGGCGGCGCAGAACATGGGCGTTACAATCGCTTTGGTAGCTCGACGCGCGCTGACGCGCACGGTCCGCGCCGGCGGCGTTGTGGACCTTGACGAAACGAAAGTATCCATCGTGAGTGCGCGGGTGGCCGGATACGTTGATAAACTGCACATCGATTTTCCGGGCCGCCGCGTGCAGGCGGGCCAGCCGCTTCTCGATATCTACAGCCCCGATCTGGTGAGCACCCAGGAAGAATACATCCGCGCCCTTAACTTTCGAAGTGATCTTCCTTCGGGCGCCCCGATCGCGGCGATGGCCCAGGCCGATTCGCTCATCCAGAGCGCCCGGCGCCGCCTTGTAAACTGGGACATACCGGACCGGTATATATCATCGCTCGATAAAAACAGCGTCGCCCGCAAGGCGCTTACCATCCACTCCCCGGCTGACGGCGTTGTACTGGAAAAGATGGTGGCGGCCGGGCAGAACGTCATGCCGGGCATGGTGATGTATAAAATCGCCGACCTTTCCATAGTATGGGTCCAGGCGGCGGTGGCCGAAGCCGATATACCTTTTGTCAAACATGGCGCCAAAGCCGTTGTCGGCCTTGCATCGGCGCCCGGCACAACCTATCCCGGCACGGTCGGCTTTATCGCGCCGGTGCTTGATCCGGCCACACGCACGGTGCAGACGCGCGTGGAGGTGCCTAATACTCCCGATCTGGCGCTCAAACCGGGCATGGTCGCTTCGGTCGAAATCGCCGGACCTTCAGCCGACAGCGTACCGGCGGTGCCCGAGCAGGCGCTCATCCGCACCGGCACACGCATCCTGGCAATCGTCGCGCCGGGAAACGGCGCCTTTCAGCCCCGCGAAGTGGTCGCCGGCGTTTCGGCGGACGGATGGACCCAGATCGTCATCGGATTGACACCGGGAGAATCAATCGTCACATCGGCGCAGTTCCTGATCGATTCGGAAAGCAATCTGCGCGCCGCGATCGAGGAAATGAAAAAAGGCCGATGACCGGAACACCGGACACGAACCTATGCTGTCCCGCATTATAGAATGGTCGCTCCATAACCGTCTGCTGGTGGTCCTTTTGACCGTTCTGGCCGCCGGAGTGGGCGCCTATTCCCTGTACACCACGCCCATCGACGCCATCCCCGATCTCTCGGATGTCCAGGTCATCATTTACACGGAATACCGGGGACAATCCCCGCGCGTTGTGGAAGACCAGGTCACCTACCCTCTTACCACGGCGCTCCTGTCCGTGCCCGGATCCAAAGCGGTGCGCGGCTATTCATTTTTCGGCTATTCGCTCATCTATGTCATTTTCAAAGACGGCACGGACATTTACTGGGCGCGCAGCCGCGTGCTGGAATATCTCAATTACGCGCAGAAACGGCTTCCCCCGGATGTTACGCCCGTTCTGGGCCCGGACGCCAGCGGCGTCGGGTGGGTGTATGAATATGCGCTCGTGTCCGATACGCGGTCCCTTGCGGAACTGCGCTCGTTTCAGGACTGGCACCTGAAATATGGATTGTCAAGTGTCGAGGGTGTCGCGGAAGTGGCCAGCGTGGGCGGATATGTCAAGCAGTACCAGGTGACCGTGGACCCGCAGAAACTGCTGGTTTTAGGGATCACGCTGCCCATGGTCGAAATGGCCATTAAAAACGCCAATAGCGACGCCGGCGGTGAAGTGATTGAAATGGGCGAAGCCGAATATATGATACGCGGCAAAGGGTACCTGACCTCGATCGAAGACCTGCGCAGCATCCCGATCCTTGCCGATCCCCGCCGCGGTTCCGTTTTGCGGCTGGGCGATATTGCCGCGGTTGCCCTGGGGCCGGAAATGCGCCGCGGCGCGGCCGAACTCGACGGCCAAGGTGAAGTCGTGGGCGGCATCGTGGTCATGCGTCACGATGAAAACGCCATGAAAGTGATCCGGAACGTAAAGAAAAAACTGACCGAGCTTCAGGCGGGCCTGCCGCCGGATGTACGCATCGTCACCACCTACGACCGTTCGGCGCTCATCGAACGCGCTGTTGACAATCTGAAACACCGGCTGTTCGAGGAAATTCTCGTAGTAGCGCTGGTCTGCCTGATATTCCTCCTGCACGCCCGCAGCGCGCTGGTGGCCGTGTTTACCCTCCCCATCGCGATCTGTATCGCATTCGCGATCATGCGATTGCAGGGCACCAGCGCCAACATCATGTCCCTGGGCGGCATTGCCATCGCCATAGGCGCCATGGTTGACGCAGGGGTCATCATGATCGAAAATGCGCACAAACACATAGAGCGGGAAAGCGTCCTGCCGCCCGACCGGCGGCGCCCGCACTGGCGGCTGGTGCTCGACGCCGCGCAGGAGGTGGGTCCCGCGCTCTTCTGGTCGCTTATGGTGATTACGGTGTCTTTTATACCCGTCTTTACGCTGGAGGAACAGGAGGGCAGGCTCTTCCGTCCGCTGGCGTTCACCAAGACCTATGCCATGGGAGCGGCCGCATTGCTGGCCGTGACCATCGTTCCCGTGCTCATGAGCCTTTTCGTGCGCGGAAAAATCAGGCCGGAACACGCGAATCCGATCAACCGGTTCCTGATTGCGATATACCGCCCGGCAGTGCGTTTTGTCATGCGCTTTCCTAAATCGGTTATCACAGCCGCGTTCCTGATCGTGGCGCTGACGATCATTCCCTTTTCCCGCCTCGGGTCCGAATTCATGCCGCCGCTCTATGAGGGCGATCTGCTCTATATGCCCACGACCATGCCGGGGATCTCGATTGCCAAGGCGCGCGAACTGCTGCAACAGACCGATGCAATCATCCGCTCGTTTCCGGAAGTGGAACGGGTGTTCGGCAAAGTGGGCCGCGCCGAAACCGCCACGGATCCGGCGGGGCTGGACATGATCGAGACCGTCATCATGCTCAAGCCGCAGGCCGCATGGCGTGCGGGCATGACACCCGAAAAACTGGTCCAGGCGTTCGATGCCGCAATCCAATTCCCCGGATTGACGAACTCCTGGACCATGCCCATCAAGACCCGCATCGACATGCTCAGCACGGGCATCAAAACGCCGGTGGGCGTCAAAATTTCGGGCGCGAACCTTGACACATTGCAAATGATCGGCCGGCAGGTGGAATCCATCGTGCGGCAGGCGCCGCACACGGCGTCGGCCTTCGCCGAACGCCCGGCCGGCGGCCGTTATCTCGATATCGCCATCCGCCGCGCCGATGCGGCGCGGTACGGCATCAATGTCTCCGATCTGCAGTCCGTGATACAAACGGGACTGGGCGGCATGCCCATCACCACCACCGTCGAAGGCCTGGAACGTTATTCCGTCAACCTGCGCTTCAGCCGCGAGCTGCGCGACAACCTCGACAATATCGGGCGCATTCCCGTTTCCGGCCCCGGGGGCACGCAGGTGCCGATATCGCAGATTGCCGACATCACCATTACCGACGGTCCCATGGTGGTCCGATCCGAAGGCGCGCGGCCCAACGCGTGGGTGTTCATCGATGTGCGCGATTCCGATATCGGCGGCTATGTGAGAACCGCGCAACGGCTTGTTTCGCAGCATGTCATTCTTCCCACCGGCTACAGTCTTTCGTGGAGCGGCGAATTCGAATACATGCAACACGCGCGGCAGCGGCTGGCGGTCGTCATTCCGCTCACGCTGCTGATCATCCTGACCATCATCTTCCTGAACACCAAATCGATTGTCAAGACCGCAATCGTGATGCTGGCGGTGCCGTTCTCGCTCGTGGGCGCCGTCTGGCTGCTTTATTTCTCCGGATATCATCTGAGCGTCGCCGTGTGGGTCGGGCTGATCGCGCTGGCCGGGCTGGACGCAGAAACCGGGGTCGTCATGCTTCTCTATCTCGACCGCGCGCTGGACACGATGCGACAATCGGGCGTACTGACCCTGGACAAACTGCGCATGGCCATCGACGAAGGGGCGGTGCGCCGCGTGCGGCCCAAGATCATGACCGCATCGGTGATCATCGCCGGCCTGATACCCATCATGATCAGCCACGGCGCCGGATCGGACGTCATGCAACGCATTGCCGCGCCCATGATCGGCGGCGTAGTGACGTCGGTGCTGATGGAGCTTTTGGTGTATCCGGCGATATATTTGATGTGGAGGAAAAGAAGTATAGTGTAAAAGCTGGATTTCTTTATTCCATTGACCTCACCCCCAGCCCCCTCTCCTGCCAGAGAGGGGGTTGGAGAAATATAATGGGTATCAAACCCGCGACCCTCTCCTGCCAGAGAGGGGGTTGGAGAAATATAATGGGTATCAAACCCGCGACCCTCTCCTGCCAGAGAGGGTCGAAGAAATATAATGATGGTCCCATTATAACCGAGCCCCTTCTCCTGACGGAGAAGGGGTGCGGGGATGAGGTCACAGGAATACAGCAATAATGCTCTTCATTAAAAACACTCATACCAGCCCGCTTTCAAGCGGCATTATCTTTCTTCAGAAAGCCAATGATCACAAAATTTCTCAAGCCCGAAAATTGCGCAAGACAATGACTGAAGCAGAGCGTATCCTTTGGTTGTATCTTCGCAATAGAAAATTCTGCAACCTGAAATTCCGCCGTCAGCAGATAATGGAAGGATTTATAGCTGATTTTTTCTGCCACGAAAAGAAGTTGCTGATCGAAGTTGACGGCGGAATTCACAATACGGAACCTCAAAAAGCAATCGATGCACGCAAAGAATCCGCGGCGCTCTCACGAGGATTGCATATCGTCCGAATTGAAAACAAGGAAATAATGCACAGCATCAAAGTTTGCTTGAAAAAATTGGAAGAATTCGTGAAAGAAATATAAGGGATTCATTGCATTCCAGGAATCCAGGCATAATTTAATTTATTACCCCATGATCACCTTCTCGTCCGTCACAAAACGCTATGGCCAGATCCTCGCGGTCGATGGCGTATCGCTGATAATCAGCAAGGGTGAATTCTTCGCCTTGCTCGGGCCCAACGGCGCCGGCAAAACGACCCTTGTCAAGATGCTTATGGATTTCTGCCGGCCCACGAGCGGGACCATTACCATCGACGGCCGGCCGTCAACCGATGCCCGGGCACGGGCAGGCGTGGGTTTTCTGGCTGAAAATCATACAATCCCCGGCCATCTCAGCGGTCTTGAATACCTTAAGCGGCAGGCGGAATTGCTGGACATTCCTTCGGCCCGGGCGGGCGGGCAGATCGGCGCGCTGCTTGCTGAGATAGGAATGGCCGGCAAGGAGAAGCAGAAGGCCCGCACCTATTCCAAGGGCATGGTGCAGCGGATCGGACTTGCCGCGGCAATGCTGGGCAGCCCCAAACTGCTGGTCCTGGACGAGCCGGTTTCCGGCCTTGACCCCATCGGCATCCGCGAAGTCCGCTTGACGCTCGAAAACCTGCGGCAGCGCGGCGTGACGATCATCCTGAATTCCCACCTGCTTTCCGAAGTAGAAAAGACCTGCACCACGGCGGCGATCATCAATAAAGGGAAAATCATCATCAAAGACTCCATTGCACATATCGTAAAGGACGGGGAAACGCTGGAAGACGTGTTCGTGCGGCTGGTGAAGGCGGAACCATCATGAAAAAGCTCCTCATCGTCACCAGGTTCGGTGTTCTTGACATCCTGCAGCATAAGAGCTTTTATGCAATACTGATCGTCTCGGCGGTCTTCGTGCTCATGTTGCGCGGGTGCTATAAAGGCAATTATACGGTCAATGGCCAGCAGGTCGACAATATTACCGTGGCCTGGCATGCGTCCAGGATCGCATTTGGCGTGATTGCCGGCGGAGCGCTGCTGATCGCCGCCATGCTTGCCATGGGCATCCTGCGCCGCGAGCGTGTGGACGGGACCGCGACATACATTCTTGCTAAACCGGTAGGGCGCATACAGTATGCCGCGGGCAAAGTCCTGAGCGCATGGCTGGTGTCCGGCGCGTTCATGGTCATCCTCCACCTGATTATCTTCGGTATCTCCTGGGCCAGCGCCGGGGGATTCATGCCGGGATATCTTTCGGCGTCGCTCGTATGTTCGATTAACCTGCTGTTCATGGTCCTCCTGGTATTGCTGCTTTCGACCTTCATCGCCGATGTGCCGGCGGCATTGATCGCGCTGGGCATCGTTGGCGTCAGCTATGTTTCGGACGGCATGCACCAGCTCATGACGAATGCAATGGTCAAGCAGGCCTTGCAATCGGAAGTTGTTGACAAAACAGCACTCTGGCGCATCCTCTGGCCCAAGATTTCCGACCTGCAGGCTTGGGCATCCTCGCTCATCGGCAATGGCGATTTCCGTCAGACAGGGCCGGTGCATCCGGCCGTGAATATAGCGATATACATCGCGCTTCTCAGTCTGCTGCTGATGCTGAAATTCCGGAAAAACGAAATGTAGCGAACGTTTCCGCGAATTGGCCGATCTTCTGCCGCAGATCATTTTTGAGGCCGGTCCGGACGGCAATTTTACCTATGCGAATAGACATGCGTATGATGTGTTCGGCTATGCCCCCGAAGATCTCGATCGCGGATTGAATTTGATGCGGATGATTGTGCCGGGTGATATTGCCCGCGCCCGATTAGCGATGTCCCGTTCATATGATTATCCAACCTTCAAACAAGGCCCATTATTCCAAGGTCATGCGCTCATTATGGACGAATTACTCCAGAAACGCGAATCGAGTCATGGAACGATCGGGCGATGTTCGGGCAACGCAATTTGGTTGCACTAGAAGGCCGGGTCACCCGCTTTCATTCATCATTTTTCCAACCTTCCGATACAATCCTATTATCCTGGCTTTAATCGTCATATTCGACCTTCGGAGCTACTCGTTCCCGGAATCGTCTTGCGGTATTTATCTCTCTATCATCCGGCATTCAACCACTCGAAAAACATCCGTCGCCATTCATCAATAATTCCCCAGCATTTTCATGAAAAATCCGTTACATTATAAAAGTGCCGAATTCCGTATTCAACCTATGCGATTTTAATAGATTTTCAGTTTCCTTAATATATTTTGATTTTCAGGAGGGGGGACATCTGCGGGACTATAGTATCCGGCAGCGCCCTCCTTTTTCGCATTAAAACGGATAAACAACATCATACGATAAAACCGAAAGAAAGGAGCCTTCCTACATGAAATTCTTTAAAAGTTTTCTTGCGTTTGCCGCGGTAGCGGCTTGTGCGGGCTTCGTCAGTGCCCAATCATGGCAGTGGGCGAATGCGGTCACGGGAACGGGGAACGAGGTTATAAGAGCGGTTGCCGCGGATAATGCCGGGAACGCCTATGTAACGGGCTATTATCGAATCAGCACGCCTGCATTTGGCTCTACAACATTGCCGAATGCAGACACCTCGGATGCTTTTATAGCCAAATACAATAATGCCGGAGAGCTGCAATGGGCAAAGAGAATTTCTAATCCCAAACTGAAGGATGCAGGGCTTGCAATCGCCGTTGGTCCGGATGGAAATCCGGTAGTAGGCGGATATCTTCAGCCGGCAAACAATACTTCCTATCCTTTAGGCGATTCGACGATCCCGGCATATTCTTCTGCATTCTGGAAAATCGAAGGTGACGCATTTATCGCCAAATATAGCCCTTCCGGTTCGCCATTATGGGTAAAGCGTGTGGCCGCGGGCACCAAGAGTCTGGATGCGGTCACGGGAATATCAATTGACGCGAATGGAAATATTTATACATCAGGATACTGTTTCGGCGGAACGACCACCGCGACCCCGGTATATTACAGCGACATATTGAACGTCAGCGAGGATATTAAAAACGGGAACGACGGCTTTGCGGCCAAATATGATAAAGACGGGAAGTTTATATGGTTTAAAATGATTATAGGGAGTACGCAAACGAACTACGCGTATGATATTGCTCCGGATAATCAGGGAAACGCCTATGTTATCGGCATCTTCCGTGACTCATTGAAATTCGGGAGCACGCCCTATCTCAAATCAAAAAGCACCTCTAACAACGCGATTTTTGTGGCAAAGTTGAACGCTGCAGACGGTGCGCCCGCATGGGTGAAGGCTTATATGGATTCCGCGAATGATGGTAATTTTGATGCTGCCATGGGTTGTGGAATTGCCTCTGCGAACGGATCTGTTTATATAGCTGGACAATATAAAAAGTATCTTGGATTAGGCTCGACAATTATAAGAACCCCTCTGTCTACCCCCATGGGCTTCATTGCAAAGCTGAAAGCAGCCGATGGCACGACGATCGGTGCGTATAAAATGAACGATACCTCTGCGAGCGGAAACCGCATTACCGATATAGTACTGAAAAACAATTTAATGCTTGTTTCGGGATATTATGCGGGCAGGATCCGAATCGGTACATCCATTTTCACCTCTTCCGGCGCAACCGACCAGAATCCTTTCGTCGCGGCTTTAGACACTTCATTCAGTGAATTATGGGCATTAAGCGGCACAGGGTCCGGGAGCGATACCGGCTTCAGTGTTGCCGTAGGAAAAAGCTCGATTTTCCTGGGAGGATGCTATAAAGCCGCCACGATTACATTCACGGGCGTTACCCCTGCTCTTTCGAACGCAGCGACAACCTATAACAACGGCTTCGTTGCCGCTGTTTCCTGGCCGAGTGCAATTCGCTTTGATGCTACGCAGACTTCCAGCAGTTCCTCTAGCGTGCGCATCCTTTCCGGCGCCAACCTTACTGTCCTTGTGGACAATCAGTCATCCGGAGATCTGCGCGCAAGCCTGATTGATATTTCCGGCCGTATTGCGGTTTCGCAGCGGCTTTCGCGCGAAGGGCGTGCCGTATTCGGCACGAACGATCTCGCTCGCGGACGATATATCGTCCGCGTGACGGCTCACGGCACATCGCTTTTCAGCGGGGAGTGCATTGTTTCTGGCATGTAAACTGATTTCCCGCGATCCGGCTTACGGGGGAGAGAAACCGAAGGTTTCTCTCCTTTTTTTAACCCCCAAAAGCAGCGATATCCGGGTCCCATGCGGCGTCAAATATTTTTCTTCTTTTACATTTCTCCGGAGCATGAATGAAAAACATCGACCGTTTCTGGAAAGTCATGGATTACGCCGATTTCGATCATCCCCCATTCTTCATGGAAAATGTCTGGCGCGATACGGAGCTGCGCTGGAATGCGGAAGGCCTTCCCAAGGGCGAATCATGGCACCAGCACCTGGGAATAACCCCTCTGGATTATGCCTGGCACGGATTCAATCATGGCCCATTCCCCGAATTCCCCCATCGGACCGTCGAAGAAACGCCGGAATACCGTATCTTCATCGACGGCAGCGGACGCACGGTCAAGGATTTCAAGAACCAGACCGCCATGCCGCAGTGGCTTAACTTTACGGTCAAAGACCGCGCGTCATTCGAGCAGGCGATCAATGAGCGGTTCGCCGTGGTGTTCGAGGAACGCATCGTGGGCAATTGGGAAGAACGCAAAAAGCAACTTAATGATCCCAACCTTGATGCGCTGGTGCTGCCGCCGGCCGGCAACTACTTCTTTACGCTCGATAGCATGATGGGCGTGGAGACGGTCAGCTTCATGTTGTACGAAAGCCCGGACCTGATGCACCGGTATTTCGACAATGTATGCGAAATGTGCTGCTGGTTCATGGAGAAGATCCTGACCGAGGTAAAAGGCATCCGCGCGTTCGGCACGGGGGAAGATCTCTCATTTAAAAACGGCCCGTTTTTTTCACCCCAGACGTTTGAGGAATTTTTCATGCCGCGTTTCAAGCGCATCAAAGAAATCTGCGCCAGACACGGCTGCGACCTCGGTTTCATGGACAGTGACGGCAATTTCCAGCTGCTCATCCCGCAATTGCTGGAATGCGGGATCAACCTCTATTGCCCGGTGGAGGTGGCCGCGGGCATGGACCCGGTGCAGATCCGCCGCGATTTCGGAAAAAGCGTGCGCATGCTCGGCGGCGTTGATAAGCGCATAGTAGCAGAAGGCAAGGACGCGATACGCAAGGAAATGGAGCGGCTTTTCCCGGTGATGGCCGAGGGCGGCTTTGTTCCGATCATCGACCATTCGGTTCCGTCAACGATATCATGGGACAATTTCCGGTATTATATCGACACGCTGCGGGAGATGCATGGGCGGTGTGAGCGGAGATAAAGCAACGAGCGCACGAGTTTACGAGCATACGAGCGTACGCTCGTTTTTCAGGACGCTGCCAGGTAATACACGCTCTCGCGGTCTGCAATCGCATCAAAGATCTCTTCGTTGTGGGAGATCATGAGGAGGGCGCTCCCCTGCTTTCGCTTCTCTTCAAGGATGGACAGCACCTTCTGTACGCTTGAAAAATCCAGCCCGTTCAGCGGCTCATCGAGGACGATCAGATCGGTATTGAGCGCCAATGTGCGCAGGAGATTCAGACGCTGCTTTTGTCCGCCACTTAAATAGGCGGCCTTCTTTTCCATAAACGCCGGTGATATCTCGCCGGAAAAAAGCGTTTGCAGCTGTGCCCGCAGCCATTCCAGCGTGGGCCTCCGCCTGAGCGGGAGCCCGGCAAAGCATTCACGCACGCGCGCCTGCAGATCGAGCGCCTCATCCGCATGCTGGAAAACCATTCCCGCGGTTTTTCCCCAGATTTTTTTGCGCCACCGCTCGGGCGGCGTGCGTTCGGTGACTTTTTCTGCCGAAAGCGTCATGGAAAAACGCTCCGGCGTAAAAAGCCCCATGATGATCTTGGCCATGGTGGTTTTGCCGGTGCCGCTGGGCGCCTTGAGGTACGCCATGTCACCTTTACGAATGATCAGATTGGCGGGAAGCGCGCGGTTTGAATCTTTGCAAATGCTGAAATCGCGGCCGAAAACACGCATGCGAGGATCGACGTCCAGGACCGTATCGGCGGCCGCGGCGCGATGCGCTTTGCGCCGTTCGCCGGCCAGCCACTGCACATAGGCGTCGGCGGAAAAATCACGCAGCGATACCGTGCCCTCCCCTGTTCGCCCGAGCTCCTTGAAATGGACGCGCCCTTTGATGTCCGCGT
>Ga0315289_10003248_pt1 | contig 24672 bp, 23 predicted proteins | sample YL17G11_40_MG_FD_203452 | JGI IMG/M metagenome (GOLD analysis project Ga0315289, IMG submission 203452) | Sediment microbial communities from Yellowstone Lake, YNP, Wyoming, USA - YL17G11_40 | ecosystem: Environmental > Aquatic > Freshwater > Lake > Sediment | place: USA: Wyoming | collected...
CCCCTTTTATCACTATACATACCTTTGCACTATTTTCACTTGCCTTAAGAGCAGCCATAGCCCCTGCTCCACCACCACCGATAACTAACACATCTGATTCTACCACTTCCATTAATCTTTCTCCTTTCTATATTCTTAAAGGATTTTCAAATAAGAGTACAGAAAAATCTTTTCCATCCTGTAATAGCACCTTCCTTGGGAAGAGAGGGATTTCTCTCTTCCCAAGAATTAGATATACTTTATTTTTTCTTTATGGTAATTGCTCCTTCCGGGCATACGCTAGCACATAAACCGCAGGCTTCGCACTTTTCTTCGTCCACTGTAGGATAATCATCCATTGACATAGCCTCGTGGAAGCAAACCTTCTGGCACCACTCGCATAAAGAACATTTATCTGTATCTACTACCGCAATTTTACTAGAGGTACCGCCAACCATAATCGGAACTTCTCTTTCTATCTCATCACCAGGAATTATATTCTTAAGAGCTATACCTTTAAGTTCCTTAAAATTCTTGTAACCTTTTCCCTCCATCCACTTCTCTATTTCTCTAAGCCAATTGGTAATCTCCTCAAATCCCTTAACCATAACCGCTGTGCAGGTTTGAACTGTATCAGCTCCAGCCATAATCGCCATTATCGGATCCTGCCAATTCCAATATCCATTAGAGGCGCTGATAGGAATCTTAACTCCTGCTTCCCTTGCCTTAGCTATCCATCTTAGACTCAAAGGAAGCATAAAGGGACCTCCAAATCCAGAATAACAACCCCATTCAATTGGCCTCGCCTTATCAATATCTATCATTAATCCCATTAACCGGTTATGAATAGTAACTGCATCTGCACCTGCCCTTTCACACATCTTAGCTATAGCAGCTATATTTCCAGCTTGTGGTGTCATCTTAGGGATGATGGGAATGTCAAGTTTTTTTCTAACCAATTTTGTTATCTTTTCAGCTGCTTCAGGAACAGACCCCACCGCAGTACCAATATGCTCTTCTACCTCTGCTGCATGGGGACAAGAAAAGTTTAACTCGCATATATCAGCTTTGGAACCCTGAATTATCTCACATTGCTCCTCCCAGCCTCTTTCAACGCCACCCATAATACTGGCTATTACCGCTACATTTTCTCCCACCAATTCCTTAGTTTTATTAATATACCACTCAAATTTATCGTAAGAGAAAACTGTGGATTGCTCAATGGAATAAAGCGTAAAGGAATCAGGATATTTAGCTGTTTTTCCTTTGCCAGTTGGATGCCAATTAAGAAGCTTAAATCGAGGACGCGCATAGTTATAAGAGGGTGCTGCTTCTTTAGCAAAGAGAGTCTTTAAAATTACGCCTCCCGCTCCGGCATCCGCTGCCTTTTTACAAGCAATAGGATCATGAGTAGGAGTAGCTGATGCTGCTATAATAGGATTTTTCATTTTAAACCCACAAAAGTCTACTGATAAATCAACTTTACTCAATTTGTTCCTCCTTATTTTAATTAAATTTTTTAATCTTATTTCTCTTATTTTTCTCTTATTTATTCTTTACTTTTTTTAAAAGCAACCTCTCACCTCCTCCCAATTATTTTTTATTTATCCTTTCTCAAATTCCACCTGAGGGATACCGTCCTTAACCACCATAAATTTTTCATCCAGTATTATAGTAGGCTTTCTTATAATCATATCTATATGTAAAGGAGCCTGATTAATCCCTCCTAAACTGGTATTATCCCCCAGAGCAATATGACCCGTTCTCCAGGCACTCTCATCCTCAGTTAAAACGCCTATAATTTTACCTTTGGGATTAAGTCCGACGGCAATTTCAGCTATGACATAAACGTTAGGGTTGTTCTTTTCTTCAAGAATACTTCTTAATTCTTCTGCTTGACCTCCTCCCGTAATTTCTACCGCCTTACCTTCTTTAACCACAATTTTTATAGGTTCCCTTACCATCCCCAAAAGAGAAGCACTTCCGTCAACCACAATGATCCCTTTAGCAGTATTCTCCAGGGGAGGAACATTTACCTCCACCAGAGGCATACCCATACATTCTCCTGGTTTATGGCATATCCCGGTGTCAACGTTAGCCACTCTTCCCTCAATATCGGCCTCCAGGTCTGTGCCTCCAGGAGCGGTGAATCTTATCTTTTTAGCCCTGGTGAATTCTTCACCAATTCTCTCTACGCCTGGCTTTTGTCTTTGAAAATCAATCATCATCGCTTCTCTCATTAATATCTCTTCAGTAGCTCCACTAAGCGTCAGCACTCGCGCCCCTTGGGCACAAGCCTCTACTCTGGCTTTACTATGGTACATAGTAACCTCGGTAGGAGTAATAATAACATCTGCTACTTTCATTGCTGCAGCAATAGGTGGGGGAGGTTCCTGTCCCAATTTTCTTACGCTCATAATAGCAATGGTTACTTCTGCTTTTCTTTCTTGAGCTGCTATGGCCAAAACTTCTGCCAAAGATACTTTATTGGTATCTGTTACTATTAAAACATTTTCTCCCGGCTTAACATTTGCACAGGTACCAACTATATTTCTAGCGCCTTTTAACATCTCCATATATTTCATATTCATTATTATAATCCCCCTTTTTGAGATGAGACTAAGCGATCAATAAGTCTTTTTTCAGCCTTTAAAACATGATTTCTACACATCTCTTCCGTCCTCTTAATATCTCGAGAATTTAATGCCTCTAAAATCCTTCTATGTTCTTCTAAGGAAACCACCCACGAAGAGTGCAAAGAAAGACCCATTTTTTGATATCTTATTACGGGTAAAAGCATACTTCTATAAACTTTAGCGAGATTGCCGTTCTTACTAAGACTTACTATTTTTTGATGAAAGGAAAGGTTATATTGAATAACCTTCTCTAAGTTATTTTCCCTAATTGCTTTCTCCATCAAATCAAATATCAATTCTAATCGTGAAAGATCTTTTTGGGTTAGATGAGGAATTGCTAATTGAGCAGCAAAACCCTCTATCATTGCTCTTATTTCATATATCTCTTTGGTCTCCTGTAAAGATATTTCTGAAATATAAGCACCTTTTCTTGGAATAAGGGTAATTAGATGCTCTAACTCTAAAATTCGGAAGGCCTCCCTTATTGGTTGGCGACTAATACCTAAACTCTCCGCTAATTTACTTTCTACTAATCTTTCTCCAGGTTTAAATTTCCCTAAAATGATAAACTCCCGAATTTTATCAGCAACCTTTGAAGTTAATAGTCTTGAATCTGGAATCTCGATTTTAAGATCCACTTTTTTTATTTTTAAACCTCTCTTTATTGTATAAAGTTTTCTGTATACAGTTTAAGTCAGTTTTATTTTCTTGTCAAGAATTTTTTTGAGCAAGGATTTTTAGAGCACAATGCAAAAAAAGGCACTTTCCGTGCGTTTTAAGGGCATTCCTGAAGGGGTCTAAAACCCTTGCAAAATAATGGGGACAGACTTCTTTTGTCCTCGCGCATTTAGTATCAGACAAAAAGTAAAGCCTGTCCCCATTATTTTCTATAGGTACAGAGAACCGTCTCCTGTTCTTTTAAGTTAGAGATATAGTGATCAAGTTTTATTCATAAGGCTTTTCTGCAATTCCTGCGCAACATCATTAAGGTTAAGCTCCTCCAGTTTTTCACGAGTAGGTATACCGTCTTTTTTATCCCATCCATGGGCTTTATAGTATTCTGTTAAAAGCTCATCGTATTTTTCTCTATCTATAACTGAACCCGGCATCCTTGGCCACGGTCCGGGCGGCAGGGGATCGGTAAACTCTCTTTCCGGAGGATAATCGTCCTTCCGCCTTACTCCTTCCCTTACAATAAAAGCTCTTTCAACATTGTAAACTCTTTCGGCTGCCCTAAGAAGATCTTTCCCACTCATCTCTACCCCTGTTGCTGCTGAGAAAACTTCAGCAAATACATCCGATCCAATATTGAAAGGCACAGTCCAATGACTGAAAAACTTGCAAACTTCAAGCATATCAGCTAATGCTGCATTATATTCATTGTAGATAACCTGTTTTTCTTTATTTGTATAGATAGTGCGATCAGCCGCTTCTTTGTATCCATAGAACTTTTCAGTATCTTCAGGAGTAAGTAAGTGCTCTGCATGATGACTGCTCCTTAAATGATCCGAGCCCCTGGTAGAAGTGGAATGTGCTAACGCATGTCCTGCCCCACTTCCGCGGAAGGATTCGTGGAACTCAAGCCCCTTTATGGTTAAGGCATAATTCTCAGCACCCCTTCCAATCTTTTTTGCCGCTCTTAATTCACCTTCTGCTAGAATATCTCCAAATCCTTCGCGTTTTGCTATTAACTCGATCATCCGCAGAATTGTTTCTCTATCACCCCATTTTAGAGGAAAGCCTATATCATGCTCATTAATTATTTTTCTCTCAAAAAGTTCCATGGCAAAACCTATAACCCTACCTGTAGAATCACAATCAAGACCATATTGGTTTGTTAGCTCTGCCGATTTTAAAACAGTATCGAGATCCGGATTTAAGAGCATTGAACCAAAAGAAGCAAACGATTCGAACTCAGGACCTTCCCCATAAAGACCTGCATACGGGCCCTTCTTTATTCTGTAACGGGGCATACATTGAATAGGACAGGAAAAGCATCCAAGCATTTTAATGCGATACCGGCTGTGAAAAATAGCTGGGTCAAATTTATCCGCATCTTCCCAGTTTGCAGCCTGATGGTGTTTTGTTCCTAACTTACTATTTTCTTGATGCTGATACCAGATGGATCCATAGGTGCCGGCATTGTTTCCTCCCTTAAATCCCAACCCAAAAGTCATAGATTCGAGTATTTCATAACATTTTTTTATGGCCTGGATAAAATTTTCAGGATGAGCAATTCTTACCCCTTCGATTCCTTTAACGGCTATGGCCTTAAGATTTTTTGAACCCATCACCGCCCCCATACCGGTCCTGGCTGCCGAGTGTTTAAGCCCTGTCCTCACCGCTGCGAACTTTACAAGGTTTTCTCCCGCCTGCCCAATACAGGCAACCTGCACCTGGGAATCGCCCAGCATTTTTTTAATTTTTCTCTGGGTCTGCCATGTATCAAGACCCCAGAGTTCCTGAGCATCTACAAGTTCTGGCTTTCCATTTATAATTGACAGGTAAACAGGCTTTTCTGCCTTTCCAACAATCACCAGGTGATCGAATCCTGAATATTTTAGCTGAGCTGACCAATGTCCACCACAATTGGAGTCTCCTAAAAATCCCACTGGTGATTTAGCTGTAACATTAAATCTTCCGGACCCGGGGGCTAATGTACCTGTAAGGGGGCCACTTCCGAAAACAAGACAGTTTGCAGGATCAAAGGCCTCAGTCCCAGGTTTAAGTTCATCAAAGAGGATCTTAACATTAATGCCTCTTCCACCTATAAAATTTGTGCGTAATCTCTCTGAGAGAGTAATTGTTTCAATTTTTCCCCTTGAAAGATCTACTTTTAATATTTTACCTTGCCAGCCAAACATGATTTTACCTCCTCCAATCAACTTTCTTACCGAATTTTATTGAGAAGGGAGAATACCTTCTCGCCTCCCGCAATCTGTTTTTGCCTGCTGGATTCTGTAACATCCAAATATTCAAGGGCACCTGTTGGACACCACTTAACACATTGGGGGTCACCCCCACAATGATCACATATAAACACTTTTTTTCTTCCGGCATTGTATGATATTGCTTGAAAGGGACAGGCTTTAATACATACTTTACATCCATTGCAGAGCTCTAAATCTACTACTGTGGCATTTGTAGTTTCATTTCTTTTTATTGCATTTTTTTGGCAAACACTAGCGCAGAAAAGGACTTCGCATTGCTGACATACCAGGGGTGTTTCCATCATTTCTCCCGCTAGAGAGCAGATCATTTCACATATATTACATTTACCACATTTATCCGGATCTACTACAATTATTTTCGCCATGACTACCTCTCCTTTACCGATTGTTAATATTATAGGTTTAGATGTAACACGGGTTTGCACCCCTAACACTATCACTTATCTATTTAATTTACCGTGTCTTGCAGAGACGAATTTTCCTTATTTCATCTGTTTTACTATCTTTACATGTAATAGTTCATTTTCCAAAATCTTAGCTTAAAATAATATTTATAATATTATTTTTAAATTATAATATTTTTTCCAATTTGTCAACTTTTTGCTTGACCACTGTTACTAACAAATTAAAAGTGAACCGTTTTTTTAATGATTTATCCCTCGAAAAGGGCACTTTTTTGGACAATTTCTTACCCCTTTAAAACCTGAAAGTGACTATTTATAAGGGTTTAGTGATTTTGGAGAGGTAAAAATAGGCTAAAAATGGGGTAGTAAATTGCCGATACCCGCTTTCGCGAGCACAAGTTTTTCGAAAATTGAAATGCAAAAAAAGGCACTCTACGTGCATATTTAGGCATTCCTGAAGGTGGTCTAAAACCATTATAAATAAAGCTTCTTGTGTCATTCTTGCCATTCTCTGTCATTCCCGCGAAAGCGGGAATCTAGTTCCCTCTTTTGTAATCCCTGCGCAAGCAGGGATCCAGGTATTTCTTTGCACCCAAAGACTGAGTCCTTCTATCGTATGAATATAATTATTAATAAGAAAAATGAGAGATTAGATTATCATTCCTACAAATCCACTTTCATTTCTTTTTAAAAAGCTTATCAAAAAATATCAGGACTTCATCCAGATCAAACTTCTCATCTCTTCGAATCATTAAAACAAGACTTGTATCTATTGATCTCTTTAATTCTTGGATCGACTGCTCCGATAAACCTAAATTCTGCGAATAATTTCTTTCGTATCCATCAAGACGTAATTTTTTATCAACCATTTCCAAGAAATCTGATCGATTAAAATCAAACCCGTTTCTAATAAAATGCCATAGATCATAATAATCTCTAATAGCAGGTATAGGTCTTGATATGGCAGCTTTTAATTTTTCCGCGACACTTTCTTCCAACGATAACGCCAAGACTTTCCCCTGCTCAATTAAATCTTCCCCTGTGAAGGGATCCTGAAAAAAATGTTTTATAATAACTTGCTCGGGCTCAAGAAATGGAAGCTGTCTTAAAGAAATCTCAAGCTTAATATTTTCTTTTTTATCCAACAAAACGGATTGATATTGAATATCAAAAAGATACTGCGTTGAATTATTAAATCCCTTTCCTTGGGGATTATCGCTGGTAAGTTCCAACCTATCTAAAAAATCAGGCATTTTTTCACGTATAGGAGTTATGGCTTTTGAGCGTTTCCCACGCGTCGATAGATCGGCGTCCCCTCGATATGTAAAATCAAGATCCTCACTCAACCTATGATAATTTAAATACACTTTATTTAAAAGTGTCCCGCCTTTAAACACGATATCAGTACTTAAATATTCATTGACTCCATTAAGAATTCTGGTTAAATGAAAATCTTTTTCTATTACAGAAGCAATAAATCCCTGCTCATCTGAAAGATAATAAATAACGTCTTTCAGTATTTTTTTATCCATTCAAGATAACCTTCCAATCTTGATTAACAGCACCTTTTCTTGATTTAATAAAAGGATTAAATGGAGTATAAGAATTCTCACTACCTATAGATGATTTCAATTGACTTAGCTCTTCTAAAGAAACGCCCGCACGCTCAAGCATAAGCCCCGCGCGCTTACGAACGGCAATAACCGGAAATTTAATCAAATAGCTCAAAAATTTCTTCAAATCGAGCTTTTTGATCTGTTCATTGATTACCTCTTGTACGTTTCCCCACGAACCAATGGGGTTGAAAATAAAATCGACAAGCGAGCGTTCTTGGTCACTAATCGACACACATTCCTCATCAATCTTTATTTTTTTTATTCCATACATTTTCTTAGAAGATATTTTCATAGCTCGAAAACTTATTTTTCCAATCTTACGCATCTGATTTTTCTCTGTATTTAAAACAGTAACTTTCTGGGGAATCTGTTCTGTAAAACCCCAATAGTTATACATTGAGCTGTACCCGATATAATAAGGAATCTTGCCCATCCATAAAGACGCAACAACAAATTCATGTGGCATCCAACTTTGATTTGGCGCTTTTAATGGCACAATAAAATATTTTCCTCTCTTTAACTGAATAAGACGGTTCCTTTTGGCAAGATTATCAAGCAAACTGGTCGCCTTTCGGTAAGTGCCTAAAACCTTTACCGCGTACTCGGTGGTAATAACTTTCTGCTTCTCAAACTCTGACCGAGAGAGTAAATAGACAGCATCTTTTGATAGCTCGGAATATCTATTTTTTATCATTGTCTTATTATTTCCTATTTCCATTTCAATATGAATTACTGAATACAATGACAATATACTACAATACCACTACTCTGTCAAATAAATGTGGAAATCCCCACGGGCAAGCCCGTGGCACCTTTTCATGTTTCGAGCCGAGCTCAATGCCCTTCGGGCGAATTTTACATTCATTCATGGGTAAATACGTGGTATTCTGTACTTCGGGTTAGTAAATCAATGTTCGTTCTTTATCACTAATAATCACCTGGGTATCTTTCCGATAGACAAATCATCACTTCTAATATACCATATATATTATTTAATGATTTACAGTTTTATAACGCAAGATAGCCTTATAATATAAGGCTTATAAGAGCATAATGCGAAAAAACGTTCTTATTTGCATTTTTTTAAGCCGACCTATGATTTATCCCTCGAAAAAGGCACTTTTTTGGATAATTTATTACCCCTTCAAAATCTAAAAGTGGCTATTTATAGGAACGGAGAACCGTCCCCCGTTTCTTTTCATTTTAAATCAAGAGCAAACTTTATAGCTTCTTCGAGCTTATCAATTTTTTCTGGAGCAAGATTGGTTATCTTTTCTGCAAGTAACTCCTTTCTAATAGTAATGATGGTATCGAGATTTATTACACACTTTTTAGGCAAACCATCCTCGGTTCCAAGATGCACTTCTACAGGTATATTGCGTATGGTAGAAGTAATCTCAGCAACAGTAACAGCATTACGTACAGAATAGGACTCATCCCTGGAAAGTAAAACTACTGGTCTCTTCCCAATAGGACTCGGTAAATTTGCCTACCAAATTTCGCCTTTATGCATATTAGAACTCCTGATCTATGGTTTCAAATTGAATTTGTTCAAGTTGAGCTATATAATTTATTTTCTCTGGAATTCTCTTGTAACCATCAATATATTTTTTTATTTTAAATTGCTCATCCTTTTTTGCAAAGAAGGATTCAATTATTTCCCGTACCAATGCACTCCTGCTAATGCCCTTCTTCTTTTTTTCTTCTTCTATTCTTTTATACTCGTCATGCGGGATAGTAACTGTCAATTTTAATTTTGACATATTTGTCTCCTTTATATAACATTGGTATAACATTTGTTATACATTTATTATATCAATATAAAAAACTTTGCCAATTATTCTTTCATAAATTCTCTAATCCCTTAATGTAATTTCATTTTAAATTGACTTATTGGCTTTAACTTATATTTTAGCAGATGTTTCCCTTGAATCCGGATATTACTATTCAACAACACATCCAAGTTCTTTCAGCTTCACTTCAACCCTTCTTGAATCTTTTTCCTTAGGATAATTTTATATCAAATAAGAAGCCCCATTATTCCTGACTCAATAGTTTGAGTGGATATATCTCTTTATATTTATCTAAGTTTTTTTCAATGAAATCCCAAATATCATCTCAACTATTTGGTTAAGAAACTCCTCAGACACTATAGGTTTGCCGTTACAAGTTACCAAATTATTAAACTAGTACAACCGTTGTTGGAATTTATGTTTTCCAAAAGAAATATTCTTTTTGTCAATTTTTCTCTTAAAAAATAGGTGTCTGTCCTTGTTATCCTGTATTAAAGTCCTTTTTGTTCAGCAATATCTTTCGCAGTTACATCAAGATGACAATATCTTCCATCTTTGTAGGTGTAATTTTTGACTAGAATTGATTGCTCAGGACAAAAATTAAAACAAGCGTAGCAGTAATAACATTTAATCTCTTTTTGCCATAAAGGTTTACCATGGTTCATTTTTATTTTTTTAGATAAACAAACTTTTTCGCATAGGTTACATCCCGTACACTTTGAATCAGCATAAAAATTAATTTTAGGATTGGTGTATTCAGATGCCCATTCAACAGGAAGCTGTAGTAATCGATCGACATATTTCATAAAAAAATTAGGTGGATTTGGATTATCTTTTCCTGTATTTTTTTCTTTATTTATAATAACTTTATGTATGGTATCAAGTTCCTTTTGAACTTCATCTTCTAAAGCTGAAACTTTTTCTTTTGTTATTTGAGAGGCCCAATCTTGAATAATCATAAAAGATGGCATTACGCCCTTCGGTGAATTCCCGATCATTTTTAGGGTAAAATAAGAATCGATACTTTTACCTCTTTTTTTCAATAGTTTTTCAAGATATATATTGACTTTCCCTGGATGACCACTATTTGTGGTTACTGCAAAAATATATTGAGTTGGTTTTAAATCAACTTTCTTTAAAAATTTCCTTACCGGATCAGGAGTCGAAGAGAGATAAATGGGAAACACAAAACCTATCATTTCTCCCTTCGTTTCTATAACCTCTTCATTTAAAAGGCTTATAATTGGTATAAGCTTAGTTTCTGGAATTCGTTTTTGAAGTTCTCTTGCCACATGTAACGAATTACCTGTTCCTGAAAAATAATAGATTTCTACTTTACTCATAATCAATGCCCTCCTATATATGTTCAGGGATGGTTTTTTGTTACACTCTACTTTTCGCTATCATCCCCCGATTAATACCTAAAAAATTAAATATTTTTCTAATAGATAAACTAGATTATTTTTTTGCTCTTCTTTTAAAATATATTTTTATTATAACCCTCTCAGACTATCGTTTTAGATCTGTTCATTCCTATTCTCTATAATGAATGTGTCAAAAACCTTCCCTTGTTACACGTTTTAATATATATTGTTATCGAAAACTACCCAATTACGTCTAATGTTTGTACATTTATGAACTTGCAAAGCAAGTTAGTACAGCGAAACAAAGACATAAATGCTTTATTATGTGCAATATTTTTCAACTAGAATATTTATCATCTATTTCTTTGGTTATCTCTTTCAACTCGTATAACTTCTCTTTGATAAAATATGTAAATATATATGCTGTTTTATCGTTTATTCTTGGTTCTTCCTTAGCCGTTAACTTGTTAAAATATAATTTCAATTCAATAATTGGGTATTCCAGTAATTCATAAAGGAATTTAATAGAATCATATGTATCTATTTCAATACCTCTTTTTTGAAGAGTCCCTTTTAGTTTGTCCATAACTTTTTTTACTAGTGTTACGTGCACCATTCCAAGTTCTGGACGGTCTAATTTTCCAATATTTTCAAATATTTTTTCGATATAATATGACAAGGTATCTGGAAACACAGCTTCTAACTTTTCCATTTTAAACTTCTCCTTATGTGCTTTTTCTTCAGCCTTCATAATTTTTATAACATTTTTAAATACCTTTGATAAATATTTTCTCTGTTCCTTAACTAAGTCGATAACCAAAACATCTCTAACTTTTGTTTTGTTATTTCCATAGTATGAAATTAGCTGAAATCCGGACTTGGTAATACTGACTCTAGATATAAAATGATAAGACTTATAATTTCCTCTTTTGGTTGGGTGCCCAATACTATCATTTCTAATATCACGAATTTCCTTGAGTTTTGGATATGAGGTTAAACTATTTGGGAGTCCCAAGGATTCGCACAGGTTGGTTACAGCATCCTGTTGCAGAAAAAGTGCCTGGAGTACTCCATATAATCTCAAATATTTCTCTCCATCGTCCTTTCCAAACTCACTATTAATATAGGCATCTATAGCCAAATCAGAGTCTTCAATTACATCTAAAGAACTACATAATTGATTCCAAAACTTACGATTCTTTAAAAGATTAAATTGCTTTCTAGGTTTATTGATAAAACCTCGAATTTCTTGTAAATATTTATACATTTAAAACCTTATTTCGTTTTAACTCTGAGATAGACAATGAGTAGAGACCTACTGATGAACTTCCCTCTTAGGCCTTCACACTATCTCTATATTTCGACACGGTCAAGCTAAGAGAGAAAATAACCTGTCCCCTTGTCTCCCTTTATGTCTTTGCATATGCGATAATATAAGGAAATAGGTGTCTTTCCCCATTATTCCGCCTCAAGAAAAAGTTGTATTAAAGGTGAAGACCTCGTTTTCCTTCTTTATCTATCATTTTTCTCTTTAAAAATTCTCTTCGTTTTAACATCACTGTAAGGTGTCCCAAATTTTATGTGATATTTAATACTATTCTTTTTGCAAAAATCGATTACTCTTTCAGAAATTTCACTATAAAAAGATTTATTATTACAAAATCTTGAGGAGTTTACATTGTAATTTAATTTTCCAAAAATTATTTTATCAACAAATTTAATCTTTTCTAATATGTTTTCAATATTTACAGCAGTCTCATCTAAGTTAGGAGTTGGGTAAGGTTCTATACTAACCCACGTTTTAAGTCCTGCATCATGGAGTTTTCTTAAAGAATCTATCCTCTTTTCATAAGAAGAAGAAAATGGTTCAAACTTTTGTTTAAATTTATTATTTAGAGATACCAAGGTTATACCGTATTCATTATCTTTCAAAAAACTGTCATTAAGAATTTCATCAGGATAGAATCCTTTAGTCAAAACTGTTACTTTAATATTTTCTTTATTGAGTCTTCCAATTATATTCAAAGTAAGATCTTTAATTTCTGGGATTAACGTTCCTTTTTCTGAGTCATACATAAAAGGATCTGACATAAAAGAAAGATGGACAAAATCAATTTGTTTTTTATATTTAGGTATTTCTTTTTCTAAAAGTTCTAATGCATTTGTGACAATCCTCGGCTTTCTCCAATCATCATCTTCTTTTATCCATCCAAATTTCTTCGCCATCATCTTAGCATAACAAGGGAATTTACAACCATGCATACATCCAACAACGTGATTAATGGTCCAATTGCCATATTCTACTTTAGTTTTATATAGCAATGATTTCCGTTCTATACATTGCATATTATTTCACCTTCAATTAAACGTTATAATATCTTTTCCTGTTAATCCTGTTTTTTTACTTTCAATTCTTTCAATGCATATTTTATTTTCTTTTTCGAGGGTTTTTAAGGCCTTTCTAATTTCGCTTTCTAAAAAGGAAGTATTATCAATATTTTCTTCGATAAGTTGAATATATTTTTTCTTAGTCTTATGATATTTATTTAAGGTATATTCTTTAATTTTATTAATTCTTACTTCTGAAATATCATTAAACGTCATCTGATCTCCGCTAGATCCTAAATATTCTAACCTCCCCTTGCAATGTTGTGCAATACAAGATTTCATAATTATGCAACCTTTGACGTGCTTTGTTAAATGGTATAAGTAGTAATAAGTTCTATTTCTTGTCGGAAAACATATTCTACAATAAATTACAAAATCTGCAATTTGTTTTAATTGATCTCTATATAATTTTATGATTTCCTTCTCTCTATTTATTGTCGCATTTTTGTATTTTTTCCAATCTTCACAATTGAATAAATCATTTAAGGTCGATTCGATGTTATCAATCAAAAATCTATTAACACTATTATACATAAAATTTATAAGGACTTCCGATTTTTCAATCTTCATAATTTTTTCTATTGTTTTAAAATTAATTTTAAAGCCAAAAGGATCAACAAAGAAAAAACTTGGGCCTAATTCTTTTTCATTGTAATTTAATATTGAATTAATTACCGCATCAAACTCACTATGAAATAATTTAATATTAACATCTAGTTTTTTATACTGAAATATTTTTTTTAAATTTTTTAAATTTTCCTTATCCTTTTCAATAATTATCATATTAACTTTTCTAAATAGATTTTTATTATTTTCTTTTATTTTTTCTGCTGCCAAAATTGGAGAACCATAATAAATATTTTTATTTTCATCAATATAAGCCCCACACCCAGCAAAACAATCAAAATAATTTAATGTATCCCACTTGCCTAAAATTTTTATCCATTTATCAAAATATGCTGCAAATATTGAATGTTTAATTTTTGTTTGCTCTTCATATTTCCAAAAGAAGAAAGGATATCTCTTTAGATAGATCTTTTCCATATAACTACCATTTCCGCTTTCTTATCTATTTTCATATAATATAGAAATAATATGTGTTCCTATTTAATAATTAGTGTAGTATTCCTTTTTATATATTTAGAATAATTTCTATACTTATTTATTGCTTCTTTTATTTTTAATTGCGTTCGACAATTGTTCCATCTCTATCTCTTGCAACCCATTGGCCATTCTCAACCGCTAATATTAATTCGTCATCTTTCTTTTTTAGATACCATTTACCTGGATGACCCTTCCATTCTATCGAACCATCTTTTCCAAAAGATGTAGCCAAATCTAAAACTTTTATTTTATATTCAAAGCCTTTTACTGAAATAATCTGAATAAATTCAACCCTTTCAATCATAAGATTTTTATCAACGTAATGGGATTTTAAGGCCAAGTTATCTGAACGTCCCTTAATGGCAATTGAGGGATAAAGCAACCCACTAAAAATATCATTTGAAAAATGTTTCTCAGCTAAAGCAATAGTAATTTTATATAAAAATTCTTCGCTCTCATTTACATTTTTTGTAAATTCTTCATCAATAAAATTTCTAATTAATATATTTGCTTCTTTTAATTCATCTAAAGACTTTGGCTGTAATCCCATAATATTATCATTCAAATATCCAATATTATTTACAAGTAATTTTGAAACAGTTTTCCATTGAGAAAGAATAAATTTATCACCGGTCTTTACAAAACATTCAGAAAATGGTACACGCCGATCAGCGCAACAATAAAATACAGATTGCCCAGGTCGGTTAACTCTTTGATATTTAGTAATTAATTTTGCAGGAGGATATGTTATATATTTTGTATTATTTAGTTTTTCATTGCAAACTCTGCCTCTATACAATTTTAAACCAGATTCGTAGATAGGAGCTCTTAAAGTGTACCCTACAAATAGTGGTTTCAATTTTTCCTTAATAATATCAATATCAACAAATTCAAGATTTAATCTCCTAATTTCTTCAATTATATCTTGAATTTGTTTTAAATTTAGATTTTGTATGGGTTTTTTAAATTCTTTTTCCATATATTAATAAACCAATATTTATTTCTAAGTAATTTTTATGTTGCATAATTAATTTGCTATAAAAAATTTGTAAAATTGTGAAGATCCCGCTTATGTTACGTTTTCCTTTGTCGTTTTTAATTTTGTACATCCTTTTGACTTTCAAGAGCTTTCAATTCCGTTTGCCTTTTCATACTTAAAATTTTCTGCTCCTCTTTCCATTTTTCTAAAAACATTTTCCTTTGTTTTTTTTCTTCATCAGTTAATCCAAAATCAGCTCCTTTAAAAATTCGATCCTCGTTTGCATCTATTGATTTTAAAATCGGAACTACTTGCTCCCTTAAGCTATCTAAATTACTAATAGACGAAATAGTAAATTCATAAAAATCCCACCGAAGTGCTTCAATATCTGTAAATGGATTTTTGGGATTAAACAATAAATTCTGTCTTAGATAATAGTTAGAGATTTTTAGTTTTATATCATTGAATAATCCAACCAACCCATTATAAATAGGTGTAAATTTTTCTTCCTTTATCTTTCTCTGGTCCTTATATTGGAGAACATTGAAAACAATAGAAACTACTGATAATGATAAAAAAATAAATTCTGAAATAGTAAAAGATAACCTCATGATCATCCTCCTTTACAATTACTTTTTTAATTTAAATTGAGTTTTCTTATATTTTTTATTTCAAGAATAATAATAGCCAAAGCTTTACTAAAAATAGTTCCCTCATCTATTTAAGGTTTAAGTTAATTATCAAATTGTCTCTTTCTTAATTCTATACTCTCGTCTGCTTGTTTTTTTTCATATAAAATTCGTTTTTTGAGATAATCTTCATATTTTTTCACAAATAGTTGAGTTGCTTTATTTTTATCTTCTTTCCAGTTTTGAATTTCTTCTTTTTTCTTTTTAAATCCTTCAACAAATCCATACTCACCCCAAACAGCTCCTATTTGTGAGAGAACACTAAATATTTTTTTATGATAATTTTCATTTTTAGGATATTCTCTTATTAATTCTTTACAAACATTGTGTAAAAATTCTTCTCCTTTATAAGCACGTAGAATGTTAAATATTACTCTAATATTTTTTTCATTTTTGGATTTGATTAATTTAATTAACTCTTCCTCAAGGCTTTTATTGAAAATTGGAAAAATAGCTTCAATTAAACGGCTACCTTCCCAATTAAGTAAATAATCTTTCTTCTTGAACCATTTTAATATTTCCGGAATGATAATTTCTGCATTTTCGCTAAGATGTTTGTTTATTTTATGTAACCTATAAGGAATTGCATCATAATGGTCTTCTCGTTTTTTCTTTTTCTGAATTAATAATCTTTTATAGAAAAAACTAATTATTTTTTGCGGATATTTTTCAGTAATCGGAGTTAGAACTTCCTCAGCGGGATATTTAATATCCGGAAGAAACAATAAATTTTCAAAAATAGTATCAACATCCATCTTTGTTAAGGATTTTAATATTGAGTCCCTATGACGCCAAGAATTATGAATCCAATACCAGTTTTTATTTTTTGTTAATTCCCTGATGGAATTGATAAATAAATTCTTAGTATTTTTGTGTTTTGGATAATTTTTCACTATTGATCGAATAATATTGTTAAAAGTATCGTTTTGAACATCTTTATTTTCAATTTCTTTTGCTTTATTAAAAATTTCATTAATCAATGATTTATCCAACACTCCAACATAATCAAAAACAAGGGCACAGGCAGAAAGATATTTACCTTCTTTGACCCACTTAGAAATTAAATTTCTTGCTATTTTTTTTAATTTACTTTCCCAAATTCCAGCAATTAAATGAGTAAGAAAGGGTTCAAGTTTAACTTCGTTTTCTATTAGTAATTTATATGCAATTTCCGGTTTTTGTTTGCCTAATTCATTAAGAAAAAAAATAGATTCCCACGCCTTTACAGGCGTGGTGCTTACCTTAACAGACTATCGTCTGCCCCGACTTGTCGGGATTTTGCTCTCATCCCCACCTTTACAAGTGGGGATTTCTCGCTATATTAAAATACCCAAATTCACCTTGGCTTTCCGGGGTAGAATAATTTTTTATAACTGATAGTATTTTTCTTTCCCAATCCTTATAATTTTCTTCTAAAATATCATTGATAAATTCCTGTATTTTAGTTTTTCTTTGCGCATCTACTTTTTCCCAATCTATTTTTTCTGGATCTTCTTCTTGATCTGCAATATAATAATCATAACCAACGAATACTCTAAAGATATCATATTCTTTTTTAGAACTAATCAAGGATTGTAGTTCTTTAATTCGAGTTAATTTTTTTACATCAAGCCTTCGAGATAACCAGTATGCATCTTCTTCTATATCTTTAACAATCTCATTATCAGCATTGGGAATAATTGAAATGTAGTAATCAATTAAAGCATTAGTATTATCTAATACCATATTCTCCATATCTTTGTCATAACCGCCTTGATCCGGTAGCCTGGTTGTTTCTTGAAGTGTTTGGATAATTTTTTGTTTCCGTTTTAAGTCTTTGGTAAGTAAATAAAGCTTTTTAAGTAATATACTTGTCCTTTCTCTAATCTTTTTTAGATTATCATCCACTTTTAGTGCTCCAAATTGGATGGAAAAAGTCTCATAATCTTTCATTGAATGTCCTTCAAAAGAGGGACTTAATAATTCTTCTGAAATTTTAGCAATAGGCTCGATTCTTTCAATTAATTGTTTTGTGCTCCATTTTTCAATTTTTCCTAAAATTAATAGTTGTGGGTAATAACCAATTTCTTTTAAAGCGCTTAAATTATACTGAGAAAGCCGGAATAATGTTTCTAAAGATTTTTTCTTAACTTCAGGTTCCTTATCTAATGAAAGCATAATAAGTAAGTTAAAAACTTCTTCCAGATAAAAATATCTTAAATCATTTAATATATCCAAGCATATATCTGCGACATCAGCATAAGCATAGCCTTTTAAATTACCAATTGCTGTTTTAATTGGCTCTATCTTTAGTGCTTTTGATTTCCCTAAAGTAGATTCTATAATTTTAATAATATTTAGTTCTTTCGGTGTTTTATCTCCAAACTCCTCGATATATTTATGCAAGAGTGTAAGATTTTTATGTAATTCATTATTTGATTCAGAATGAATAATATTATTTAAAAATTTAGTATCAAAAACTTGCTTCCCTTGTTTAATATTTTCGACCTTATAAGAAATGAAATCGAATGTATGTTGTGCTTCTTTTATATGATTTTTCATTACATCAGAAAATTCTTTTTTTAACGAGGAAAAAATTTGTTTATCAAAATTGGAGAGTTCTTTTTGAGGTTTATAAATTATATCATGATTCATTTCTGACCATGCATGATACAAGACTGTGGTAAGCTGTATTTCACATTTCAAGCTTGAATATTTAGTATATTCCATAAGTTTTAATCTCTCTTTATTAAGAGTAACTACAAAATGAAGAGCATTATATTCATCTTCGGAATATTTAAGTTCTTCTTCGATTACATTAAATTCTTTGTAAATATGATTTCTAAATCTTTCAATATCCTTATCAAGGTAGAAGATAATCCTGCAACCTGCAAGGTCATCAATTTCTGTTATCGTTTTTAATTTTTGATATTTTTTATTTTCAATAATTTTTTTCCGTAATGAATTTATCCCTTTCGGCCGCTTAGATACAATTTGATACCTAAATTCGTTATTTTTTAAAATAGCTCTTATAATTTTGCTTACAATTTTCCCAAACTCTTTATATGTAGATTGTTGGGATTTATATTCATCAATAAATTTCTCAATTATTGCTGTTTTTAAATTCATTATAGTAATTAATTCCTTAACATATACTTAATAACCATCTAAGCATATTTTCAATATTTTTTCATGACTAATAAAATAAATTATTTATTTTTAATCCTTCTACTATTTCAATTTTCTCTGGGATAAGATTGTAATCTTTATAAACATTTCGTCAATTGGCATTCACCAGTTAAAATTAAATATTATTGGGTTCAGGTTTTTCCCCCTATCATTAGATCTCTTATCTCAAGAAAGATCTCCCCCTTGATATTCCTACGAGAGGTGATATGACAAACTTCTTCTGAAAATACTATCAGTAATGGCTTTATCATGTTGCTTATGTAAAACTACACTTTGTTATATTGCAAGACCTGATCCCCATTTGCTTCCTATTTCTTTGTCTCTGCTGCAACATCTATAGCCTGTAAAAGTTTTTTATGATCCCATGGAACAAGCTTAATTTTGAATTCTTTAATAGCTGAAGGAATTTTAGTTGGAGGTGAATCACCTTTATACATTGCAATAACACCCTTCCCTAAAGCAATACTTTCACGAATCTCCCAGTCTACCCATTTGCTTTGAGCAGTGTTTTCACTTAAATAGCAAACAGTGATAGAAGACTGTCTAATGCGCTCTCGAACTCCCCTTTTGATGTATTCTGCATCTCTACTGTCAAATGGTTTTTGTAAAGATCTATCAATAAATTCTAAGTCTGAATTCTCATTCTTTGCCTGACCACGCAAAAGATTTACTTCATTTAAATCTTCACCGGAAAAACTAATAAATATGCTTCTCTTTTTAGGAACTGCTCCTTCTCTAATAGCTTTCTTTGCAATTTCTTCTAATTTTTTTAATTCGTCAGGGGTTAAGCTACTTCCTCCACGTCCGCCACCCATAGTTACACCTCCCTATTTAACGCATTTTTAAATTCAATACACGAAACACACCTACCACAGGGAGGATAAACCCCCGCATGGCACGAATATGTTCCTGTAATACCTTTAATTTGTGCCATTTTAATTATATCTGATTTGCTAAAAATCATTAAAGGAGTTATTATTTTGATTTTATTCCCCATTGAAACATTTATAAGAGATTCTGTCTCTCTAATAAAAACTTCGGTTTGATCAGGAAATAAACGATATTTATCATTTAGTAATCCAATCGCAACTGCATTAGAATTTGTTTGAAATGCATAAGCGCAACCAGCAAGTAGAAAAAGAAGATTGCGACCTGGGAGAAAGGCATCTTCATTTAACCTCGCTTTTAGATCTGTTAAACCAGAAGAAATCAGCTTACCAAATCCCCTAAGATCCATAATATTGGGTATAGGAAAGTTATATTTTGCATATATAGAAAAACAGGCCGCCCATTCAGCATCTTTACACAATTGCCCATAATCTATAAATAAAGGATACTGCTCTATCTCTTCTTCATTTATAAGCATCTCCATAAGTGTAGAATCTAATCCGCCTGAAACAAGACTTACAATGCTCATACTATCATCTCCCTCCAACAAGACCTCATCACTATCCAAATTGCCGTATCAAGACAAGCCAAGCTCTCTTTAAATCTAGTTGCATAATTATTTAATATTCCTTCTATGTCTTCATATTTAGATAAATAAGACACTGTTTTGAGAATTTGTGGAACTAAGCCAATAACTGTCATATATTTTAAAATATGCGTGTCTAATATAGCTAAATTTTCTGCATAACCAATATTTCTTAAAAATAAGCTAGCTTGTTTTGGACCAATTCCAACAGCTACTGACATGATTCTTATCCTGGCAATACGTTCATTTGTACAGGATGTAAGTATATTTCTGATGGAAGAACTTGTAGAATATATCGACTCTCCGGTACGACGAATGTAATTTGCCTTCGTTCTAGGGTATCTATATCTTATGCTCCCTGTTTTTGTTAAAGAAGAAGGAATAGATTTTTCTAATGCTGACCGTATGTTTCGCTCAAAATGTTCACCATTACTTAGTAAATATTTTATTGACAGCAAATCTTCAGAAACTAAATAATTTATTACACATTGTGAGTACTCATACCGTACCTGACTTCCAAGAATACAACTGACCAATTCATTCCACAATTGTTCTTCTGGCATATCATGCCAATCGACAATATTCTTTCTTTTTTTAATCTCTTTACAGACTTCTCCAATTGCGTATTCAAGATGTTCAGTAAAAATTCTATTTGTCACTTAAAAACCTCCGGTAATTTTTTCTTCAATAATGCTACCATTTGGTTAGGAAGGTAATTATCTACTATCTCCATTATATTATTGTTTAAAAATCCTTTATTAATTTTATTCATCCATTTATTATAAAATTCTAAGTTATAGATGAGTGTTAGTTGGGTATAAGGCAAACCGGATATTTTTTTGAGTTTTGAATCTAACTTAAAAAATTCACGTTGTTGAAAATGGTATAACAATCCTGTGTCATAATTTACCGTAGTCTGACACCATTCTAAACCATCAAAACTATCTGCACCACATATTGAATAAATAAGAATTGATAGAGGATTACCAGTTCCCAATAAATGCAAGGGATAATATTGTGATTTCTTATTTAACTCTTTCCTTATTTTAAATACATTAATTGCTCGTTCAAGTATTCCATCTCCTAATTCCCTTTCAGGAATAGCAATAAAAAGTGGATTTAATCTATCTGTAAGCTTAGCAATAATTTTAGGAAGTAATTTTTTTGTTGAATGAAGAACGGGAACGATAGTTCCATGGGAAAATGATTGAGAGTTAACGACTTCGCCTTCGATACTATTGATAATTCCTTGCAAATCTGTGTCCCACTTAAAAACATCGTAGCAAAAAGCAATCTGATGTGGAATAGATTTTAATATTTCGCGATATTTTTCGATGCTCCACATTTTATCACTTTTCCAATAACTTTCATAATTACCACTATCAATTAATACAATTTGTTTACTACTTACAGTATTTTCGAGTAATTTTTTAATTACTTCAAGCTGCTTTGTAGTACAATAATATAAATCGTAAGCAGAAATCAGAAATAATGGATATTTTAAGGCTGTAAGAATTTTTAAATATTCCAATGGTAGCAGGTTAGTTTTGATAGTAGAAATAGAAGGGAAAAAGCACGGTAATGACAAAAACGTACCGCCTATACTAATATCCATTTCTCTATTAATTGCGTTTTTAATCATCTTTTAAATTTACCTACACCTTGAGTTATCACACAAAAATGCTTAGACTCTTTTCGCACACCACATAGTGTGTTCTTTTGATATAGCATTTTCAGCATCTCTGACATAATCACTTAACCCTTCCTCGTCTTTTATATGTATTGCTAAACTTTCTATTGAAGTTAACTCTTGAGCAGCTAAAGTGTACGACTGACTTAATTCTCTATGCTTTTTTATCTGATTCCATGCAGCAAATACAACAACTAGCGTTGTAAATGTTCCAATTGGGTTGAAAACAGTATCCAAAGTGTTAAGTATGTAAATAGCTGCAAGGATAGCTAAGAATTCTACACTTATTATAATCCAAAACCACATTGTCTCTTTATTGCTGTTATACTTTGCTTTTCTGTTATACCAATCCTTTTCATCTCTAATTCTTTGTTGAAGATAAATACTTTTTCTTTCTTTTATACTTTTTTGACGAATTTCTCGCATTCTATCAGAAATTTGCTGCCCACTCCCAATGCCTTTTGATAAACTTTCAGGAGTTTCGGGAGCTGATTTAAGTATCTCATCCAATTCATTAACAAACTTTCTATCTACATCTTCGGAAGACAAACTATTCTCATAAGGTTCTACTCCCGTAATATATCTCCATGTAGTTGTTTTAACAGACTCAGCAACAGCTCTTGTAACAAACCATTTTCTATCCCATTTACCTATTTGAATAATAAGTTTTAAACAAAAACTCAAAATAAGAGCAACTAATACTAAAAGAGCACACCATCTACAGATTTTCAAAGTAGGATTCAAGCTAAGGCCACTAAAAAATGCTGCTAAAACTATTAAAGTAAAATCTATTCGATATAAATTAATATATATCTTCTGCTCTATTAACGAAGCTGAATCGCTCAACTGAAAAAGAGAGGGATAATCAGATTGTGTCATATAAAATTACCTCCATATTTCTATTTACACCTTACATCCTAACTTTCTATAAACACTGTCATTGTAATGATAATTTCCAGAGTTATGCATTTTATAGTTTTCTATAGCATATTTAATAATATATGGTGAAAAAGACATAAATATAGCACCAATGTCTCTAATAACTGGCGGACATGTTCTCTCTACTATATTTTTCGAACCATTGAGATTAACACCTATAATTGTACATCCCTTTTCTATGGCAACCTCAGCTTCCCAGCGAACATATTTATATTTATACCGCGTATCTTCACCGATTAGCTGAATAAATTTACTTGCCATCAATATCCTATTACGACATTTTGCTTTAATATAGTCTTCATCTTCTGAGTTTACATCATTCTGAAGTTGGCAGTCTCGAAAATCAAAATCAATATTTTCATTTTTCTTCCAAGCTTGCATTAACCAATAATATTTAATATCTGTACTGCTAAAACCCACAAATGTTGGTAATATTCCCATTTTCTTTTCTCCTTATTTCGATTTTCGTTTTATTTATAAAAACTATCCATTTCGTAAGACAATCTACAAGTAATCTTTTACTTCATTATCTCTTAATTCTGTTGATAAATTATATATTCGCTATTTTTTTTAATTTCTTTACATTTTTTTCTAACCAATTTTCTATTTTCTTTAGCGTAAAATATTCTGACAATGTTTCTGCAAGTTCATTAACTGATAATCCAGGTACATCATTAAAGCTAACAGGCAACTTACCACTTTTTTTGAAATAGTTAAACGGTCTTTCAGAACGATTCCAATCTTTTTCGGTTGGCATAAGACATAATAGATTAACCGTAGCGGAAAATATTATATTTATTTCTCGAGCATCAATGCTATTAATCATTTTAATAGAAGCTTCCAACTGTCTACGTTCTATATGGGTAATGCTGCCATCTTCCTCAATTCTTGTTTCATCTCCTCTGTTAAAAATGTCCCTATTAAAAATTCCATAAATATTTCGCATTCTTTTCTTAACATCTTCTATCCCCGGAAATGGATACCTTAAATCAAAAATCACTGTTGGATCTATAGAAGGATCAAGAACTCCATCTCTAGTATATTCTTCGAATTCTTCTTCGCTTAAACTTTCAAAAAAATCATACATGTCTTGAACTAATTTTTTTTGTTCGATATTCCATCTTATAAATCTTAACAATATATATTCTAAGACAGTAATTTTCTCATATTTTCTTAAATGGAAATCCCTGATTCTAAGAAGGTATAAATCTTGTTTTTTACATATTCGATTTTTTTTAATATCACTCAATTTCTTTTTTTCATAAATATCATGTACTGGTCCATCGAATTCAATTGCTAACTGTGGAAAAAATTTTTCATCAAATACTACAAAATCAAATGTTGAATCGCGGATGTATCTTCTTTCCTCTTTACTAAATTCATTATTTTTATTATCAAAAATTTCATATAGAGGTAATCCAGGGAAAACTTTATAATTACTATCTTTTAAAGCCCTTTCAATTATTTTTAAAGATTTATATTCGCTTGTATTTAAAAA
>Ga0315289_10003249_pt1 | contig 24671 bp, 19 predicted proteins | sample YL17G11_40_MG_FD_203452 | JGI IMG/M metagenome (GOLD analysis project Ga0315289, IMG submission 203452) | Sediment microbial communities from Yellowstone Lake, YNP, Wyoming, USA - YL17G11_40 | ecosystem: Environmental > Aquatic > Freshwater > Lake > Sediment | place: USA: Wyoming | collected...
TCATTTAAAATATAATATAAATTTTCCTTTTGGCAAATTTTTTTGTTTGGTTCAGATACTGGAGTATCAAACTTCAGCTTGATCTTAATTCCCATATAAAATACGAAGCAAGCAGTTTAGCTTCTAACTTCTTACTTCTCACTTCTAAGCAAGCCCGGTTTGCTTTTCCATCTGTCATGCATCCATAGCCATTGGGATGGATATTCTCTGATTATGGATTCCAAAACCTTTGTGTATTCTTGCGTGGTTTCAATTATATCTTTTTCCTTATCTCCAGAAAAGGCAAGTTCTATAGGCTTCTTCACCAGAATCCTATATTTATCATCTTTTTCTCTGATTATTGCCATAGGAACGATAGGCGATTGGATCTTATAGGCTAAAAGGGCGGGTCCCACCGGAGTGCGGGCGGGTCTTTCAAAGAAATTCACAAAAACTCCTCTGACCTTGCTCGAATCCTGATCAGCTAAGACACCCAAAGTCCTACCCGACCGCAGGGCTTTGATAACTTGCTTAACAGAAGCAGATGAGGGAATATTCTCCAAACCTACACTTTCCCGGTTTTTTACCAAAAGAGCATCTAACCTTGGATCGTAAAGTTCCCGACCTATCACCGAGAGTTTGTAACCTTTAAGCGAAAAATAAGCGCCTAAAAGCTCAAAGTTCCCAATATGTCCGGTCAAAGCGATAACTCCTTTGCCCATTTTGTAAGCATTATCAAAATATTCTAACCCTTCGATTTTGGTTATTCTTTCGATCTTTTCCCATTTCATATTTTTCAGGCGGACCGCATCCGCCACATTTTTACCTACATTCTCGAAAACGGTTAATGCTAATTTTTTAATTTCTCTTTGGCCTTTCTCTTTGCCGAAAGCTATTTTCAGATTACTCAGAGTTCTTTTTCTTGCATCTGCTATAATGAGGTATGCCAATTTTCCAAGAAACCGACCTAAGGAAATCGAGGACTTGCTTGGCAGGAAATTTAAAACGAAAATAATGGAGGTGATGAATCTATAGAGAAACCAATTCTTGACCCTTTTCTTCAAAATGGTGAGCTTGTCCCTCGACTTTGCTCGGGACAGTGAGCTTGTGCTTCGACTTCGCTCAGCACCATGAGCCTGTCGAATGGTCGAACTGTCGAACCATGCAGGTTTGAAACTAAATCTTGGCATCTTGCAAACATCTTCTCACTAACCTGTCAGCTGAAACTTTGACCCTTAATTTTATACTACTTTGTCAATTGAATGACAATTACATCCTTTTGGTCTCGTTCTAAAAGGTTGCGGCTTAGATTCGCTACGCTCACTACAAGTCGGTTAGGTATCGGCTAAAAAGTCATCGTCAGTCGATTATCGTTTAAGATACCATAGACGAAACCGAAAGACGATCTACGATACGTGTCCAAAACCCAAACCGAACGTATGGCTCCAGAATTCAGACGAGGTTTTTGCACTCCTTTAACCTAAAACCTTTCACCTTTAACCTTACTACACCACTCCCGCCTTCAAAATATCGTGTAAATGCACAATGCCGATTGGCTCTTTTTTTCCATTGGTGATGATCAGGGTGGTAATGCTGTAAGATTCCATCAGATTCAAAGCCTTTGCTGCCAGTTCGTCTGAGTCGATGGTCTTGGGATTTTTGGTCATGGCCTGTTTGGCTTTTAAGTTGAATATCTCATCGGTCCTCTCCACCACTCTTCTTAAGTCTCCATCCGTAAATATTCCCACCAGCTCCCCTTTTTCATTAACCACCGTGGTGGTTCCCAGTCTTTTGGAGGTCATCTCCAGGATGACCTCTTTCATAGTGGTTTCTTCTGAGACCATGGGAATCTGATCCCCGGTATGCATAATATCCGAGACCCTTAAAAGTAGCTTTCTTCCCAATGGTCCACCTGGATGAAGTAGGGCGAAGTCCTCCGAGGAAAAATGCCTTTCCTCCAAAAGAGCTATGGCCAAAGCATCTCCCATCACCAAGGTGGCGGTGGTGCTGGAGGTGGGGATCAAATTATAAGGACAGGCTTCCTCATCCACAGACACGTCAATTACCACATCGCTTTTTTCCGCCACCGGTGAGTGGGGATTGCCAGTAAGGGCGATGATGGGCACCGCTAATCTTTTGAAAAGTGGAAACAGTTGATACAGCTCATCTGTGTCCCCGCTTTTGGTGATGGCAATCACCACATCGTTTTTTCTTACCATCCCCAGATCTCCATGGATGGCTTCGGCGGGATGAAGGAAAAATGCGGCTGTTCCGGTGGAGGTTAAAGTGGCGGCAATCTTTTTGCCGATTATCCCGGATTTGCCCATCCCGGTGACGATAACCCGTCCTTTGCATTTTAGGATCAGCTCCACCGCCTTTTCAAATTGTTCGTCTATCTTCTTTTCTAAGTCCAAAACAGCTTTAGCTTCCTTTCGGATAACCTCTTTGGCTTTTTCTCTTATCATGACACCAACTCCTATGGTTCAACCCTTCGACAGGCTCAGGGTGGTGAGTGAAACCGAACCATTAACTCACCATAAATGGTTTAACTTTTTTGCTTTCCAAGATCATATCTATCACTTCTCTTACTGCCCCTTCCCCACCTTTTGCTTTAGTTACAAATTTAGCGAATCTCTTAGCAATTGGGTTTGCATCTTTTACACAGATGGGGAGTGCTACTCTTTTCAAAACGGGGACATCTAAGATATCATCACCCATATAGGCAATTTCTTCATCTTTTAAGCTCAAATTCTTTTTGAGTTCCTCAAATGCTTTTATCTTGTTGGTTTCTCCCAAATAGAGATGTTTGATTTTGAGGTCTAAAGCCCGATATTCAGTGGCTTTTGATCTTCTGCCTGAGATCAAAGCAATTTCTAAGCCTGCCCTCAAGGCCAGGGCGATTCCCATACCATCTGACACATTAAATCTTTTAGTTTCTTCGCCATTATTGTTTATGTATAACGTATTGTCGGTGAGCACGCCGTCAACATCCAAGATAAGCAATTTTACCTTAGACGCAATTTGTTTAAACTGATTTGATACCTTCTGCATTTTACTTTGAACCATCTACTTATGCATGTAGTTTGGTATGAGTTCTTAGCCACTTTAGTGGCGTAAGCTATGACCTGACCAAAGTCAGTTAGAACTGAACATTTTGAAAACTTCACCCTTCCCCTCACCTCTTTCCGTCAAGGGAAGGGAAATCTATGAGATTCCCTCTCCCCTTGGGGGAGAGGGTAAGGGTGAGGGGGATCTAAGTTTGCCCATCAAAAGCCCTTTTTCCCCCTCTTCTCTTCTTACCACTTTATCAATCTCTATCACTTGAACGAGCAACTCCTCTAATTTTTCCAAAGGCAACATGCTATCCTTGTCGCACAAGGCATTTTTAACGTCCGGATGGGTCTCGATGAATAGAGCATCACAGCCACAAGCCACGGCGGCACGCGCTAAAGGTAAAATGAATTGTGGCTGTCCGCCTGAAAATCCACCACCCGATCCCGGTAATTGCAAGCTATGGGTGGCGTCGAAAACCACTGGATAGCCTAAGTTTCTCATTATCACCAAAGATCTCATGTCCACCACCAAATTATGATAGCCAAAGAAGGTGCCCCGTTCGGTGAGAAGAATATTATGATTCCCTAAAGACTCTATCTTTTTCGCTATCGACCCCATATCTTCAGGTGCCATGAACTGTCCTTTTTTGATATTAATCGCTTTTCCGGTTTTCGCTGAGGCTAAAACCAAATCCGTCTGTCGACATAGAAAGGCTGGAATTTGAATAACATCCGCCACCTCTGAGACCGGCTCGGCTTCTTCTCGATTATGAATGTCCGTCAATATAGGGACATCAAATTCCCTTTTGACCTTCTCCAAAATTTTCAAACCCTTGCCCATGCCCGGTCCAGAATAAGATGCAATGTTTAAGCGATTTGCCTTGGAATATGAGCTTTTGAAGATAAAGGGAATCTTAACCTTGGCGGTGATCTCTTTAATCTTTTCGCACGTGTTCAAAACGATCTTTTCCGATTCGATCACACAAGGACCAGCAATCAAAACCAAAGCATTCCCTTTTCCAATTTCAATATTGTCAATTTTTACAGATTTAGCCATTGTATTCTCAAATTAATTCTTCCTGTTTTTAATCTCCCTTTGAAAAAGGGGGGATTCTCTTTAACTCCCCCTTTGAAAAAGGGGGATACAGGGGGATTATAAATCTCCATATATCCTTTCAAGTGCACCATTTAAATTCCCAAACACCTCTCTATCTGAAAATCTCAGAATTTTAAGCCCCATATTTTTCAAATAAGCATCTCTTTTCTTATCCTTCCTCATTCCTTCCTCACCATAATGTTGACCACCATCAAGTTCTATTATTAATCTTCTCTTTGGACAGTAAAAATCAATGATATAATTACCAATAATTTTTTGTCTGTAGAACTGATAACCTTTCAGTTGTTTTCTTCTTATTTTTGACCAAAGGAGCCTTTCTGCGTCAGTTGAATTCTTTCTAGGTGTCCTGGCATAGCTTTTTAGTTTTTTGTTATAAAACAGCATAATCTCATTTTTTTAATCCCTCTTTATTCCCCTTTACAGAAGGGGGAATCTTTAACTTCCTTTTAAAAAAGAGCATTTTAATCCCCCTTTGTAAAAGGGGAATTTAGGGGGATTTTTAATTATCTTTAGTCCTTCTTTATCCCCTTCACGAAAGAGGGATTCAGGGGATTATACTCTCAAGTTGGGGGTGTTGCACCACCCTTCTTATCGAAAATCCCTCTGGACAGACAAAACATGGTTCGGCAAGCCCACCACAAGTCCGCTTAATCCACTACATCCGTTGAGCAATCTGTCTCATCTGTTAAGAATCCTCCCCGAATATTCCAATTGCTGTCTCATAAAATCTTGAGGATACGAAATTTCAACATCGGTTATGTTACCATCTTTATCTTTGACTAAACTCAAACTCGGCATGACCAAGGCATAATGATCGGGCAAATCAATAACCTCAGCCCTTTTTATCACTTGATCTCTCCACTCGGGGTTGATCTTTACTCCATATTTCTCCACCAATTTTTTTGCTTCTTCGTAATCACCTTCCGCCTTTATCCTCATGATCAAAGATAAAAGCTCACCTAACCCTTGTCTCATCTCATTTATGTCCTTCACCACCAGATATACTTTTCCGTCTTTTTGCACTGTCTCAATGGCTTTGGTTTTGTCTCTGAGATATGATACGATCATATGTCGACCACGGGCATGATCTTTTTCTATCCGGTCACCTTCCTTAACCGCTCTCAATCTCACTAAATCCTTGCGCACATAATCCCGATATAACGCTTCTCCGCATTTTTTGTCTATTTTTGCGATTTGCATCAACTTTTCATCGAAGATATGCCACAAAGCCATAAGGTCGGCTTTTGCCTCCTCCAGAGTGGAATAATATTCCCTTAAATATTCCTTGGGATCGGATTTAAGCTCTTCGCTTACCTTTCCCGATCCATGTCCCAAAATCTCATGGATGGCAGTGTGTAAAAGGTCTGCTTTTGCGCCGTAGAGTTCATCTAATTTAACCTCCTCTTCGGTGAGAGCGAATTCTTTGGTGGTTTTTCCTGCTTCCACTTTTCGTGTGACCTCGGTCACGTTGGTCAAGATAAGATTTTTACTTCCATATACTTCTCTGATCTCCTGTGCATTGGGAAGATTAACTCCCAGCCAGCTAATAGGTCCTGCACCACCTATTCCTAACAACATATTTACTGCATTTGCCACCGGAGGCACTATCTTTTTCTTTTTATATTTTTCATCCCAGGGAGCCTTGTCTTCAAAATATTGGGCAAAAGTAGCCAAATCCTGCATCACCTGATTCGCCTCTTTATCCACAAAGCTGATCGTTCCCTCATATTCGCCTTTTGCCCCGCGAGCATCGTTGTATGTCTCAATGAAACCGTTGATGGTTTCTACCGTGGGGTTATCCCTTACCCAGGCGATATTGTATTTTTCGAAATCCTTGGGGTCCCCGGTTTTGAAATACCGGATAAGATGTTTTAAAGCTTCTCTCTGTCCTTCCTTTCCATAAGGCAAGGCTTTTTCCAAATTATCTATCACCTGGTTCAATTGTTCTGCATATAAACCAGGAGGAATGGAATCTGTGCCGGCACGGTAAACTTGCTCGATTATTTTGCCATCCTTTTTCACCACTTTAGAATTAAGAGGATATTTTTCCTCAAAATTCTCCAAATCTTTTGAGCTTACCCCTTCATAATAATTATTGGCACTGGCGGTTATAACGTCTTCCCCTTCTTTCGGAGATTTGTTTGCCAGAATAGGTTCAAACTCGGAATCGAAGACGGTTCTTTTAAGCTTATTTAGTTTTTCTATAAGTGCTTCCTCATTTTTGACTCCTAAATTAGCCCCAAAAGATAAAGCAATCTTAGAAGCTGAAAGAAGATCCTCGAAGCTAAACTCGGGGACAAATTTTCGATTATTGGTGCCGTAGTTTCCATTAAAAGCCCAGAAGAGTTTAAGATAGGAAGTGATCTTCTCCAAAATGTGTTCCTCTATTCCCTGAGGATGGGTTACGATCTCCTCCAGAAGATTTCTTATTTCAAGCCCGTATCGATGAATCTGATCATAAGTGATGTCGCGCCCGGCCAAAGCCGCGCAGGAAAGATAGTATGCCAAGATTTTCTCATTCAGGCTCAAATCCTCGAAGCCATCCGCATAAAGCTGGACTATGGCAACTTTGTCCACTTTTTCCAAAAGGTATTTTCGCTGGTCTGTTCTCATCTTTTCTCCGTAATCAATGCGTAATAATATAATCAAAAAAACGCATGTAGACAAAAAATAATTTACTGTCCGCTCAATCGTCCGTGGGGAGCCCGCCCAGACTGGCAGGACGGTTTTGCGGGGAGGGGATCCCCGCTTACGCGTAATGGGACGCATAAGTCGCGTTCCATTTTATGGTCTCGCGTAGGTCGGGCTCCCAGCCCGACGAATTTACTCATCTGTCCACTTCTCTATTTCATAATACTTATCAACCAGTATGATAGAATCATCATTCAAAAAATAATTTCGATAACTGGAATAAAGATAATCTTCAGGTTTTTCCACTAAATTTGCCCTTATTGGATTATAATGAATGTAATTTAACTTTTCTTCCAAATCCTTTTGATTCCTAAATACATGATCGTAAAATCCATCCTGCCAAAATGATATATTGATCCTATTATGCAATTCATTTATTTGTTTGGCAGTATAGCCCTTCAGGTCTCGCATGATTTCAGAGATGGTCCCCTTATCGCTGGTAAGAAATATTACATGAAAATGGGTGGGCATGATGACATATCCTATGAATTTGAAATTATATTTCTTGCGGTAATAATTGACGTTCTCTATCAATATCTCACAGTGTCTTCTATTTGTAAAGCCAGATTTCCGATTAAGTACATCTGTGGTCACGTAGTAACAAGCCTTCCCAGTAAAGATTCTTTTTAATCTCATTATAATCTGATTCTTGCGGGGCTAAGAGCCCCGCCTACGCGGATTGGATGTATAGGTTGCATTCCGTTTTATGGACACCGCCTGGGTGGGGCTCCCAGCCCGACACGGTTGCGGGGATAGGATCCCCGCCTACGCGGATGAGATAGGTTTTATTCATTGATCTCCCACATAGCAAAAGGTTCATCCCTCAGGATTATTCTAAAGTCCAATTTTGAAAATAAAGGATTCATTCTTTTTCCAGAATAATCTCCCTCAAGAATCTCACCGGTGGTGCGCCATGGGACAAAAGCTTTTGATTAAACTCTTTTTGGGAAAATCCCTCTCCCATTTTCTCTTTATAATCCTTTTCCAAATCCAAAAGCTCCTGAATTCCCACAAAATAGGTGGAAAGCTGAGTGGAGGTCAACAAAGCCCGAACCCATTTCCCTTCCGCCTCAGACATCTCCTGAAATCCTCCCTCGGTCATCAATTTGATAGCTTCCTCTTTGGCCATATTGCCGGCATGGATCTTGGCATCTAAAATGGCATTGATCACCACTCGAAGATACATCTTAAGCTGCTGAAGCTCAAACCGCGGATCGAAATCCATATATCCAGCATTTACCATCATTCTTTCACTGTATACTGCCCATCCTTCGACAAAGGGACCATTGCCAAAGATTGAACTCACCAAGGAGGGGTATTGATTGGCATAAAACCCTTGCACGTAATGTCCCGGCATGGCTTCATGAATCGAAAGATCCCGAAGCATGTAATTGTTGTATTCCCTTAAATAAGATTCCACCTCCTCTTTGGTCCAATCATCTGGAATGGGGGAAACCCGATAGAAAGATTTCTGGTTTTTATCCAGAGGTCCTGGGGCATCCAGTCCAGCTATCGCCACACCCCGGGAAAACTCAGGCTCCCATTCCACCTCCAAAGGATTTATTCCGGAGAGATCAACCAAATCTTTCTCTTTTACAAAATCCACTAAATCTTTCATAATTTGACGACACATCGCTAAAAGCTCATCCTTTTGGGGATGATCTTTGGCGATCTCATCCAAAACCTCTTTGATGATCACAGGTTCCAACTGGTCATCAACTTCTTTATGTTTGTGAGTAGGAAATAACTTATCATGCAAGGGTTGCGCAATATCAAACATCCTTTTTCGAACTCCGGTGAATTCTTGCTCCGCCCTTCTCACGATCTCTTCTGAAGACAAATCCGATTGAAGGGTATATTTTAGTTTCTTTTCGAAAAGCTCTTTTCCCAATCTGAAATCTCCCTTCGATCTGGGCAAAAGATCGTTTTCCAAAAATTTCTGATAATCCTCTAAAGCGGAAGTGACTCTCTCGCTTTCCGACACCAAGCTATCCTTTAAATCCGGGGCTTCTTCCAGCACTTTGGACAGCTCATTTTTAATTAGATCTATAGTCCCCTTATTTTGTCTTATAGCGGTGCTGGTATTTATCTCCGAAGGTTCTTTAAGGTTAGCTTTGGCTTGTTCCAAAAGGCGGGGAATCTGTTTTAGTCGCGAAAGAACGTTCTTTAACCTCTCGCCCCAGGGAGCAAAATCCCGCGTGATTAAAGAATTGACCGCGCCCCCGACCACGTAATTATACATAACCGGACTCTTCTCCCAGGGCTTTAGCTCTTCAAATTGTAAAAGCTGACTCTGGATCTCATTTTCCAAAATTTTAAAATCCACCCGGTTAGTATCATTAAGCTTAGTGGTGTCGATGGTTTCCATCTTCTCCAAGAATTGCTTTAATTGGCGTTGTTCCGCACCAAGTGTCTCTGGCGAATAATCATCCAGGAGGCTGTCATACTTATGCTCGCCGGTATAAGTTGCCGAAACTGGAGAAGCTTTGAAATACGCATCCAGAAACTCATCCACCAAAGTTTTGAATTTTTTATCTTCTGCCCCTTTTCTGGCACAACTGGAAAAGGTCAACCCGACCAAACAAAACAAGATCACTAAACCGCTAATCCTTCCAAACATTTCAAACCTCCTTTTGGAGTATTCACCTTTAGGTGAATCATGTAAAAGTTCTTTGCCTTCCCTAAACCGGTCTCCGTCAAAAAGTTTTAGGTCAAGCTAAAGTTTGACACTCCAGTAAAGCCTTTCTCAGTTTGACTTTTTTGCAGGTTCTCCTGTTTCGTGGTTGAGACTCAACTCTGAAAAAACGGTCTCCATTTTTCTTCTTCAGGTTTGGGGGTCAGCAAGCTTATTATAACCAAGCTCAACACGGATAGAATAAGTGCCGGATAGACGGTGGGGATACCAAATGGCTTTTTCAAAAGCTCCCATCCTAAGGTGGTCACCATACCAAAGGCGATGGAACAGACTCCACCCACAGGGGTAGCTCTTTTCCAGAAAAAGGCGGCTAAAGTGGCAGGAGTGATTCCTACTCCATACATAGTATAGGCATATAGAGCCATAGCCAAAACCGTGGTGAAAAATTTCACCTGGACAAAAGCGATAATCCCCAAAACTATCACCACTATTCTTGAATAAAGCACCATCCTTTTCTGGGAGACATCCGGCTCTATAAATCTCTGATAAATGTCTCGCATGATATTTGTCGATGGGACTAAAAGAAACGAATCTGCGGTGGAGACGATCACCGCCACGATGGCCATAAGCAAAACGACTCCAATAGTGGGTGATAATCCATGCCGGACTGAATGCAAAATCACGGTTTCAGGGTTTATGTCCAGAAATATACTGCTTCCCACTATCGCAAAAACCACAATCAAGGTCTCGACGAAGATTGTGCTCGCAATCCAGCCGATAACCGAAACTTTGGCGGCTTTTTCATCTCTGGCTGAAAAAAATCTTTGATACATGCTGGATTCACCCAATAAAAGGAGCATGGTAGGGAGGGAATAGCTCAAAGCTTCCCATATGGTCATGGTGCCCAAAGCCTGAAACCTATCGGGAGGGAGCGTATGCACCACATTTCCCCAGCCTCCGGCTAACTTCAATAAAAATGGAAAGGCAATGATAAATCCTAACAATAACACCACTCCGTTCACCACGTCGGTATAAGCCACCGAGAACATACCGGCTAAGGCAGTGTACGCTATGACAAAAACTGCAGTGAGGATTATTCCTTGATCCGTAGGCATCCCTGTCACCATGTTCAAAACCATTCCTCCAGCTTTGAACTGATAGGAGACGATGGCGGTATAGGCGATGATGGTGGTGAGGGCTCCCAAAATACGGGCGTATTTATTATATCTTACCTCTAAGATGTCGGGGACAGTGAATTGAGCAAATCTTCTGGCACGTCCTGCAATGAAGTATAACACCACAATTGCAATCCACACTCCCGCATCGAACCAAAGGGCAGAAAAACCTTTCCGATAGGAAAGTCCCGCTCCCCCGATGATGCTTCCCGACCCGATCCAGGTGGCTAAAAGAGTCCCCACCAATACCGGTGCGGAAAGTTTTCTTCCCGCCACCATGAAATCCGTCTGTGTCTTGACCTGGCCACTCCGGATAGCCCCCACCCCGATGAGGATTAAAAGATAAATTAAAATCGCCCAGAAATAAATCATTCTAAGTAAATTTTGTCTTAATCCCCCTTTATTAAAGGGGGACTTAGGGGGATTATTTTTGTTAGTTCCTAGCCACTTTAGTGGCGTGAACAATGACCTGACTAAAGTCAGTAAGAATCAACCAAAGAAAATGTGTAGCGGAAGGTCATTTGACTCAAATGAGCTTCAGTCTTCCATTTTTGTAAAAAGACAATCTTTTTTGTCAAGCAGTCCTTCGGACATGCTTGACCTACACCGCTCCTAAATTAACGCGAAGCTTTCAAATTGGAAGAATTTACAGAAAACATATCGCACAATGTTCTTGGCCAAAAGAAGTGCGATAGCATTTGTATGTTAATCTTTTGACTGGTGTTAGCCGTTGTTGCAGGCATTCTTTCAACTTATAACTGTCAGGCTGTTTTATTCTCATATTTCCAACATTCCTTTAAGACGATTCAATAAACGTTCTCTCAAATTAACTATGCTGTTATAGACAATATGATTGTGACCTCTAATATCAAAAGGGGCACTAGTAATATCCTTTGTTAATAAAATGACCGGTTTGTTTATAGCGTGAGCATAACCCAGCTCATACATCACATTTGGATTTTTTGTGGTAACTTCAGCAATGATTAATCTTGCATTCTTTATTGACGAATATATTTTGTCTAAGACTCCACCAACAAACTCCATTTCGTCAACCCTCTTACAGCTGCAGCCTAAATTCTTTATAGTCTCCGAAATACCCAGATAGTAAATATCATCATAGTCCTCTGAAAAAGGCATTATTACAAAAATAATGTCAGATTTTTCCTTCATATCAACGGATTCTTTATATTTATATTCATCACTCGCAAATAATCTATTCGAAGATTCCTCAAGCTCTTTTACATCAATTTTGGTTTTCTTGCTAACGAGCTGTTTCAATCCTTTATAATCCATCAACTCAATAGAAGGACTATTGTTTGAGACCAAATGAGCGTCTTGCGTAAAGCCTGAATATGAGACGATGATTCCTTTGTCGACACTTCCAGCTTGTTTAAGTGTTTCAATCATTCTTATAAAATCATTAACGGCGCGATTACCAATTTTATCTTTATGAAATTTACATTCTATAACAGTTTTTATTTTCTGTCTTGACGGTGTTTCTTCTACTACAAAAATATCAATCTGAAAGCCTCCCAAATTAACATCTTGCTTAACTTCAGCACCTAATTTTCTGTAAAATTCAGCAATCTCATCTTCAAATGTAGACCAATCTAAATATCCGATACTCTTGTCTTCTAAAACATAGAACACACTTTTACCCCACCTTGAAGTATTATTTAGCACATCAAGTATTTTTGTGACATCGTTATATAACGTAGCCAATTCTTTATTACTTTTAAATGTTGAAGATATTCTTTTTCTACAGTGTTCGCAGACGTACCCCATTTTCATTCCTAAATCCACACCTGACTTAAGTTCTAAAAAGTCATAGATACATCCAGTGGTTTCCTCATGCCTGAAGCTGTTATCAATTCTTAATGCCAAGATATCAGCGATAAAATAGAAGATTCCGTTTTCTATTGGTAAAGCAGTATATTGCTCCCAAAAGTTCAGAGATAAAATCATGATGTTTGATTTCTTATGGAAATAATAATTATCTTCATATGACCTCGCAGTAACATGTATAAATAAATCTGGTCTTTTCTGGTTTTTAAATGTCTTTAATTTATTAATTATTCTTTCACGTTCCTCTTCAAAATCAATGAACTTATCAGAAAATCTATCATTAATTTTGTCAGATACTGCTTCAAATGTAATGCTTGTGCAAATAGAGTTCAACACTTGTATTGTTTTTGATAAATCACAACTGATAGTATTATCTTTCTCTAAAACAATTTTCATAAGTACCTCTTAGCTATTGTTTTTTATATTAAGACAGTCTGATGTTTATCATTCCACTCCTTATGCTTGCAATGAACGGCTAACTCGGTTAATCCGCATTGCATTTATACTTCAAAATTGGAGGTTTATCGGTAATACGGATATATCATCTTCATTCCGAAGGTCATTAGCATGAAATGAATACCCACCGTGCTCCAATGAGGTGGAATTCTTTATCTTTTAACCGACTCTTTTTCCTCCAGGATTTTCAATTCCCGTGATTTTCGATATTTCAATGCGGCTTTCACCAGATCCCGAAAAAGTGGGTGGGCTTTGGTAGGTCTGGATTTAAGTTCAGGATGAAATTGCACCGCCACAAACCAGGGATGACCGGAAAGCTCGATTATCTCCACCAGCCTTCCATCTGGAGACAATCCGGTCAATTTCAGTCCGGCTTTGGTCAAGGTCTCCCGGAACCGGTTGTGGAACTCATATCTATGCCGGTGTCGCTCGCTGATCTGAACTTCACCGTAAGCTTTATAAGCCAGGCTATCTTTATCTAAAATGCAGGGATAGGCCCCCAGCCGCATGGTTCCACCTAAGTCGGTGATCTTATCCTGATCCGGCAAAAGATGAATCACTGGATACTTAGTTTCTGGATCAAACTCGAAGCTGTTAGCCTTTTCCAATTTACACACATTCCGGGCAAATTCGATCACCGCACACTGCATGCCTAAGCATATCCCCAGATATGGGATTTGATTTTCACGCACATATTTCACCGCCTCAATTTTCCCCTCAATTCCTCTTTCACCGAAGCCACCTGGAATCAATATTCCATCTACGTCCCCCAAATTCAAGTCCGCAGTCTTCGGTGTCACCTCTTCTGCGTTGATCCATTTTAACTCCACCCTGCAGTCATTCTCCACCCCCCCATGCACAAAGGCTTCGATTATGCTTTTGTAAGCATCTTTCAAATGAGTATACTTGCCGCAGATTCCGATTTTGACTCTCTCTTTCGGATGCTTTATATTTTCCACCATGTTCACCCAATCATCCACTTTAAGCTCCCCACATTTCAGATCAAGATGTTTGATGATTAAATCATCCAAATTTTCCTTATGAAAAAGGATCGGCACCTCATATATGCAATCCACATCGATGGCTTGGATCACCGCTTCACTCGGCACATTGCAGAAAAGCCCGATTTTCTCCTTTATCTGTTGGGAGAGCGGTTGTGCAGTTCGGCACAAAAGTATATTGGGCTGAATTCCAATCTCCCTCAGTTCTTTCACGCTGTGTTGGGTGGGTTTAGTCTTCACCTCTCCGGCGGATTCAATAAAGGGAACTAAGGTAAGATGAATGAAAAGGGTGTTTTGGGGACCAGATTCCAATCCCATCTGTCTTATGGCTTCCAGGAAAGGCAGACTTTCAATATCCCCCACCGTTCCTCCGATCTCGGTGATGACCACATCCACCTCTCCATCTTTCTGACTCAACTTCTTTATCCGATCCTTGATCTCGTTGGTGATGTGGGGGATAACTTGCACCGTGGAGCCTAAGTAATCTCCTCTCCTTTCCCGGGAGATAACCGCATCGTAGATCTGACCGGAGGTGAGGTTGTTATCCCTGGTGAGATTTTCGTCGATGAATCTCTCGTAGTGTCCTAAATCCAGATCGGTCTCCGCTCCATCATCCAATACAAAGACCTCCCCATGCTGAAAAGGATTCATGGTTCCCGGATCAACGTTGATATAAGGATCAAATTTCTGCAGGTTAACCTTAAGTCCTCTCTTTTTCAACAAAAGTCCAATGGAGGAAGAGGCAATTCCTTTGCCCAGGGAAGAAACCACTCCACCGGTTACAAAGATATATTTCACATTCTTCTTCTTGGCGCTCACGTTAACTCACCCTTCATTTGTTTTTTCAATCTTAAGAGGTCTGCTGGCACATCTATGGTAAAAGATTGATGTTTAGTTACACAAACTTTGATTCTATATCCATTTTCTAATGCTCTCAGCTGTTCCAATTTCTCACATTTTTCCAAAGGTGTCTCTCTCCACGAGGCAAATTTCAAAAGAAAATCCTTTCTGAAAATATATATTCCCATGTGTTCATAATAAGGCGACTTTTTCAGGTCGATTTGATTAGAACCTCTGGAATGAGCCGTATGGTGCAGGTCTCGGAGGTAGGGTATGGGAAAACGCGAAAAGTAAAGGGCAAAGCCTTTCTGGTCTAGAACCACCTTGACCACATTGGGATTTTTCAGCTTTTGAGGATCATCTAACTTTTTGGCTAAGGTTCCCATAAAGAGGTTTCTTTCCTCAAACATGGCGGTGACCAAATCATCGATCATCTTGGGATTAAGAAATGGCTGATCGCACTGGATATTCAAAACCAAATCGTAGTTCAAATTTCTGACCACTTCCGCCACCCTATCGGTTCCGGTGGGGTGCCTTCTTAGGCTTAAATAAGCCTCTCCTCCAAACCCATAGACCACGTCTGAGATGCGGGCAGAGTCTGTGGCTACGATAACCCGATCCAAAAACTTCGATTTTTTTGCACCTTCATATACCATTTGAACCAAAGGCTTGCCCTCGATTTGGATCAAAGGCTTTCCAGGGAGTCTCTTGGAGCTATACCTGGCTGGGATGATTCCGATGATTTTTAGTTTCGTCATTTCCGGTTTTGGGAAAACAATTCTTAATTAGCCTGCATTTTACAAAATTACATATTCTTTGTCAACAAAAAAATGTTTTGATTATTTCACTTTATTCTTTGCATTCAACCTGTAAACCTTCTAACTTTCTAACCTTCCAACTTAATTCTCTTTGTCAACAAAAAAATGCTGACGCCTTTTTTCGTCAGCATTTAACCTGTTAACCTTCTAACTTTTGAACATTCTAACCTATAACTTTGGGTACCTTAAAAAAGCCATCCTTCTTTTCTGGAGCAAAAGCCAGAGCCTCATCCTGTGAGAGTGAAGGCAAAACCTCATCCTCCCTTAAGACATTCTGCAAAAAAAGCACATGTGCGGTGGGGGAAAACAGTCTCCGTATCTAATTCTTTCAATTGGTCGATATATTTATGCTGTTATCCAAGTCTTTTTAAAATCTTTTTTTCTCCTCTAAGGATAGCTCCAGCTTGGCTAAATTCGCCACATATTCCACATCTTTCAAGGTAATCGGCATTACCACTCCATGGATTTGCAAATCTATCGTGGATAATAATAATTTAGTCTCTTCATCCTGTCAAGGATAAAAAGACCTGCGGTATAATATTTAATTCGAAGCTGTTGCCCAGGTATTGCCCTCACTGGTTTCGTTTCCGCCCGTCTGGGCATTTCGGCTTGGTTTTTCAACACCTCCTAAAGACGAAACCACTCTCAAGACACAGACTTCGTGCATCCGAAACCGATACGTGTCCGACTTGTAGTGAGCTTGCGGTTCGACTTCGCTCCCTTCGACCTTGCTCAGGGACAGTGAGCGAAGTCGAACTGTCACCGCCCTGAACCTGTCGAATGGTCGAACCGTCGAAGGGTCGAAACTAAACCCAAACCGATGAACGATTAACAGACTTAATCAACAGACCCATTTAAAGCTTAAAAATGATGATTCGATGGAATATGATCTTGAGAGGAATTGCTGTGAGAAGAATTTGTTAGTAAGAGTATGATATCCCTTATGAAGATTGAGAAGATGTCTGTTCCTTTTCATACAAAAGATCGCGCAAAAGCGAGTCCATCCTCTCGATGCGGAAGGGCTTGGCTAAATAGCCATCCGCACCCTCTTGTAAAGCTGTTTGCGGAGGATAACTTGAGGGAAAACCAGTGATCAACACCACCGGAAGTCGCGGAACCATCTCCTTGATATTTTTAAGCAAGGCTATCCCATCCATTTTGGGCATGCGAATGTCTGAGATCACTAAGTCGAAGTCCTGGGTCTTCAGCTGACCCAGAGCCGTCTCTCCATTCTCCACTCCCGTGGGGAAATAATCTAAACTGGCTAAGGTCTCACAAAGCATGTTGCGTAAGATCTCATCATCTTCTACAATCAAAATCTTTTTGAGTTTATAAGGTTTTTCCTCACCGGAATCATCTTTGATCCCCAATACGGCTTGCATCAACTCCTCGATTTTGCCAATCCTAAAGGGTTTCACCAAAAAGCCGTCCGCTCCGCTCTCCAAGGCTTGATCTCTGGTAAAAGTAAAGTTGTATCCCGTAATCATCAAGACTGGAATTTTAGGATTTTTGTTTTTGATATTTCTCAGAAGGGATAGCCCGTTCAGTTTGGGCATCTTTATGTCCGAGATCACCAAATCCGGTTTTCGCTCTTCCAAAAGAGCTAAAGCCTCCTCCCCATCTTTAGCTCCGATGGTGTTATAGCCCAAAGCTGAAAGAGTATCTAAAAGCAGGATGCGAATTTTATCGTCATCATCCACCACCAAAACTTTTGCCGTTCCGAATTTGGATTCTGAGGACTGCTTCATAATCAACCTCTATACCGAACCTCTCTTAGTCAATCTCTCCCCTTAAGATGAGACACCATTTCTATTATCGAACTTTTCCCCAATTCCTTGAGCATCTAAATTGAATAATGACGAATGTTGGATGACGAATGACGGATATTCGTCATTAATCATTCGTCATCCGTCATCTCTAAGCTCGGATCAGCTTCAAAAGCTTTTCTTTTTTCTCTTCTAATTTTTCCTTTGTGTTTGCTTCTATGTTGAGACGCAGAAGTGGCTCGGTGTTGGAAGGTCTTACGTTGAACCACCAATCGCCAAAATCGACCGTGACTCCGTCTAAATGGTCGATTTTACCTGAAGAATAATGCTGTTCAATCTCCTCTATCTTTTTGGGAATATCATCCACCCGGCTGTTGATCTCCCCAGAACGAAAATAGGGATCAATGGCTTTGACCAAAGCCGAAAGAGGTTTGTTTTCCTCCGAGATCAACTCCAAACAGACCAGAAGGGCGATCAGTCCCGAATCGGCAAACCAGTTGTTTCTGAAATAGAAGTGTCCGGAATGTTCTCCCCCGAAGACGGCATTGTATTTTTTCATCACAGGTTTGATTAAGGCATGTCCCACTCGGGTGCGGACGGCTTTGCCCCCAGAACTTTCTATGATTTGAGGAACCGCTTTGGAGCAGATCAGATTGTATAAGATGGTAGCGCCTTTTTCTTTTTTCAAAAGATTCTTCGCCACCAGGGCAGTCACCATATCTCCACCCAAGGGAAAAGCATTTTCGTCCACCAGAAACATTCTATCTGCATCTCCGTCAAAAGCCGCCCCCAAATCCGCCTTTTCTATAAGAACTTTTTCTCTCAAGGGGGCGATGTTCTCCGGCTCAATGGGGCTGGCTAAATGATGGGGAAAGGAGCCATCCAGCTCAAAAAACATAGGAATAACTTTAGGCTGAAGATGGGAGAAAAGCTTGGGAATGATCTTTCCTGCCATGCCGTTTCCAGCATCAACGACTATCTTGAAAGGTTTGATTTTATCTTTATCTACAAAAGAGAGGAGGTGTTGGACATAGGCAGAGTCTACGTCTTGTTTTTCGATCGTTCCTAACTTTTGGGGGGGTGGAAATTCATCCCTCAAGATGAGTTCTTTTATTTGATCGATTCCTGCCTCACCGCTCAAAGGGACCGCTTCTTTTCTGCACATTTTGAACCCGTTATATTCGGGCGGGTTATGTGAGGCAGTGATCATCACTCCCGCATCATAGCCAAATTTACCCACGGCAAAATAAAGGCAATCAGTGGAGACCAAACCGATATCGACAACATCACAGCCACCCTCCACAATTCCTTTGGTTAACGCCTCATAAAGCTTTGGGGAGGATAACCTCATGTCTCTGCCCACTGTAACGTTTTTAGGCTTCAAGTATTCCACCAAAGCTCTTCCAACCTTATAAGCAATCTCTTCATTTAATTGATCCGGGTAAGTCCCCCTTATGTCGTATGCCTTAAATATCTTCTGATCGATCTTTGTCATAACAGCTTCCTTATCTCACGTTGGTTCGGGGTGCCCTTCAGGGTGAATCCCTTCAGGGTGAACCCTCACCCCGAACCATCTACGTTAGTGTGCCGAAACGTGAATTGTTGCGGGGTAAGATTTCTATGTTTATGGTTTATCGGTTTAGGTTTCGGTTACGTATCGGGCATCGTCTGTCGGTTTCATCTGTTGTATTTTAGACGATACCTAGCCGACTTGTAGTGAGCGTAGCGAATCTAAACCGTAACCTTTTCAAACGCAACCCAAAAGATATATTCCTCATTAATTAACAAACCAAGATAACACAAAAATCTCTCTATGTCAATTTTCGTCTCGATGGAAGGAAATTTTAATAGCAGAGGCTTTATGCCTTTGGAATTTTCGTTGGTAATACACACCTCCTTCGTGACGAACGAGAGGGACAAATTGGAGTGTTCACCTTATGGTCTTCAACCAAATAAGTTAACATACACTGCTTCCACATAAGATCAAAGTCTATTTCTTAGCCACTTTAGTGGCGTTAGCACCTACACCTGACTAAAGTCGGTTAGAATAACCGATGCTTACAAGAGATGTCAAGTTAATTAGTTGATAACCATTAGGTGAACCGGGTTAAAGCTTTTTCTCTTTTCCCGCAAAGCCAGCATATGTCGGTCGATTTCCGAATCAAGCTGGCGATGTTTTTAAACGTAGAGTGGATTAGGGAGTTAGCCCAAAAAAATAACGGGGCGAGCAAGAAAACTTGCTCGCCCAGATGATATTTCTGCGCTCCTTGCTATGTGATTAGACTATTCCGGGCCGGGTGGACCGGGTGGTGGAGGAGGAGGACAGGGTCGACACTCGCACCAGCAATAGAAGGGTGGCTCGAGGGTGCAAATCCTAACCAAGCAGTCACATCGATTGGCATCGGCGGGTTTAGGAGCATGAAGCACCACAAATCCTGTGACTAAAGCTAACACCGCAACCAGGAGCGCAAACGCTCTGAGTTTTCTGAAAAGTTTCATCCTATATCACCTCCTTTCTTAAGGTTTTGAAGAAGAGGACATCATTGCCTCAATCTCCTTTTTGTAATTTTCCGAAAGAGATCCGGGCCAAACTTTTTGGACCACGCCGTTGGTATCGATGAGCATGGTCTGGGGGATTACCTCCACCCGGTATTTTTCCAAAAGCGAAAAATCAGAGAGAACCAAGACCGGGAATTCTAATTGGAATTTTTTTACAAACTCCTCCGTCTTGTCCTTTTCAGAGCTGGTAACTCCGAAAAATCTCAGCATTCCCGAGTTATGCTTTTGATAAATTTGCTTCCAGAATTCCAGATCATACTCGCACGAGGGACACTCTGCAGAAAACCAGAAAAGGACTGTTTTTTTGGAGGAAGGATATTCCACCTTGACCTCATTTCCCTTCTGATCGATGCCTGTAAGAGGAGGCACTTTTTCCTTGGGGTTGAGGACTTTTAATGCCAAGCGAAGTTCTCGATTCTCCTGGACCAAAAGTAAAATCTCAACTCCCATTGCCAAGACTAAAACAATAAGAATTATAGACCAAAGCTGGCTTTTTAAAAAAGCGGATTTTTTGCTCATTTTGTATCAACTCCATTCTGGGCTTTTGGCAAGACGGGCATTCTCAACTATCTTTTGAGATCTTTTCGTTGGCATATAATAGTTACAGTGAAGTTTCAATGAGGTTTCTGAAAAAATGCCAGAATTCGGCGGGCTAAGAGCCCACCCTACGTGGTCAGGTATTGAATAACAATAACTTAGTCCCGCGTAGGCGGGGCTCCCAGCCCCGCAAAAATGACTTTTTCAGAGCTCAATATTTCCTTGACATAACAACTTCCTGCATGGCAACCGCAGGAATACAGTTCAAATAGTTTGTTCCACAAGCGTCCATTATTCCAGAGCTAATCCACATCCAGGCAGATCGATTTCTCATTCATTTGGCCTTCAAATTAACATCGTTATACTCTGCCTAAAAACGACTGTCAAGAAAAATTTAACTGGACATTCCCCAAAATTTTGGAGAGGAGGTATTCTATGGCAAGGGGGAGTTTATAGAATGAGGGGTGGTTGGTAGCCGCAGACTTTCAGTCTGCGGGGCGGGGATAGAAAAAATGGGGAAACTCCACTCACTTTTAGCTTGACAACAAGCGCTAATTATTTACTTTATACTAACTTTTATTTATGGAACGAATTCTTTGTCTTGAGAAATGATGTTAAAAAACTCTTTTATATTTCTTTCGTCAATCCTTCTTATTTACGCTTCTCCTCTCCTGCCTTTGGCGGGCTCTCCGATTTTTGCCGCTAAACCACCTATTGATGTAAAAGCGATAGATACTCCTAACGATAAAGGGGAAAGCATCACCCTTACCTTTAAAAAAATCCATCCATCTGGACAAAAGGATACTTTTGAAATGGAATATGAGATCTGGCGGTCAGCTGAACAGGAGAATAGTTTTCAGTTAGTGGGGGAAATCCTTTCTTCTGATACCCAATTTATCGACTCCAAGGTAAAGGATGGAGTGAATTATTTTTATTTCATCAAGGGAACTGTAGAGAATGAGCCAAATATTAAATTGACCGTCGTGGTCTTAAATATTTACTGACTACCGGTCCAGTAGAAAAGGCATATTCCCCTGTAGCAGAGTATCCCCGTTCTACAGGCGTACATAACCGATGAAAAACTAACTGGGCGACAAGCATTGTAGGATAAAGAACGAGCGGTAGGGACCCCAGATTGCTTAACTCCAATGTAATAGTCCCTTTGAAACCTGGTGCAACATGGGTGGCAGTTGCAATAACGAGTCCAACCCGGCCAAGAGAAGACTTCCCTATTACATAAGCCATAACGTCATTTGGCAAGGCAATGTATTCGAGTGTACTACCTAAGAAAAACTCCCCAGGATGCAACACAATCTCACCATCAGGACGGAGTTGAATTCGTTCTTGCAGTTCGTAAACATTGACAGACTTACCCTTCTGGCAGATCTGGCGAAAATCCAGAGACTGCTCTCTTGTTCTTCTCATGACAATAAAAGCATTGCCTAATGCTAAATCTATAGACGCTTCGGCAATCTGGCGGGGATCTAAAAGAGGCATTATAACCAATGACTTCTTCAGATCGTCTCCCATTATATTAACTATTTCTTTCTTGCCTAAAACGCCAGCCTTCCCTATTTTGAGATTCTTGGCTATAAGCTTCTCGTTCTCTTTGTAAGCCTTGTCAACAGCGCTTGGATCGGTTGGGGTATACTGACTGCGAAAATTACTCAACTCGATTGCTCTCAACGAAATACGAGACAGAGTTGTTAGCTCCCGATAATATTTCTCGATTCTCGATTTGTATTCCGACTCTACCTCTTTGCTGACGGCAAACTCATCAATTATTTCCATCCAGCGAATCCAAACCGCGTTTAATATCTTTCTAATCTCGAAAATTCCAGGCCTCTCAATTGGTTGAGTGCCGAGCTTCTCAACCGGTGGTATGTAACTCTTCAGATACCTTGCCGCATCTAAGATGTCTTTCGTCAAACGCAAACAGCGATCTAACGGAATTTTCTGTCTCACTTTCTCTCGGACCAAAGTCATTGCAGAGGATATCGATTGGTCTATTATGCTAACGGACTCTTTCTCTAATAGCTCCTTCCTTTGCTCTGGGGTCAACTGGGTAGGCGCCAATACTGGTGATGTTTGGTTCACAGAAGACGGATCGCCAACATTTGAGTTAGATTTTAGGGACATTTGGTTCACTGACGATGAATCGTCAAGGTTCGAGTCAGAAGTCATCATTTCTTGAACTCGCTTGATCAACTTCTTTTCACTGGCGTCCAGATTGCTCCCAATTCGATCCATCACATCTGCTTCGAACCCAGCGTCTGGATCGATTATTTCTCGTGCAATCTCAGCCAATCTTTTCCAATTTGGTGGATAGGGGGAATCTATGGGGCAAGCAATGAGGCTGAAAAGCTCCTTAGCACAAAGGTAGAAACCGATACCGCAAAATCGTGCTGCTGAGATATCAGCTGTCAATTCACTCAGCCAATAAGGGATTGAACCCTGCAACTTGCTCATTATACGTGAGCTGTAGAGCATTTCAGCAAGCAAAGGCGGCCACGTGTCGGGGGCTGGATCTAGCTTTTTGGACGCTTCAATCCAGCTTTTCACCCTATCGCCGGGGATAGATACTGCATTCTCAACCTCTTCCGAATCCGAAATCCCTTCATCAAAATAATGACCCAACTCGTGGGCCAAAACTACTAAAGCTAAGACATTGTCTCGCTCTAAAGCCGGAAAGGAGATAATGGCGATGTGACCGCTTATGTCCCCGAAGAACTCTTTTTCGTCTTGGGGAGTAATTAGAAACAATTTTCTTCTTAGCTCTCCTTTGAGAGACAGATAAGTGAAGTTGAACTCCCACTGGGGATAAAAAATGAAAATGTCGTTTTTAAATTCTTTAAAGAGTTCTTTCATTAACAACTCAAAAGGGAGTATAACCTCCGATCTCGTCTTCTCAAAACGAAAGGCTTCAATATATTCCAAAAAAGAGTAAAGAATAGCTGCCGAATTACCGATACGTCTCACTACCCCCTCTATTGATTCCCGGTCTCTTGTTCCATCGAGCCATTCCTGTGCGTGTTTCTCCAGTAATCCCCTAAGTCTTTCGGCTCCTCTTATAAACAGACGGACTAACTTCTCGCCGGCTTCCGTAGGGAATTTTTCCAAGGAAAGATCAGTTAGTCGATCTACTATAGTCTCTATTCTAACCCCAACTGAATGGAACAAAGCTGGTAGCTTTTCTGCTGCGCCCATACCTTTATCGATAGTTTTTACGAAGAATTGCTGAGGTGACTCATAAAGAATAAGTCGCTTCGTAGCTTTCCTTATCTGCTTTGTTGCCTAATGCTTTGAAGAAAGATGTAACTTCTTCGGCTACTGGGGAATCTGACTGGACTAAGGGCTGCGAATTTCTCAAGTTCTCCAAGATATCTCGGTAGTTGCTTAGCTTCTTTCTGAATTCCTCAAGACTGTTTGGAACTTGGATGGTCATTGATGAGAAAATCTCAATTGCTAGACCGAGGGCGGTGGCCGACGGTACTTCCGTATGCGAATGAGTAAACGAAAGCTTTGCCGGAGAGGAAATGGCATCGCATCCTTTTAAGATCGAATCCAAAAACCGCTCTGACTCTTTTATTATTTTTTTATCTTCGTCACTTAGCTCAATATGAGATCCTTGCCCATACGGCTTCAATAAGGAATGCAAAACATTGGCAACATACCCCCAAAATAGAAGATCAAATTTTCTTTGCGGCATGCTTCCCTCCTTTATAGACAGTTTTTTCTACTCTTATCGTCAAGAAACCGCACTTCATTAAGTAAGGCACGAATCGAGAAGTCTTCTTGCTATCTTTCTCGTAGAAAGAAAACTTAATACGGCGATATTACGATGTTTGATATATTTGCCTTTGACTAAAGGCTACCACGTAACCATTCATAGATAAAAAACTCTATAAGTTTACATTGTCAAGCAAAATCTACACTTCTTCTTTAATTTTTTTAACCCCTCCCCCCAAATTTGTAATCTCGCTTCCTGATAGTGTTCTCCACCAACAGCGATTGCCAAACAAAAGGAGCTAATCCCCTAATCTCTTTCGAAAGAGTATCAGCTGTTGACAATGCCTCCTATTGTGTAAATTCTTTTGTGTAAATTTATATTGACAAGATAAAGCGAAAGGGCATATCCATTTAGGAAACGATAGAAAGGAGGATATGCCCTATGCAGCGAGAAATGGATTCATCCTGAA